>Ga0265327_10001842_pt1 | contig 24611 bp, 5 predicted proteins | sample 41621metaG_FD_202089 | JGI IMG/M metagenome (GOLD analysis project Ga0265327, IMG submission 202089) | Rhizosphere microbial communities from Carex aquatilis grown in University of Washington, Seatle, WA, United States - 4-16-21 metaG | ecosystem: Host-associated > Plants > Roots > Rhizosphere >...
CCACGACCCGCGCGGAGGCCAGCGCCCGCGGCTCGGCGGAGAAACATTTGCCCGCCACAAACAGGTTGTCAAAGCCTTGGACTGTCAGGGCGCGCAGGGGAATTTGATAGCGGTGCCCGGGCGGAAAGTAATCGAGGCTGACCCCGTGTCGCGGATGCCAATACTCGATAGGCCAGCAGGCGTCGCAGACGGCGTCGTCAAAACGCCGGCCTTGTTTGAGGTCGGCTTCGGTCAGCGTGTACTCGCCGCGCACCCGGCCGCCGTCGCGGACGCCAAGCTGGCCGCTGGCGCCGATGAAGGCCTGCGAAAAATCCGGCAGCGCCTGGAGAAAACCCAGCAGCCGCGCCATGGCGGCGGCCATGCGGGCGGCCTCATAATCCGCCGCCGGCAGGTTGAATTTAACATAGACCTCGTCCGGGCAAACCCCGCTGTCCAGCCACAGCGTGGCGCATTCCGGCGGCAGCCCGCCGGTTTCCGCCGCTTTGCGGATGTTCCGCAGCAGCGCGACGCCTTTGGGGAATCGCACGGCGTCCGGGCCGACGCCGCGCAGTTGCACGATCAGCCCGGCCAAAGCCTCGCCCTCGCCGACCAAATGCGCGGCCATGCCGCGCACAATGCCGGCATGGCCGGTGGTGTCGATCAGTGCGGAAGGCCGGAGAACACGGGTTTTTCCAAGGCCGCCAAACTCGACTTCGTCAATGCGCCGGGCATGGGACGACACAGCGCCTATCGTGGTGTGGCGGCAGACTTCAATCGTCGGATACTCGCCAATCCAATCGCCGACCGCCTGTTGATAGACTTTCGGGTCTACGCTTAATGTCCAGGTTTTGCCGATGCGCCGCTTGCCCGTCCGGGGGCTGGCTTCGGTCAGCCGTTCGATGAGTTCCTCGGACAGGCCGGGATTGAGAATGTCGCCTTGATCGTCGAAAAGCCCGCCCAAGGTGTGAATCAGCGCGTGTGCCACGGTGCCGCCAAGCTGCCCTGACTGTTCCAGCAATACCACGTCGGCACCCCGCATGGCGGACGCCAGCGCACAGGCCATTCCCGCCGCTCCTGCGCCTGCGACGACGACAGGCGCGGGCTTCATGCGACTTCCTTTTCGATGAGGCTTGCGGACGCGGCGTGGTTTTCCTTGTCCACGGCGGCGGGCGGCAGCGCCGATGTCCGCAACTGCCCGACGACGAAACCGTGGGCCGGCAGGCGTACGCCGACTTGGCCGTGCGCCAGGTGCAGCGCGGCGTCTTCGCTGCCCACGCACAGTTCGATGCCGCGAAAGCCGCCGTACCATTCAGGCAGCACCGGCCCGCGCGTCTCCACGGCCTGCTCGCCCGTGTTCAGTACCGCCAGCAGTGGCTGCGGGTCGTTGGGGATGTGGATGAGGATGTGGCGCAGGCTGCCGCCGCTCCCGCCCAGCGGCATCCGCGTGCCCTCGCCGAATAGCTTGCCGTGCCGGGCCCGCAGCGCGGCGAGGTCGGCGATGAGCCGGAAGGTGGCGTGCCCGGTGCTGTAGGGCGCAAAGGCCGGGCGGTTCACCGGGCCGAATTTCCAGGCGCAGCCGGGGTTCTCGAACAGGTCTTCGCGGACGTAATAATCATGCCCGACCCAGTCGGCCGCGTACTCGCAGAAGTGGTCGCCGAGCGCGCCGCAAAACTCTTGTTCGGTACCGTAATACAGCGTGGGTATCTCAGGGCCCAGGATCAGGCAGGCCAGCGCGAAATGCAGGCTGGCCCTCGCCCTGGCCCGGTCGGGCCGGTGTTTTAGGAAGTAATGGAAAATCCGGCTGCGGTCGTGGTTGTCGAGGAACATCAGATTGTTCCGCCAGCCCGCCGGATACCCGCCCTTGGGGGCCAGATAGCCGCAAAAATAATCCGCCAGCCCGTTAAGCGGCTGGTGGCTTTGCACGGAGGTTGCGACTGTGTAATACGTCGGGTAATCCAACAGGTTGCTGAATTTCGCCGGGTTATAGGCCAATAGCTCGTCCGCCGTGCTGCCGGCGTGTTCGGCAATCTGCAAGAAATGGCGCTTGCCCAGATGTTCGGCATAGCATTCGACCTCGGCCACGCAGGGCGTCCAAAAGTCCAGGCCGATGTGGCGGACGGCATCATAGCGGAAACCGTCGATGTCGGCGGCGGCAATCCAGTATTTCAGATGGCGGATCAACAGTTCCCTGACATAGTCGGTTTCCGTGCGCCAATCCTCCATGAAGCCGAACAGCCGCTGGTTGACCAGGTCGGTGTGCTCCGGGCCGTGGAACAGCGCGGTGTTGCGCGCCTCGGTGGGGTAGGGCAGCACGGCGTCCGCTTTCCCGCGCAGGTATTTGAATTCGCCGACGGAGGTTTCGCCGCGACGCTCCCAGTCGATCAAGTCAGGGAGGTGGTTGTTGACGACATCGAGTATCACGGCCATCCCCAGGGTGTGTGCCTGGTCCACGAACGCGCGCAGGTGGGCTAGAGTGCCGAGGCGGGGGTCGACCATCAACAGGTGGACGGGGTGGTAGCCGTGGTAGCCCTCGGGGTCGTTGGTGTAAACCGGGCTTAGGATCACCACGCCGACGCCGAGTTCTTTGAGATATTCCAGCTTTGCGGCGGCGCCCAGCAATGTCCCGCCATGGCTGGCCGAGGGCTGGTCGGGATTGTGCTGGACCGCGCCAAGGCCGGCGCGGCGGCAGTCGCCGTCGCGGGCGAAGCGGTCGATGATAATGGAATAGAACAGCTTTCCGGCCCAGTCTGCCGGGCTGGCCGTCACCGGCCCGTGCGGCTTTGGGCCGTATACCGGCCGCCGCCTGACCACGCCGAGCAGGCCATGGTCGATGTCGTCGATAGAGCGCGGCGCGATGTCGCTGACGCATAAAAACCGGGTCTGTTGGCTTTCGTGCCTCCCGCCGGACAGGTCGCGGAAGCCCAAGCGGTAGCGGTAGCAGCCATTGGCGGGCAGGGGCGGCAGCGTCAACGCAAAAAACAGATAGCCGTTGCACAGCGTGCGTGTGGCTTGCGCGGTGAGCCACTCGGCTTTGCGGTTGCCGCAGTCACCGTGCGATTCGACCCAGACCTCCCCGCGCTCGGGATGGCGGGACAACGACACGCCAAACTCGACACGGATAGTCTCGCCAGGGCGGAATACCCAGCGATGGGGGGGCAGATTCGGATCCAGGTGGACTTCACAATAATCTTCAAAATAGCGCATTGAATTAAATAGTGTTGTTGTCTTATGTAGGGGTTGTTTTCGCCAATGGCTTCTCCCGTCTGGGAGCGGCGTCCGCATGCGGTTGCCCGCGCCGTCTATACTCTGGCCGAAGCCTGGAAAAAGTGGTTTGCGGCAAGCCAACAGGCAGGAATAACGCCCCGCCGATGCCCAGTAATGCGGCACTGTCCGCGACTCGCAAACCCCGCGATCAAATAGGGTTAAGGCGGACGCCACATTCCCCTCGGGCCATTTTCAATGGCTGCGCTTTTTCTGTCAACTCCACTGCGGGCCGACTCGGCCAGATATGCCTCGGCTTGAAGAAGCTGCGCAAAACTTTGCTTAGGTGCCGGGTTTTAACTCCCGCTACCGACAAAACCGCCGCCCAGGTTTACACCCGGCGCGCGCAAGCTTTCACCCAAGGCTGCGCCAATGGCCTGCAACAGCGGCTGCGGCGAGTGGTTCAAGTAAAAATGGTCGCCGTCAAACATATGCACGCTGATGTCGTCGCGCACCTGGCTGCGCCAAGCCGCAAGGCTCGCCCAGTCCACCAGCCGATCCTGTTTGCCGCCGCAAGCGGTGAGTGCGCAGGGCAACGGCGGCGCGGGCGCGGGGGCGTAGGTTTCGACCAAGGCCAGATCGGCGCGCAACTGCGGCAACAGCAATGCCCGCAACTCGGCATTCTGCCAAATCTGCGCGGGTATGCCGCCATAGCGGCGCTGCAACTCGGCGAAAAGCGCCGTATCGGGCAAGCCGCTGATAGGCGGCAGAGTCGTGGACAACTGCGGCGCGCCGCGTCCCGACACAAACAGCCGCAGCGGTAGCTTTCCGGCCTGGCTGTGCAGTTCGCGGGCCAGTTCATAGGCGATCAGCGCGCCCATGCTGTGGCCGAAAAAGGCAAAGGGTTTGTCCAAATAGGGCAGGATGGCTTTGCCCAAAGCCTGTGCCAGCGGCTGGAGTTCAGTGTAGGGCGTCTCCGCCAGCCGGTCTTCGCGCCCGGGCAGTTGCACCGGGCACACCTCGACCGTGGCGGGCAGGCTGTCGCCCCAGGTCCGGTAGGTGATCGCCCCGCCGCCGGCGTAGGGCAGGCAGAACAGGCGCACGGCCGCATGGGGGCGCGGGCGCGGGCAGCGAATCCAAGGTTTAGGCACGGAACTGGGTTTCATACTGGTTTCAACGCGGTTATAAGATAATGAATTTGCTCTGCGGATAAATGCGCGCCAATTCTTGCGGCCGCCCGTGCGGCGATATTTGCGTATCCGCCACGGCGGTTACCCGGCCTTAATGAAGTATAATTAAATGGCTCATCAAATTGTCCTGTGCAAGTATTGCAAAAGCACCGAGGTTGTTCGTTACGGCACGCAGAGCGGCCATTCCCGCTTGCGTTGCAAAGATTGCGGGCGCATCTTCAAGACCGAGTATGTGTACCGGGCTTACGAGCCCGGCGTAAAAGACCGGCTGGCCGATATGGCCATGAATGGTGGCGGCATTCGCGACACGGCGCGCGTCCTGGGCATTGGCAAAGGCACCGTGATTGCCGCGCTCAAAAAAGTCCGCCGAAGTCGTCGCCGTGAATCCTCATGTCGGTGTGCGAGAAATCGCCGTCGAAACCAGGCATCTCTTTGATTATCCTATAGATTTACAGGTGGACGCGCAACGGAGCCGCGTCGGAAACAAGGATAATCAGCGCTGGCTCTGGTATGCCATCGACGCGGCGACAGGGTGTGTCCTGTCGTTTGTTTTCGGGCGTCGCCAAGACAAAGCGCGCGAACAACTGATCTCAAATTTGAAGGCATTTAATATCCGAACCTATTACACGGACGACTGGGGCGGCTATTCCAAAATAATTCCCAAAGATAAGCATGTCATCGGCAAGCAGAACACACAAAAGATAGAAAACAAAAACCTTTTGTTGCGTACACGCATCAAGCGCTTGGCACGGAAGACAATTTGCTTTTCAAAGTCAGAAGCCGTTCACGATGCCGTGATAGGATTGTTTATAAACAAATACCGCTTTGAAACCTCATAAATCAATTAAATCCATCTCCCCATCAACCACCCATACAGTTTCAATCGGCATCGACTAGAAGTCGGTCGAGTTCCGCCAGCACGTCAAAGGCGGCCGTGGCGGCGGATTCCGGCTGCGGCGACGCTGGCCGCGCAGGCGGGGCGTCCATTCCCAGCAGGGTTTGCAGATAGGCGGCAACCTCGTCCACGCTGGGATGGTTGAAAGCCAGGCTCACCGGCAGCGACTGCCCGACGCTGTCGCTGATGGCGTTGCGCAACTGCACCGCCATCAGCGAATCCAGGCCCTGTTCGGTGAAGGGCTTGGTGCCGTCCAGGTCGCAGCCCCCCAGAATCCGCTGCACGGCAGTGCGCACCATGGCGGCGAGGATGGGTTTGCGCCGGTCCGGCGGCGCACCCTCCAGTTCGCGGAGGATGTCCGGCGTCGCGTCCTTCGATACCTCAGGAGGCGCATCGGCCAGCTCCGCGAAATAATGGCGGGGCGTCGGCAACTGCGCCAGATATTTCCCGCTGTCCCAGTCGATGACAGCGGACTGGACAGCGCCGGCGGCGAGGATGCGCCTTAGCGCCTCCAGCGCGGCCTCGGGCTTGAGGCCGACGAAACCCATGCGGCTCATGCGCCCGGTGATCGCGGCGTCGGACGCGGCGATGCCCACCTGGTCCCAGGGGCCCCAGTTGACGCTGGTGGCGGCCAGCCCCAGATGCCGCCGGTAGTGGGCCAGACCGTCCAGGAAGGCGTTGGCGGCCGCGTAATTGGCCTGCCCCGGGTTGCCCAGGAGCGACGCGGCGGACGAAAACAGCACGAAGAAGTCCAGGTCGAGGTGGCGGGTGAGTTCGTGGAGATGCCAGGCGCCGTCGATCTTCGGCGGAAAGACTTGCCTAAAGCGTTCCCAGTCCATGTCCGCCATCATGCCGTCCTGGATCAGGCCGGCGCAGTGGAGCACGCCGCGCAGCGGCGGCAGGCTTTCCCGCACCCGCTCGAACACGGCGGCGAGGGTTTCCCGGTTGGACACATCCGCCTGCGTCAGCGACACCTGCGCACCGGCCAGCTCCAGCCGCCGGATCGCCTCCAAGGCTTCGGGCGTCGCTGCGCGGCGGCTCAGCAAGACCAGGTGGCGCGCACCTTGTTCGACCAGGTCGGCGGCGGCGCATAGCCCCAAGCCGCCGGTGCCGCCGGTGATGAGATAGGTGGCGTCGGCCCGCACGGGCGGTTTTTTTCCCGGCGCGGCGGAAGTCCGTTGCCGGACTAGCCGGGCGACATGGCGGACGCCTTGCCGCCAAGCGATCTGGCGTTCCTCGCCGGCGGCAAAGAGTTCGCCGTCGAGTTCGGCGGCGTCCGACGCCACCGCCGGATCGAGGTCGACCGCGACGCAGGCGAGTTCCGGATGTTCCAGCGCCGCCGCCAAGGCCAGGCCCCAAAGGGCCGTCTGTTGGAGAGCCGGCGTCGCGGCGCCCACCGGCTGCGCGCCGCGCGTCACCAGCCACAGCCGGGGTTCCCTCTGCCAGCCACAGCGCACCAGCGCCTGGATCAGGTGCAGTGCGCTGGCGCAGGACAGGGTTTGCGACAGCCACGCGGCCTCTCCGCCCCAGGGCTCGTCCAGACTCCACAAATGGACTACGCCCCGGCAGGCGCCGCTGTCCCGCAACAGGCGCTCGAAATCTTGCGGCGCCGCCGGGTTGACGCGGTACAGGTCGGGTTCCAGGGCGGCATAGTCCGCGCCCGGCACCACCAGCGCGCAGCGCTCTCCGCGCGCCCGCAAGCGTTCCGCGAGATCCGCGGCCAGTCCCGCGCCGTCCGCGAACACCAGCCACGACCCCGGCGCGTCCGCCGCCTGCGGGGCCAGGGCCGCAGGTCGCCATTCCCGGGTGTGCAGCAGGCTGTCTATGTGCGGCCTGCGCTGCCGCGCGATGGCTTCCAGGCTGGCGGGACGCGCCTCGAAGCCGATGAACTCGATCAGCACCTGCCCCGACTCGTCGCAGAGCTTGGCGTCGGCCACCCGCCGGCCGGATCCGTCCGCCGGGCGCAGGCGCAAATGCCCCCACAGGTGGAGGTCGCCGATTTCCCGGTAAACGCGCACATCCTCAATGGCAAAGGGCATCCAGGTCTCGCCTTCCGGGAACGCGCCGGTCGCGAGCATCAGGCCGAAGCAGGCGTCCAACAGCCCCGGATGCAGCGCGGTGTGCAGGCCGCCCATGGATTCCGGGGGGCGCAGCCGGCAGACGGTTTCGCCGCCGCCCCGCCGTAGCGCCTCGATCCAGCGGTAGCTGGGGCCGAGATGGATACGGCGTTCGGCCTGGGCGCGGAAAAACCCGTCCACCGGGATGTCCTCGCGGCACCTCGCCCAAACGGCGGCGAAGGGCTCGGCGGCGGCGGCGGGCAGCGGCCCCCAATGGATGCCGCCTTCCGCGTGGGTGGCCGCGGCGGGCGAATGATCCATGCCGTCTTCGGCGAAACTGAGCAGTTGGGCGGAAGCCTCACCGGCCGCCGTCGGCGTCAGCACGGTCTGCACCGTCCAGGCTTCGTGTTCGGGGATGACCAGCGGCGCCGGGAAATACAGGTTTTTGACGCCGTACTGGCCTTTGCCGAAATGGTGCGCGGCGGCGGCCAGCAGCATGGCGACATGGGACGCCCCGGACACCACCACTTCGCCGTGGATGCGGTGGTCGCGCAGGAACGGCAGCGCCTGGGCGTCGAAACGGTTTTCGTACACCGCCACCGCCAGCGCAGGCATCCGCAGCTTGCGGCCGAGCAGCGGATGCCCGCCGCCGCCGGCGTGGGCGGTGTGCGGCGCGACCGGCCGGTCCAGCCAGTGGCGGCGGCGCTGGAACGGATACGTCGGCAGCGGCACGCGGCGGCGCCGGTACTCGCGGTCGAAGCCGGCGAAGTCCACCGGGCCCGCCACCGCCAGGCGCGCCAGGCTGTCCAGCAGGGTGGCCCAATCCGCCGAGCCCTGGCGCAGGCTGGGCAGCCAGACGCCCTGCCCCGCAGGCAAGCAGCGGGCACCCATGCCCAGCAGCGTCGGCTTGGGGCCGACCTCGATGAAAATATCGATGCCCTGCCGGGCCAGGCTTTGCATCCCCGCCATGAATTTCACCGGCTGCCGGATATGGCGGCGCCAGTATTCGGGCGTGGCGATTTCCTCGTCCGCCCACTCGCCGGTGACGTTGCAGGCCAGCGGGATTTTCGGCTCGGCATAGGCCACGCTCTGCGCGGCGCGGTAAAACCCGGCCAGCATCGGCTCCATCAGCGGCGAATGGAAGGCGTGGGAAGTGTTGAGAGCTTGGGTTTTGTGGCCGGCCGCGCGCAGCCGGTCGAGGACGGCGGCAAGCGCCTCCGTCCGGCCGGAAAGCACCACATGCCCAGGGCCGTTTTCGGCGGCGACGGCGATATCGTGCGCGTGGCCGGCCAGGAACGGCCGCACCTCCGCCTCGCCCGCGAACACCGACGCCATGCCGCCGTCGCGGGGCAGCGCCTGCATCAGGCGGGCGCGTTCCGCCACCAGTTTCAGGCCGTCTTCCAGGCTGAACACCCCGGCCACGCAGGCCGCGGCGTATTCCCCCAGGCTGTGGCCCAGCACCGCGTCGGGCGCCACGCCCCAGGACTGCCACAACGCGGCCAGCGCATAGTCCAGCGCGAACAGCGCCGGCTGGGCGTAGGCGGTGTCGTCCAGCGGCGTTGCCGCGCCGCCTTCGGGATAGAGGATCTCCAGCAAGGGCCTGCCCAGCAGCGGCCGCAAAATCTCCGCGCACTGGTCCAAGCTGCGGCGGAAGGCCGGCTCGGTGTCGTACAGTTCCCGTCCCATGCCGGGGTATTGGCTGCCCTGGCCGGTGAACAGAAAGGCGACTTTCGGCCGGTTTTGGCCGTTCCAAGCGCCGCGCGCCACCCGCTCGGGGTTCGCTCCGGCGGCGACGGCCTCCAGATCCGCGCGCAGTTGCGCGGCGGATTCCGCCGCCACCGCCAGGCGCTGCTCGAAGGGTTTTCGCCCGGTGTTGGCGGTGAAGCACAGATCCGCCAGCACGGTGCCGGGGCGGGCAGCCAGAAGCGCCGCGTAGCGCCGCGCCAATTCGGCCAGCGCCGGCTCCGTCCGGGCGGACAGCAGCAACAGGTGGCGAGGGCGCTCCACGGCGTTGGCCCAGTCCTCGGCCGGTGGCGCCTCTTCCAGGATCAGGTGGCTGTTGGTGCCGCCGATGCCCAGCGAATTCACCCCGGCGCGGCGCGGGGTGTCCAGCGACGGCCAGTCCACCGGGGCGGTATTGACGTAGAACGGGCTGTTGTCGAAATCAATGGCGGGGTTAGGGGTTTTGTAGTGCAGCGTCGGCGGGATGGTTTTGTGGTGCAGCGCCAGCGCGGCCTTCATGAAGCCGACCACGCCGGAGGCGATTTGCAAATGGCCGACATTGGTCTTGACCGAGCCGATGGCGCAATAGCCTTTGCGGTCGGTGTGGGCGCGGAACGCCTGGGCCAGCGCGTTGACCTCGATGGGGTCGCCGATCTCGGTGCCGGTGCCGTGGGCTTCGACGAAGCCGATGCTGTCCGCCGCCACCCCGGCCATGGCCAGCGCCTCCGCCGCCACCGAGGCTTCGCCGTCGCCGCTGGGGGCCATGTAGCCGACTTTCAGGCCGCCGTCGTTGTTGACCGCCGAGCCTTTGATGACCGCGTAGACCGGGTCGCCGTCCGCCAGCGCGGCGTCCAGGCGCTTCAGCAGCACCGCGCCGACGCCGCTGCCGAACACCGTGCCTTTCGCCTCGGCGTCGAAGGCGCGGCAATGGCCGTCCGGCGAGACGATCATGCCGCCCTGGTACAAATGCCCGGCGCGCTGCGGCACCTGCACCGAGGAGCCGCCGGCCAGGAACATATCGGCCTCGCCGGCCAGCAAGGACTGGCAGGCCATGTGGACGGCGACCAGCCCGGTGGAGCAGGCGGTCTGCACGTTGACGCTGGTGCCGCGCAGGTTGAGCTTGTAAGACACGCGGGTGGTCAGGTAGTCCTTGTCGGCGGCCACCATCAGTTGGAACCCTCCCATGGAGTCCAGCGTGGTGACGTCCAAATCGTCCAGCGCGTCCAGGCTGGCCCGGTGCGGCATGACGTTGTTGAGCAGATAGGTGTTCATGCTCGCCCCGGCGTAGACGCCGACCACGCCGGGATAGGCGGTCGGGTCGTAGCCGGCGTCCTCGAACGCCTCCCAGCAGACCTCCAGGAACAGCCGGTGCTGCGGGTCCATCAGTTCGGCGTCGCGGGCGCTGTAGCCGAAGAACTCGGCGTCGAAGCCCTCGACGTCGGATAGCACCGGGCTGGCCCTGACGTAGTCGGGATGGCGGGCCACCTCCGGGTCGATGCCGGACGCGGCGATGTCGCGCGGGTCGAAGAACGTCACCGACTCGACCCCGCCGACCAGGTTGCGCCAGAACGCCTCCGGGTCGTCGGCGCCGGGGAAGCGGCAGGCCATGCCGATCACGGCGATGTCCCGGCCGGCGGCGGAGGACAGTTGGCGCCCGCGGATCGCCGCCCGTTCCTGGCCTTTTTGCGAGGCGGTTTCGCGCGGGCCGTCGTCGGCCAGCACCTGCGCCAGGGCGTGGATGGTCGGGTATTTGAACAGGTCGACCAGCGTGATGCGGGGGCCGAACAGCCCCACCAGGCGGTCCAGCACCCGCACCAGCAACAGCGAGTGGCCGCCCAGTTCGAAGAAGCTGTCGTGGACGCCGACGTCCGCGATTTCCAGCACCTCCCGCCAGACCTCGGCGATGTGCAGTTCAAGCCCGGACAGCGGCGACTGGTGTTTGCCCGCGCCGCGGCCTTGGCCCGCGGCCCGTTCGCGCAGCCGGTCGCGGTCCGCCGCCCCGGCCGCCGTCAGCGGCATTTCGTCGAGGTGCTGCAACACATCGCCCTGGCGGCAGCCGGGGTGCAGGCCCAAGGGATCGTCCGCGAACAATTGCTGGTAGAACGGATGCTGCCGGTAGCGGTCGCGGAAATGGTAGGACGTGCAGACGAAATCCAAAGATTCCCCCTGCCGCCGCAGCAGGCTCCCGGTGATGGTGAAATCTGGGTTGAGCCGGTTTTCGCACAGCGTCCGCGCCAGCGTGGCGACGATCCGGTCGCCGGGGACGACCTCGACGCCGGGGTGGAACACGGGCAGGTAGACGGGCAGCCAACTGTACTCGTGTTCGAGGATATCGATGACCTCGCCCTCGATGGTGTGGAGGTTCAGCCAGACCAGGAAGCCGTCGAAGCGCGACGGCCGGTCGATGCGCAACTCGATGGCGTGGGTTTCCTCCAGCGCGATGGGCCGGTTGAAGTCCAGATCCTCAAAGATGTCGGCGTTGGACAACAGATTGCCGCGCGGGAATTTCTTGACGCACACCCTAAGGTCGAACGGATGGCCGACCTCGTCGAAAATTTTGCCGGTGTAAGATCCGGGCACCCGGTAGAAGCCGAGCCGCGACAGCAGTTCGTCGGGGAAGCGGGCGGCGGCGATTTTGGTGACGCTGCGGCCTGGGATCATCAGCCCGCCCGGCCTTAAAAAACGGTGGCCGTTGTTGATCAGCACGGCGGCGCCCTCGCAGCCGCCGATGGGGCCGACGATCTCGGACACGCACACATCGACGGGCTCGGGCAATTCGACCTCGGTGGCGTCGCCGTGGAAGACGAAGATGCGGTCGTCCAAGCCCAGCTGGCGGACGCGGTCGACGGCCTGCCGGTAGGCCTCGTCGCCCCGCTCAATGGCGTAGACCTTATGCGCCCCCGCCGCCAAAGCCAGCCGGGCGAGGATCGCCTCTTTGCCGGTGCCGAGGTCGAGGACGATCTTGCCGGGCACGGCCTTGTCCAGCGCGACCCGGTAGCTGCGGTTGCGGCGCTCGTCGTTGGCCAGCGCGTAATAGATGAGCTCGTCGTAGACGAAATATTCGGCGACCGACGGCCACAGTTCGACTTGTTCGCTGCCGGCGGCCTCGGGTTCGCGCAGCGGCCTGAAATCGCAGGCCGCGTCTACGCCGTAAGCGTCCAGCAACCGCAAGGCGCGCAGCGGGGCCAGCGGAACGGGCCTTCGGGAGGTGAAATAGGCGGTAGTCCGCAGCAGTTCCGGCGAGCCGTCGAAGCAGCGCGCCCGCACATCCGGGCGGTTGTCGTCGAGGCCCACTAGAAACCGGCCCGGCCCCAACCGCAGCCCGGCCAACAGCGCGTTGAAGGCGCGCCGCGCCGCTGCCGAGGCAGGCCCTTCGGCGACCGGCGCCAGGGCCGGATCGAGCCAGAATGCCAGGCCCAGGCCGTGGACCTGGACATCGCCGCGCCGTTCCAGCCGTGCCGCGAAAGCGTCGTGGAACGACGCCGTCGCGGCAGACCCTGTGCCGTCGTGGCTGCCGGGGTAGCCGGCGGCTGGTGCCAGGCTGACGAATAGTCCGCACGGGTAAGCCGCCAGCAGTTGTTCCAGCGACCGGGCGGCGGCGATTTCCGCCGCCAGCAAGGCCGACAGGGTTTCCGGGGTTTCCTCGGCCAAAGGCCGCACTGCTGCCAAGTGGATCACGCCGTCCAGAGCGGCGGCCTCCCAGCGGGCCAGCGGCGCGGCCACCGCCCGGACCAAGGCGTCCGCGTCGGCGGCGTCCACGCCGAGGATCACGCAGTCGCCCTGAGCGGCGGCGTCGGCAAAGCCGGCCCGGCCCAGCCGCCCGGCGCTGTCCGGCCCGTCGCACAGGATCAGCAGGCGCGCCTCGTAGCGGGCGAGCAGGAATTCCGCCAGCAGCAATCCCAGCCCGCCCAGTTCCCCGGCGACGGCGTATACGCCCCGCCGCCGGAACGGAAGCTCGGGCGGCGCCGCCGCGATCTCCGCCCGCGCTAGCCCGGCCACCCAGCGCCGGCCCTCGCGGAAGGCGATCTCGCGGTCAGCCGACGGCGCCAGGAGTTCGTCGGCCAGCGCGGTCGCCAAGGCGTCTAAGCCCTCGCCGGGGCCGTCGGCGTGCAGGCAGCGCAGGCCCGGGAAGTCCCGCTCAAGGGCGCGCAGCAACCCCGGCAGCGCCGCGCCGGCGGCATCGGAAGCGTCGGTGCCGCCGGACACCGCCAGCAGCTTGAGCGGGGCGGGGGAGCCCAGCGCCTGGACCAGGGCCAGCAAGCCGCCCAGCCCACCGGTGCCTAGGGTTTCCGCCCGGCCCGCGCCATGGCCGGACAGATGGAGGATGCCGTCCAGCCGCAGGCCTGCCGCCTGGATCGCGGCGGCCAATTCCCGGTAATCCGCCGGTTCGTCCGGGCGGATCGTCCAGGCGCCGGCCCCGGCCTGCGCAAAGCCTGCGCCGGCCGCGACCGTCACGCAGGCGACGCCGGCCTCGGCCAGCCGGGCGGCGACGCGCCGGCCTAGCCCGCCCTGGTCGAGAAAAACCAGGCAGGCGCCGGCGGCCTCCGCCGGGCCGTGCGGCCGCGACTTGCGCCGCCAGGCCCGCCGGTGAAACCGGTCGGGCACGGTGTGTTCGTTCCCGGCCAGCACGTCCAGGCGTTCGACGGTCTCGCGGAAAGCGCCTTGGTGGAATTGCGCGACGAGTTGCTTGTGCTGGATTTTGCCGATGGCCGTCTTTGGCAGGGCGGCGCGCGGCAGCGGAACCAGGAAGTCCGCCTTGATGCCTAACTGCTTGGCCAGCCGCGCCTGGATGGCTTTCAGCAGCTTGCCCAGGAAGGCGTCGTCGGTGTGTTCGGTGTGGAAAAACACCGCCAGCTTCTCCGCCTCGCCGCCTGAGGGCCGCACCGCGCAAGCGGCGGTGAACGAAGGTGCCAGGCCGGCCACCTGCTCGACCACCGCCTCGATTTCGCTGCTATAGAAATTCGCCCCATTGACGATGATGCCGCCGGCGTCGGCCCGCCCGGTGATGAACAGTTCGCCGCCGACGATGAAGCCGGTGTCCCCGGTGTCGAACCAGCCGTCGGCCAGGAACACCCGGTTGGCCTCGGGGTTGCGGTAATAGCCCGGCGACAGCGCCTCGCCTTTGAGGTGGAGCCGGCCCGTGGCCGCCTCGGGCAGAACCCGCCCCTGCTCGTCGACGATGCGCATGGACATGCCGGGGATGACAGGCCCCAGGCTGGCGAAGGACACGCAGTCGGCCGCGCCGGGGTCGGCCGGGCGGACGGCCCCCCCTAGGGAATTGCGGTCGATGTGGTGGAACGCCAAGGATTGCCCTGGGTGGGGCTGGTGGTAGCTGACGCCGGAGCAGACCTCCACCATGCCGAACGCGGTTTGCAGCGCGGACGGCGCGAGGCCGTAAGCGGCCAGTTCGCCCAAGAATTCGCCGGTGGCGGCGCGGGTGACGGACTCGCCGGCGGTCAGCAGCATCTTGACCTGGGAGAGGTCGAACGCCGGCCGCTGCCCGCTTTTGAGCGCGGCGCTGACCAGGGAATAGGCGAAATTCGGCGCCCAACTGTGGGTTACCCGGTAACGGTGCAGCAGTTCCAGCCAGCGCAGCGGCCGGGCCAGGACATACTCCTTGGGCGCGTAGACCAGCGCGCAGCCGAGCGCGACGCAACGCAGATGCCAGTCGGAAATGCTGCCGATGTGGTCGAAGGGCAGCCAGTTGAGGATCACGTCGGCGGACGAGTTCCCGCACAGCGCGTTGGCGCCCCGCGCCCGCGCCAGCAGGTTGCCGTGGGTCAGCGCCACCGCCTTGGGCAAGCCGGTGCTGCCCGAGGACAGGCAGTAAAACGCGACGTCGCCGGGTTCCGCCGCGTGGACGCGGCTGTCCGGCGGGTGGCCGCGCAGTTCCTCGATCGCCGCGAGGCGGACGGGCACAGGCAGCGCGGCGGCCAGGCCGGCGCCGCGGGAGCGGGTCGTCAGGACTAGGGGCCGGTCAAACAAGTTCCACAGGTGCCGCAAATGTTCAAGCGCCCGGCTGTCCGTGTCGTAGGCCAGCGGCACGGGAACGATGGCCGGCTCGAATCCGCCCAGCAGGCAGGCCCACAGCGCGGGCAGGATGTCGTCGTTGCGCTCCAATTGCAACACCACCTTGTCGCCGGCCGCAAGCCCGGCCAGCCGCAGCCCGCCGAGCAGGCAGCGCGCTTCCTCCAGCAGGGCACCGTAAGTCTCGGCCCGCTCGGCGCCGTCGGCGTCGATGTAGATGATGGTCGCCTGCGCCGGCGCGGCGAGCAGCAACTCGGGAAGCGTCCGCACCGCGCCCTCGTGTCCGGGCAGCGGCCCGCCGTGGCAGAGGGCTTCCGGCACGGGGCCGACCCGCTCGGGCGCGGCGGCGGCGTGCGCCGAACGCGGCGGGGCGGGCGTCTCCGCCGCCGGCGTCCGCAGCAGTCCGCCGACATGCACATGCCTAGGCGCCGCTTCGGCATAGCCCGACACGCAGACCACCCGGTCGATATCGGGCACGGCGGCAATGCGGGCTTCCCACGCCGCGTCCGTCGCCGCCGAGCGGACCGGCAGACGCTCTAGCGCGGCGTGGTCCACCCCGCCGTCCTCCGTCAGCGGGAGGCGGGCGAGCGGCACGAACGCCGCGACCCGCCCGGCCGACAAGTCCCGCAGGCGCCGTTCCACCCGCCCGAAATCGCCGTGCGGCGCGGCCACCACGACATAGGCCACAGGCTCCGCCGCCCGCAAGAGCACGACGCATTCATCGACTGCGGGATCGCTTAACAGCAAGCCCGCCAGGGCTTCCGGGGCAGAGCTGACAGGCGTCGGCGGGGCGGCGTCTTGCCGACGGCCTGTGTCAGGGAGTCCCGCCCCGTCGCTAGTCGCAGGGGAAGGCTGGCTGTGATCGAAAGGTTTGGTCATAGTCTCAACACGCGATAATTACGGGCCAGGGTTGGCCGGCGGTCAACGGGAAGGCGTCAATTTAAAGCGGGAAGCACCCAGTCGGCGTTCGCCACGAAGAATTTTTCCGCGGTGGCCGTCCCGAGCCGGCCGATGTGCTCGGCGAATTCCGGGATGGGCCGGGTTCCGCCTTCGGGGTGGGGGAAGTCGCTGGAATAGCAATAGCATTCCTCCAGGCCGTAGCGCTCGATGTAATCCGCCACCGGCTCGAAGCGGAACGGCGTGACCCGCACGTTCCTGCGGATGTACTCCGAGGGCTTCAGGGTCAGCGCGCCCGACAGGCGGCGGCGGTAAATGGCCGCGACTTGGTCGAGGTGTTCGGCCGCCGGGGCCAGCCAGCCGCCGCCCAGTTCGATGACGCCGAAGCGCAGCCTGGGGAAACGCTCGAAGACCCCGCCCAGCACAATCGTGGAGAGAAAGTTCTGCGGCGAGAGGTGCATCGCGGAAAAGATGTAGGTGTTGACCTGTTCGCTTTCCGAGGTCATGTCCTGAGGCTGGAACCCTAGGTGGTCGACGCCCTTGCTCCACAGCGATTCGTTGGCCAGGAAGCCGAATTCCCCGCCGGCATGCAGCAGCACCGACACGTCGGCTTCCTGGCACAGCGCCCAGAGCTTGTCCATGTCCGCGTGGGCCGGCGAGGCGCCGCCCGGCGGGACTGCGCTGGCCAGCGTGACGGCCCGCCCCCCGGCCTGGATGACCCGTTTGGCCTCGGCGACGGCGACATCGACGTCGTGGGTGTTCAGCAAGGCGACGGAGCGCAGCCGGTCGGGGTCGCGGCGGCCGAAATCGACGATGAAGTCGTTCCAATGGCGCATCGTGGCGAGGCCGAGGTCGTTGTTCGCGAAGGCCGCCACCTGCACGCCCGGGTCGGAGAAGATGAACGCCCGCTCCGCGCCCATGTGGTCCAAGGTTTTGAGTCGGCCTTCGGGCGTGAAGGAGCCCGCCGCGTGGGAGCCTTTGAGGTGCCAGACGGTTTCGTCGTTGTGTTCGAGGGCCTCTTCGCCGCCCAAGGCGGCCAGCTTTTGAGCCTCGTCGCCGGTCGCGTTTTCCAGCATCTGGTAATGCATGTTTTTGAAGTGCCTGCCCACTTCGCCGGCCGCGATTTCGTAATTGTCAGGCGAAGGCTGGAGGTGGGTATCCAGATCGACAAGGCGGCCGTGGAACTGCTGTGTATCTAACATCGGTCTATACCTCATGGTTCTTGTGTTTTAACGTCGCGGGAAAAACGCCTGGGCCGCCATTTCATTCCCCTTTCCCTCGCAGGGTATACATTTTCGCGGTGGCTTAAAAATCTTACTCGAATTTCGCTTTTTTACCTACAGCCCGGCGCGGGACTATCCGGCCCCGCCGCGCTAACCGCCGAGCGCTTCATGCAAGCTCCAGGCAAGCTGGCGGACATGGGGCTGGACTACCATGGTCAGGTGGTCACCCGGCGTGTATCTCACCGCCAAAGCGCCCTCGCCGTAGGGCCGCCAGCCCCAGGTTTCGTCGTCGCGCAAGTGTTCCGGCATCCCGTCCAGAAACTCCGCCAAGGGCTCCTCGGCGCGGAACAAAGCCAGCCTAACTCGCGTGTCGGGTTCGGGGCAATAGCGAATCTGCGCCTGGGCTTTGTATACTTCGATGAAACCGAGTATTTCCTCGGCGCCGGCGCCGGCGCGGACGATGCCCCGCGCTTCCAGCTCGCGGGCCAGCGCGTCGACCTGCCCGCTCCACGGCAGGCCGGCCAGTTCGCCCGGATCCAGGGCTATCGGGACGCCGTACATATGGCCCATGGTTTCGGCGACGGCGACCAGCCAGCGGGTGTCGTCCCAGCCGCCTTTGTCCGCAAAATTCCGTTCCCACGGAGCGCCGGTGTCCAAGACCGCCACCAAGGCGACGTCCTGGCCGTCCCGGCGTAGCTGCCTGGCCATCTCGAACGCCGCCCAACTGCCGAACGAATGGCCGCCCAGGTAATACGGCCCCTCCGGCTGGAACGCCCGCAACGCCTGGATGTTGAGCGCGGCGATATCCTCGATCCGGGTCAACGGCGGGCTGCGGCCATCGATCCCGGTGGCCTGGAACCCGTAGAGGGGATGGCCCAACTCGCCGAGGCAGCGCCCCAGTTCGTGCAAATACAGCACGCTGCCGCCGGTGCCTGGCACCAGGAACAGCGGCGGCAGGGAGCCTGCGGTTTGGATCGGGACCAGCGGCGAGAAGGCGTCGGTCGCCGGCGGTTGCCTGAGGGCTGCGGCCATCCGGCGGATCGTCGGCTGGCCGAGCAGCAGAGTCAGCGGCGGTTGCTGGCCGAAGATCCCCCGGATTCCGTTCATCAAGCGGATCGCCAGCAGCGAGTCCCCGCCCAATTCAAAGAAATCGTCGTTGACGCCCACGTTGTCGAAGCCCAGCAGTTCCCGCCACAGTTCGGCGAGCCGGGTTTCCGCCGCGTCGGCGGGCGCGGCGTAGGCGGTGGGCAGATTTGGCCGCGCATGGCGCGCTGGCGGCGGCCGTTGCGGCGGATTTTCCCGCAGCACCCATTGCTCGAAGCGCGGCCACAAGTCGCCCACGGCGACGATCACCGCGTCGGCGCCGACCTGCGCGACGATCCGCCGGAAAGCCTCCACCGACTCGGCCGGCGCCATGGAGAATTCTTCCGGCGGGGACGCCTCGCCCAACGCCGGGTCGAAGCGGAAAGCGTCCCAGTTGACGGACAGCCAAGGCGTTCCGCCGGGGCGGTTGCGGCTGGCGGCGAAGGCGTCGGCGAAGCTGTTGGCCGCGCTGTAGGCGGTGAATCCCAGCCCCCCCAGCACGGCGGCGGTCGAGGAGGCCAGCATGCAAAAGTCCAGGCGACGCGCCCCCAGGGCTTGTTCCAGCGCGTATAGCCCGTGTGCTTTCGGGGCGAACTGGGCTTCCGACTGGGGCCGGCCCGTCTCGGCGAACGGCACCACGAACGAGGCGTCGTGCAGCCGGCCGGCGGCGTGGATGACGCCGCGCAGGGGTCCGAAGCGGCTTTCCGCCTGCGCGAACGCCGCTTGCAAGGCCTGCCCGTCGGCCACGTCGGCGCGCAGCGTCAACACCTCAGCGCCCAGCGCTTCCAGCGCCAGCAGTTGGCGTATCTTGCCACCGACGCCCGCGCTGTCGGCGGACTCCGGATGGTCGCGCAGCCAGGCTTCCCAGCCGTCGCGTTCGGGGAACGCCGAGCTTCCGACCAGTGCCAGCCGGGCCTGCGCAGTTTCCGCCAGGAACCGGGCCAACAGCAGGCCGACGTTGCCGAGGCCACCGGTGATCAGGTACGCCCCGCGTTCGCGGATGCGCCGCACCGGGGCACCGTCGGCCGGCAGCGGCACCCGCTCGAAGCCGGGCACCAGCCGCCGACCGCGGCGGTAGGCGACCTGCGCCTCCCGCTGCCCGGCCGCCAGTTCCGCCAGCAGCGCGTCGGCCAGGACGCGGGCCGGCCCGCTGTCCGCAGGCGGCACGACATCCAGGCAGCGGCAGGCGATGTGTGGCGCCTCCTGCGGCAACACCAGCAAGGGGCCGAGCAGCGTGGCCTGTTCCGGGCGCAGGGACTCGCCTTCCAGCCCGTTCACGTCGCGCAGGCGGTTGGTGACGACCGCGAGGGTGGCGTTTTCCTGCCCGGCTTGCCCGGCCAGCGCACGGCCTAGGAACAACAGGCTGTAATAGCCGTTTTCCTGGGCCGCCCGGAAAGCCGCGCGGTTTGACGGGGCGTCCTCGGCGATGAGGCTCCAGCAATGCAGGACGGTGCGGAACGGGCGGCCGGCGAACTCGCCGAACAAGGCCGCGTAGTCTTCGGGCGAGCCGGGCCGCAGCGTGTAGCCCGCGCCGTCGCGCTGGAAACGCGCGCCTTGCGACACGGCGACGACATCCGCCCCGGCCTGTTCCAGCCGGCCCAGCATCTGCTTGCAAAGCTCGGAGTCGTCGCGGAACACCAGCCACGGCGCAAGTCCCGCCAAATCTTCGGCCTCGGCGGCGCGCGGGGTCAGCGTCGGCTTCCAGGCCGGCAGATAAAACCATTGGTCCAGCGCCTGCCGGGCGGGGCGGCGCAAGGGGAAGGCCGGCGCTTCGGGCGCGGGCGCGGCGATCCAATAGCGCTCCCGCTCGAACGCGTAGCCCGGCAGCGGAACGCGGTACAGGCTCGCGTCGGCGTAAACGGCGGGCCAGGCGATGTCCGCGCCCAGCGTCCACAGCCGCGCCAGCGTGTCCGGCAGGCGGCGGTTTTCCGCCTCCTCGTCCGAGGCTGCGGCCCGGCCCAGCGACGTCAGCACGGCGCGGCCGCCCGCCGCCGGATGGCGGCGGGCCAAGTCGCTGAGGGTCGTGCCCGGCCCGACTTCCAGAAGCACGAGTTCCGGGTCGGCCAGCAGGGTTTCGAGGCCGCTGGCGAATTCCACCGTCGAGCGCAGATGCCTGGCCCAGTAAGCCGGGTCGGTGGCCTCCTCTGCCCGAATCCAGGTGCCGGTCAGATTGGACACGAACGGCAGTTGTGGCGCGTGCAGGTCGGTCTTCGCCAACACCTCGGCGAACGCCGCCACCGCCGGCTCCAGCATGGCCGAGTGGAAGGCGTGCGAAGTCTTCAGCCGGCGGCTGGCGACGCCTTCCGCGTCCAGCCGGGCCGCCAGCGCGTCCACGGCGGCGAACGGCCCAGACGCCACGCAGGATTCGGCGGCGTTGACCGCGGCCAGCGACAGGTCGTCGCCGAGCCGGGCGCGCAGTTCCGCCGCCGCCAGCGGCACCGCCAGCATCGCCCCCGGCGGCTGCGCGAAGATCAAGCGCCCGCGCCAGGCGACCAGGGTCAAGGCGGTGTCCAGGTCGAACACGCCGGCCAGGCAGGCGGCGACATATTCGCCGAGGCTGTGGCCGATCATCGCGGCGGGCCGCAGCCCCCAGGCCATCCACAGCCGGGCCAGGGCATACTCGGTGGCGAACAGGGCCGGCTGGGTCAGCCAAGTCTGCTCCAGCCGCGCCGCCGCCTCGGCTTGTCCTTCCGCTGGCGGATACAGCACCTCGCGCAGATCCAAGCCCAACGGTTCGCGCAGCCGTTCGGCGCAATAATCGATCTGTTCCCGGAATACTTTTTCGGTGCGGTACAGCCCCGCGCCCATGGACGCCCGCTGGGCGCCTTGGCCGGGGAACAGGAAGGCGACGGGCCGTGCCTGCGATTTTGGTGCCTGGCCCAGGCGTACGCGGCCCGCCGCCCGCAGCGCCGCCACCCCGTCGTCCCGGTCGCGGCAGGCCAGCGCGGCGCGATACTCGAACGGCCGGCGGCCGACGGCGAGGGTGTACGCGGCATCGGCCAGATCCACGTCCCCGTGGCTTTCCAGATGGTCGGCCAAGGCCGCCTGCATCCGCGCCAACGCGGACGGGCTGCGCGCCGACAGGGCCAGCACGCGCCAGGCGGCGGCGGCATCCGCGGCCGGGCGGGGCGGGGCTTCTTCCAGGATCACATGGGCGTTGGTGCCGCCGATGCCGAACGAACTCACCCCGGCGCGGCGCGGCGTCGGGCCGGCCGGCCAGCCGCGCAGCCGGTCGTTGACGAAAAACGGGCTGGCGGCGAAGTCGATTTCCGGGTTGGGCCGCTCGAAATGCAGCGTCGGCGGGATCTGCCGGTGGCGCAGGCCCAAGACGGTTTTAATCAGGCCGGCCACGCCGGAGGCGGTGTCGAGATGGCCGATATTGGTCTTCACCGAGCCCAGCGCGCAAAACCCGCTGTCCGCGGTGCCTGCGCGGAAGGCGCGGGTCAGCGCGGCGACTTCGATGGGGTCGCCCAGCGCCGTGCCGGTGCCGTGGGCCTCGACATAGCCGATGCTGTCGGGGGCCACGCCGGCCCTGGCCAAAGCGTCGGCGATGACTTGCGCCTGACCGGCCACGCCCGGCGCGGTGAAGCCCACCTTCAACGCGCCGTCGTTGTTGACCGCCGAGCCCTTGATGACCGCGTGGATGGTGTCGCGCCCGGCCAGCGCCGCCGCCAGCGGCTTCAACAGCACCACGCCCACGCCGCTGCCCCAGACCGTGCCTTTGGCCCCGGCGTCGAAGGCGCGGCAATGGCCGTCGGGCGAGTTGATCATGCCCTCTTCGTGCAGATAGCCGGAGTGCTGCGGAATCTTCAGGCCCACGCCGCCGGCCAGGGCCATCTCGCATTCCCCGGCCAAAAGGCTGCGGCAGGCTTGGTGCACCGCCACCAGCGAGGTGGAGCAGGCGGTCTGGACGCTGACGCTGGGGCCTTGCAAATCCAGCGCGTAGGACACCCGCAGCGGCAGGAAATCCTTGTCGCTCAAGAAGATGGCCTGGTAGATCGACTGGGCGTCCGAGGCGTACAAATGGGGGATCAGGTTGCGCATCAAATAGCCGTTGTGGCTGCACCCGGCGAACACGCCGACCGCCTGTCCGCGGACGTCCGCGTGGCCGGCGTGTTCCAGCGCGTGCCAGGCGCATTCCAGGAACAGCCGGTGCTGCGGATCCATCACTTCCGCCTCGCTGGGCGTGACGCCGAAGAACGCGGCGTCGAAACCCGCGACATCGGACAACGCGCCGTTGGCGCGGACATAATTCGGCTGGGCGATCAATTCCGGCTCCAGGCCCGCGGCGAGCAATTCCGCGTCGTCGAAAAAGCGGATGGATTCGCGGCCGTCGCGCAGGTTGGCCCAGAAGCTGTCCACATCGTCCGCCCCCGGAAACCGGCCGGCCAAGCCAATCACGGCGATGGCATTGTCCGCGGCGGCGGCCGACAGGGCGCGCGCCGCGACCGGCGCGGGTGCCTCGTCGCCGGCCAGCCGCGCGGCCAAACTCCGGATCGTCGGGTGCTGGAACAGGGCGAGCAGCGGAAACGGCGCCGCGACGCGCTGGCGCAGCGCCTCGTACACTTGGGCGGCGAGCAAGGAATGCCCGCCTAGATCGAAGAAATTGTCGTCGATGCCCACCGCGTCCAGCCGCAACGCCTGCCGCCAAAGCTCGGCAATCGTGCTTTCCAACTGGCTGCGCGGCGCGGCATCGGCGCTGCCGGGCCGCGCACGGGCCGGCGCCGGCGCGGGCAGCGCTTTGCGGTCGACCTTGCCGTTGGGGGTCAGCGGCAGCGCGTCCAGGAACACGAACGCGGCAGGCACCATGAACGCCGGCAAGCTGTCGCGCAGCCCGGCGCGCAGCGCCTCCACGGCGGGGGGTGGGTTCGCCGCCGCCAGCAGATAAGCGACCAGGCGCTTGTCGCCGGGCACATCTTCCCGCGCCAGCGCCACGGCTTCGCGGACGCCCGGCTGGCGGCGCAAGGCTGCTTCGATCTCGCCCAGTTCAATGCGGTAGCCGCGGATTTTGACCTGGTGGTCGATCCGCCCGAGGAAATCCAAGGTGCCGTCGGCGAGGCGGCGGGCCAGGTCGCCGGTGCGGTACCAGCGGGTGCCGGGCGTTTCCGCGTAAGGGTCGGGCAGATAGGCGGCGGCGGTCAGCCCGGGGCGGTGCAGATAGCCGCGCGCCAGCCCGTCGCCGCCGATGTAAAGCTCGCCCGGCACGCCGACTGGCTGGGGCCGGCCGTGCCGGTCGACAATGTGAATCTGGGTGTTGGCGATGGGCGGGCCGATGGGCTCGACGGCGTCGGCGGCGCCGTGTTCCCGCGCCGCGACCTCGCGCACCGCCGACCACACCGTGGTCTCGGTCGGGCCGTAGAGGTTCCACAGCCGCACGCCCAGGCCCGACAGCCGCCGGGCCAAATCCGCCGGCAGGGCTTCGCCGCCGCACAGCGCGGCGAACGGCGTCGCAGGTCGCCAGCCGGTTTCCAGCAGCAGCCGCCAGGTGGCCGGGGTCGCCTGCATGCACGTCGCGCCGTGCTCGCGCAGCGCCGCCTGCAAACGTTGCCCGTCCATCGCCGTCTCCCGGTCCGCCAGCACCAGCCGGGCGCCGGTCAGCAGCGGCAGGTGGATTTCCAGCCCGGCGATATCGAAGGACACCGTGGTCACCGCCAGCAGCACGTCGCGCTCGGTCAAACCCGGCGCCTGCCGCATCGACAACAGGAAATTGAGCAGCGCCCGGTGGCCGATCTGCACCCCCTTGGGCCGACCCGTGGAGCCTGAGGTGTAGATGACATAGGCGGCGTGGTCGGGCGTGGCCGGGGTTGGGATGGTGCCTATGGTTTCCCATGCGCCGTCCAGGCACAGCACTCGCGCCGAGATGTCCGGCAGGCCCGCCCGCAGCCGTTCCTGCGTCAGCACGGCCAGCGGCCGGGCGTCGTCCAGCACGGCGGCCAGGCGTTCCTTGGGATAGGCCGGGTCTAGCGGGACATAGGCGCCGCCCGCCCGCAAAATGCCTAGCAGGCCGACCACCAAGTCCGGCGAGCGCTCCACGCACAGCGCGACCAGGGTTTCCGGGCCCACGCCCAACGCGGCCAGCGCTTCGGCCAGCCGCCCGGCGCGCCGCCACAGATGGCGATAGCTCAACGCCTCGTCGCCGAAGACCAGCGCGATCCGCTCCGGCGTCGCGGCGGCCTGGGCTTCCACGAGGTCGAGGAAGCTGCGGTCTTGGGGATAGTCGCAGGCGGTGGCGTTGGCCTCATACAGGATTTGCCGCCGCTCCTCGGCGTCCAGCAGCGGCAGCGCGGACAGCCGCGCCGCCGGGTCGGCTGCCATGCCCGCCAGCAAGGTCTGGTAA
>Ga0265327_10001843_pt1 | contig 24600 bp, 24 predicted proteins | sample 41621metaG_FD_202089 | JGI IMG/M metagenome (GOLD analysis project Ga0265327, IMG submission 202089) | Rhizosphere microbial communities from Carex aquatilis grown in University of Washington, Seatle, WA, United States - 4-16-21 metaG | ecosystem: Host-associated > Plants > Roots > Rhizosphere...
TGGCGTAACCCGCGTCGCGGCTGACCACGACGTTGCGGCGGCCCGGCAACGGCCGGAATCGCGGCGGCAGCGACTCCCACGTGAGCCGTCCCATCACCACCGTGGAGCCGAGTGTCAGTTCTTTGAAGTGCGCCATGTCCTCGGGCAGCTGCCAGGGAATGTCGTTGTCGCAGCCGATGACACCGCCGTTGCCCTGTGCCCAGATCAGCTTCACGCCGTCAGACCGCAACGGGAGCCTTGATCGCCGGGTGCGGGTCATAGTTGACGATCGCAACGTCCTCGTACTGGTAGTCGAAGATCGAATCACGCGGCGCCAGCACGAGTTCCGGGTAGGGCCGGGGCTCACGGGACAGCTGCAGCTGCACCTGCTCGACGTGGTTGTCGTAGATGTGGCAGTCGCCACCGGTCCACACGAACTCGCCGACCTCGAGGCCCGCCTGGGCGGCCATCATGTGCGTCAGCAGTGCGTAGGAGGCGATGTTGAACGGCACGCCGAGGAACAGGTCGGCGCTGCGCTGATACAGCTGGCAGCTCAGCTTGCCGTCGGCGACGTAGAACTGGAACAGCGCGTGGCACGGCGGCAGCGCCATCTGCGCGATCTCGCCGACGTTCCACGCCGAGACGATGTTGCGCCGGCTGTCCGGGTTGGTCTTCAGCATCTCGAGCGCCGCGCTGATCTGGTCGACGTGCTCGCCCGACGGCGTGGGCCACGAGCGCCACTGAACGCCGTACACCGGCCCCAGTTCGCCTGCCTCCGAAGCCCATTCGTCCCAGATGGTGACGCCGTGCTCCTGCAGCCAGCGCACGTTCGAGTCGCCGCGCAGGAACCACAGCAGCTCGTAGATCACCGACTTGGTGTGCACCTTCTTGGTGGTCAGCAACGGGAACCCGGCGGCCAGGTCGTAGCGCAGCTGGTGGCCGAACAGACTCCGCGTGCCGGTCCCGGTGCGATCAGATTTGGGTGTGCCCTGCTCGAGCACGAGGCGCAGCAGGTCTTCGTAAGGAGTCGGCACAGCCACGCTGCCAGCTTACGTTCCGAAGCGAGGAGTAGAACGTTAAGGGCGAGCGACGCGACGGGAAGAGGACCAAGCCGTGCCAACCACAAAAGACACCATCACCACCGCCGACGGCACCTGCGCCGTCACCCTCGCAACCCCGGAGGGCACCGGCCCATGGCCCGCGGTGGTCATGTACCCCGACGCCGGCGGCCCGCGGCAGACCTTCGACGACATGGCCGCACAGCTCGCCGCGCTGGGCTACGTGGTCCTGGTGCCGGACATCTACTACCGCGACGCCGGGTGGGCACCCTTCGACATGGCCACGGCGTTCTCCGACGCGACCGAGCGGACACGCCTGTTCGGGATGATGCGCAAGGTCACGCCGGACATCATGACCGCCGACGCAGGCGTCTTCTTCGACTATCTGGCGGCCCGGTCCGATGTGACGGGAGACAAGTTCGGCACCACCGGCTACTGCATGGGCGGCCGCACGTCGTTCGTCATCGCCGGCACGCTGCCCGACCGCGTCGCCGCCGCGATGTCGTTCCACGGCGGCGGCCTGGTCACCGACACGGACGACAGCCCGCACCTGCGCGCCGACCAGATCAGCGCCGTTGTCTACGTGGGCGCCGCCGAGAACGACGGGTCCTTCACCACCGAACAGGGCGAGGTTCTGGATCGCGCCCTCAGTGACGCCGGCGTCGAGCACACCGTCGAGTTCTACCCGGCCGCGCATGGTTTCGCAGTGCCCGACAACGTCGGCGCCTACGACGAGGCCGCGGCGCAGCGGCACTGGGAGGCGATGGAGCGGGTGTTCGGTGCGGCACTGAAGTAACCCCCGGGGCCGGCCCCACTCCCGCTGTGCGGGACGATTGACGGGTGTATGACCAGCCCAGCACCTACGAACCTGACGCCAACGAGCACGGATCCCGCCTGGACCCGGTACTCGCGCGCAGCTGGCTGCTGGTCAACGGATCGCAGTTCGACCGCTTCTCGCCGGCGACTCGCTCCAGCGCCGATATCGTCATCATCGACATCGAGGACGCGGTAGCGCCCAAGGACAAGGATTCGGCACGGGACAACGCGGCCCGCTGGCTCGCCGACGGCAACACCGACTGGGTGCGCGTCAACGGCTTCGGCACCCCGTGGTGGGCCGACGATCTGGAGATGCTGGCGAAGTCCTCTGTCGGCGGCATCATGCTGGCGATGGTCGAGTCCGTCGACCACGTCACCGAGACGGCCAAGCGGCTGCCCAACGTGCCGATCGTCGCGCTCGTCGAGACCGCCCGTGGACTCGAGCGCATCACCGAGATCGCGTCGGCCAAGGGCACTTTCCGGCTGGCGTTCGGCATCGGTGACTTCCGGCGGGACACGGGCTTCGGCGACAACCCGGCGACGCTGGCGTACGCCCGCTCGCGGTTCACCATCGCCGCCAAGGCCGCGCATCTGCCCGGCGCGATCGACGGCCCCACCATCGGGTCCAGTTCCCGCAAGCTCAGTGAGGCCACCGCCGTGTCCATCGAGTTCGGCATGACCGGGAAGATCTGCCTGACCCCGGAGCAGTGTGCGACGGTCAACGAGGGGCTGTCGCCGTCACTGGACGAAATCGCCTGGGCACAGGAGTTTTTCGCGGAGTTCGAGCGCGACGGCGGCGAAATCCGCAACGGCTCGGACCTGCCGCGTATCGCCCGGGCCAACAAGATCCTGGATCTGGCGAAGGCCTACGGTATTCACCCGTCGATGTTCGGCGACGACCCCGACCATGTGTCGGCACCGTCGGACACCTACCACTACTGAGCGGCGTCCTCGGCCTTCTTGTTGCGGTGCAGCACCGACGCGAATGCCCGGATGATGCCGCGCAGCGCGTACCAGCCGGACAGCGCCGCGAACACGATCAGCGCGATGAACATCGGCAGCCAGCCGGTGCGGGAGTGCTTGAGGTTCCACCAGATGATGGCGAACAGCACGGCCATGATGAAAACCAGGATGTCGCGAAGGCTGCCCTCGCGGTTGAAGGCGTAGCCGGTCGCCATCGACTTGAGTTGGCGGCTGCGGTCGATGGCCGAGATGACGTCGTCGATCCGCTCGTCGATCACCCGCTGCAACTCGGCGCGGCGCTCGGTCTGCTCTTCGGGAATCCGCGTCAGCATCTCCTGGTCGGCCTTGATCGCGGCACGCACGTCCGGTGGCTTCAGGTTGCCCGCGAGTGCGCCGAGCAGCGCGCCACCGGCCAACGGCGCGGCTCCCAACGCCAGATCCGCGATTCCCATGGTCGCTCCTTACTGGTCGACACAAACGTCAATCACCCTAGCCCGCGCTGACCTCCCTCTGCTCCGAAGCCTCGGCGTCGGCATGCCCCAGGTGATGATGGTCGGGGTGGCGGTCATCCCACTCGGCGCTCAACTCGCCGGCCGACGACACTCCGGCGGGCAGGTTCACCGTCTCCCGCGGGCCGGTGTAGATCTTCTTGACCCACAGCTCCCAGATCAGCCACAGCGCGACCAGGGTTCCACCGACGACGAGCGGGGTGTAGTTCACGTATTTCCACGAGAACCCGTCCAGCCACGGGACTCCACCGGTCGAACTCGGCATCAGCGCGATGACGGTGGTGAGGCCGATCTCGACGACGGCCAGAGGACAGAGCCACCGGTAGTGGCGGCCGATGCTCCAGGTACCGACCTTGAACTCGTCACCCTTGCGCCACCGCTGGTAGATCGGGATGGCGAAGGCCAGGTACAGACCGACCACACCGATGGTGACGACGGCGTTGAAGGCAACCGGGACGGGAGCACCGTTGATGTCGACCCGGACCAGCGCGGGGAGGGTGATCAGTACCGCGAGTGCGGCCACGAGCAAGACGCTGTAGACCGGAACGCCCTTGCTGGTCAGCCGGGTCCAATAGCGGGCCAGCGGGACGGCACCATCCCGGCTGAACGCGAACAGCATTCGCGTCGTCGAGGTCATGCACGCCAGGGCACAGAACAACTGGCCCACGGTCGAGATGATCAGCACCAGCCCGAACCACGGCTGCCCCAGCGCCTGTTGCAGCACGGTGACCGAATTACCGCCGCTCTTGGTGACGGCGCCGGCATCCTGCACCGCGAAAAGCATTGCCAGCAGCAGAATCCAGCCGGCGATCGCCGAGTATGCGATGGCTCGCCAGATGCCCTTGGCGGCCGCATCGGACGCCCCGACCGTCTCCTCGGACATGTGGCACGACGCGTCGTATCCGGTGATCGTGAACTGCGGCAGGATCATCGACAGGGGCAGCACCATGAAGATGAAGCCCATGCCCGAGGTGCTTCCGCCGAAGAAACCGGTGTTGTTGATGCGCTGGAGGAACACCTCGGACACGGTGCCGTGGTGGCCGGGCACGAAAATCAGGATCGCGATGATCGCGGCGACGCCGACGACGTGCCACCACACCGAGATGCTGTTCATGATGGACAGCAGATGGCTGGAGAAGATCGACACGATCGTGACGACCACGAGCAGGGCGATGAAAATGAGGAATACCCGCGTCAGCGAATAGCCCTGCGCCCAACTGTCGCTGTACGCCGAGATCGTCACGTCCACGAAGCTCGCCGCGCCGTACGCGACCGCGGCGACGATGCCCAGCAAGCCGAGAAAGTCGAGCCACCCGGTGAAGTAACTGGACCGGACGGATCCCAGTTTCGCCGACCAGTAATACATCCCGCCCGAGGTCGGCATCGCGGAGACCAGCTCGCCCATACAGAGGCCGACGACGATGATCAGCACGCTGACCAGTGGCCAGCCCCAGGAGATCGCCATCGGCCCGCCGTTGTTCCAGCCGATGAAGAAGCTGATGAACGGGCCGCTGAGAATCGAGATGACGGAAAACGAGATCGCGAAGTTCGAGAATCCCGAGAACGAACGTTTGAGTTCGCTCTTGTAGCCGAGTTCGGCCAGCTTCTCGTCGTCGGACAGCATGCGCTCGGTTGTCGACATGTCTTTCCTACCAATAGATTTCGAGGGATGAAGGTCAGCCGAACAGCGGCGTCAGATGTTCGTTGAGGAAACGGCCCTGCGGGTCCAGCGAGCGGCGTAGCCGGCGGAAGTCCTCGGCCCTGGGGTACAGCCGGGTGACGTCGTTTCCGGTGAGGAAATGCATCTTGCCCCAGTGCGGTCGCGACCCGTACGACCGCAGAATTTCGTCGACAGCACGCAGGTAGTCCCAGTAGTCGAGTCCGGGCTGCCCCGAGACCGACACCGTCACGCTGTCCTGCTCGTAGAACGGGCTCATCCACCCGCCGTCACCGGCGGTGAACCGGTATTCGATCGGATAGAGCGCCTCCGGGAAATCGGTGAGCATCAGGTCCCGGACTGCCCGCACGGCGTCCTTGCCGTGGGCGACCGGCACCGCGTACTCGAGCTCGTGGAAGTTCGGTACGTACGTGATCGGGTAGACGTCCGAGCTGTAGGCGACCTTCTCGAACTCCCTCTCGAACGGCGCCTCGTCAGTGATGTCCATGACCTTCATCTCGCACACGTCCGTGGTGTGGCCGGTGGTCGACGTCTCGGCGGTGTCGGGCAGACAGTAGAGGTGACGGCTCCGCTCGGTCGGGCACCAGAAGAAGCCGAAATGCCGGTGCTGCTCGGCTAGTTCGTCGTGCCGCTCCATGGCCGACTCGAAGTCCTCGCGCCAGATCCGCTCGTGCAGGTTGTAGGCGTCCATCACCTGAAGCGTCATCTCCGAGATGACCCCGAGCGTGCCGAGCGACACCCGCGACGCCTCCAGCAGATCGGCGTCCGAGCCGTCCACAGTCAGGACGCTGCCGTCGGTTTGCACCAACTTCATCCCGACGATCGACGACGCCATGTTGCCGAGCTTCGCGCCGGTTCCGTGCGTCCCCGTAGTGAGCGCACCAGCGACGGCCTGCGAGTCGATGTCGCCCTGGTTGACCATCGACAGGCCGTTTCGCTTCAGCTCCGCGACCAGCTCATTGATGGTCGTCCCGGCTCCGACGGTGACCTGGCGACGGTCCGGATCCAGATTCCGGACGCCGCGTAGTTGCGACAGCGTCAGATGCAGACCGTTGGTCAGCGCGACCGGGGTGAATGAGTGACCCGAACCGGCCGCCCGCACGTCCAGACCGCGCGATGTCGCATCGGCGACCAGCGAGCACAGCTCATCCTCACTGGTCGGGGCACCGGTCTCCTGCCGGATGCAGGATTGGTTGCCCACCCAGTTGCGCCAGTGCCGCTGCTCGGGGTGAAAGTCATTGATCTCCATACTGATTCGCCTAAATTGCCGTGTAGCCGTTGTCGACGAACAGGTGGGCGCCGTTGACAAAACTGGCGTCATCGCTGAGCAGGAACAACGCCGCTGAGGCGACCTCTTCCGGCTCGCACATGCGGCCCTGATCCGCCGCGATCGCCTCGTCGGAAACGTCCACCCCGTGCTGGGCGAGCAGATTCAGCTCACGCCGGCCGTGGTCGGTGGCGATGAATCCCGGACAGACCGCGTTCGAGCGGATGCTCCGATCCCTGAACTCGACGGCGAGAGCCCGGGCGAACATGTGGCAGGCGCCCTTGCTGGTGCAGTAGAGCACCTCCATCGGCGTGCCCACGACACCCGAGATCGACGAGGTGCTGACGATGCTGCCGCCACCGGCCGCGATCATCCCCGGCAGCACCGCTTTCGTGACTAAGAACATGCCACGAACGTTGACCGCCATGATGCGGTCCCACTCCTCGACCGAGGTCTCCAGGAACGGCGCGGCGGCGAGAATGCCGGCGTGGTTCATCAAGGCGGTGATGGGCCCGAACTGCTCCTCGACCGCGCTGACGGCTGCGGCCACCTGATCTTGCTGCGAGACATCCGCCGGGCAGAACAAGGCCTCGAACCCTTCGGCGCGGAGCTGGTCGGCGACCGCAGCACCAGCACTGGACGGGACATCGAGGATGCCGACCTTCGCCCCCTCCCGGGCGAACAGCCGGCTGGCCGCCAGCCCGCAACCTCCGGCACCGCCGGTCACGAGTGCGGTTCGTCCTGCGAGTCTGCCTGGCACGCTGCCTCCTGCAGTCCTGAGCCCACCGACCGTTCGCCGATGAGGTGTGATCCAGGACACTAGGCTTGATACTCTGCGGCGGTCCATATACCGAAGTGCATAACTTTCACGCAGGAGGCGGCGCCGGTGAACAAACCGGAAATCGAGGGGATTTCACGAATCATTTCCTGCCTCGACAAGCCGGAATTCGGGCCCGCCGTAGACACTTTCCTCCGCACCATTACACCCTTCGACATGACCTGCGTATTCGTATTTCATCCGAGGTCACCACCGCTGCTGATGTATGACGGATACAGCTCCAGCGTTTCGCGCGACGCATTGAGTTCGTATTTGAAGGGCGGCTATCTCCTCGACCCGTTCTACGTCGCCTGCACCGCCGAGATTCCCGACGGCCTCCGGCGCATGTCCGAGATCGCGCCCGACGAGTTCTTCTCTTCCGATTTTGCGGCGTCCGATGAGGTACATCCGTGCATATCCGACGAATCCGGCACGCTGATCGAGGAGATCGGCTACATCGTCACCCTCGCCGACGGCTGGCGCGCAACGTATTCGCTGATGCGCAACCGCACCGCCGAGCGGTTCTCCGCGCAGGAGTTCGAGGCACTGTCGGACCTCGCGCCCCTGCTGGGCACGCTGGTTCGGCGTCACGCAGATTTGACGTCGATCACCACCGCACCGACGCGTGTGGGTGAAATCGACTCGGTGCTGGAGAAGGCTTTCTCCGATGTGCTGACACCCGCACAATTTCGCGTCGTGAATTTGATTCTCCGCGGCCACAGCAATCAATCGGTAGCAGAGGAACTGCATATTACGGAAGGCACGGCCAAGCTACATCGCCATAACGCGTATCAGCGCCTCGGAGTGACGAGTCAGTCGGACCTTTTTCGAATGTTCATCGATGTTCTCGAGAAGAATTGACCGGGTTGCCGGTCAGCCCATCAACGTTGCCGCGACCGTCGCGCCGAGGTTCCAGCACGCCTCCAGATCGGCCTTGCTCGGCTTGCCCGAAACCACCACGTAGTCAGTCGCTTTCATCCAGCCCAGCCCGGTCGTGATCGACGTGACGGCCTTTTCGGCGCCTTCGGTGCCCTCGTTGCCGTGCAGCCACAGGCCGAACGGTCGGCCACGCGTCGCGTCGAGACACGGGTAGTAGATCTGGTCGAACGCGTGCTTCAGCGCACCGGACATGTACCCCAGATTCGCCGGCGAGCCCAAGAGGTAGCCGTCGGCCGCCAGCACGTCGGCCGCCGACAGCGTCAGCGCCGGACGGCGTACCACGTCGACGCCCTCGATCTCGGGATCGGTCGCTCCGGCGAGCACCGCCTCGAACATCTCCTGGCAGTTCGGAGACGGAGTGTGGTGCACGACAAGGAGTTTCATACTCGCGAGGACTTTTCCAGCGCGACGGCCTTGCGGATGGTCTCGCGGGCCCGGGTCCGGTCCCCCGCGTAGTCGTACGCCCGGGCCAGCCGGTACCAGCCGCGCCAGTCATCAGGTGCGGCCTCGACCTCGTCGCGCACGGACTCGAACAGGGCGTCGGCGGCGTCGCGTTCGATGCGGCCCGACGGGCGCTTGGGCAGCTCGCTGATATCGAGTTCGACGCCCTCGTCGTGCGCGAGGCGGGCCAGCCGCTGGTGCGCGAACCCGGCCCGCAGCGTGGCCACCATGGCCCACAGCCCGATCAACGGCAGCACGAAGATACCGATGCCGAGCCCGATCGCGGCCGCGTCGCCGGACTTCATCAGGATGACGCCGGAGCGGCCCATCATCCAGAAATAGACCACCAGCGCCACGCACAAAAAAGCCACGACCAATTGGATGCGCAGCACCTGCGAGCTCGGTTTGGTCATGACGGGACTCGTCACAGCCCCATCAGGGTCTCGATGCCGATCGTCAGCCCGGGGTACTTGGCGACCTCGCGGACACCGAGCAGCACGCCGGGCACGAACGACGTGCGGTCGATGCTGTCGTGCCGGATGGTCAACGTCTCGCCCTGGGTGCCGAACAGCACCTCCTGGTGCGCCACCAGGCCACGCAGCCGCACCGAGTGCACGGGGATGCCGTCGACGTCCGCGCCGCGCGCGCCCTCCAATCCGGTGCTGGTGGCATCGGGGTTGGGCGGCAAGTCTTTTCGCGCCTCGGCGATCAGCTGTGCGGTACGGGTGGCGGTGCCCGACGGAGCATCGGCCTTCTGGGGGTGGTGCAGCTCGACAACCTCGGCCGACTCGAAGAAGGGGGCGGCGAGCTTGGCGAAGTGCATGGACAGCACCGCGCCGATGGCGAAGTTCGGGGCGATCAGCACCGCGACGCCGGGCTTGGCGGCAACCCACTCGCGAACTTGCGCGAGTCGCTCCGCGGTGAAGCCGGTGGTCCCGACGACGGCGTGAATGCCGTTGTCGACGAGGAACTTCAGGTTGTTCATCACGACGTCGGGGTGCGTGAAGTCGACGACGACCTCGGTGCCGCTGTCGGTGAACAGGCTCAGGTCGTCACCGGCGTCGACGCCGACGGTGAACGTCAGATCGTCGGCGGATTCCACACCGTCGACGATGGTCGCGCCGACTTTGCCTTTGGCACCCAGAACTCCAACTCGCATGAGGTCAACCCTAGCGGCCCCCTACTATCAGCCCTATGCGCGGCGCCAAGATTCTCATCACCGGAGTCACCGGCCAGGTGGCCACCCCGATCGCCACGACCCTGGCCGTCGACAACGAGGTGTGGGGCGTCGCCCGCTTCAACAACCCGCAGGCCCGGCACAGCCTCGAGCAGGCCGGCGTCCGCTGCGCGGCAATCAACCTCGCGGTGGGCGACTTCGGTGCGCTGCCAACCGATTTCGACTACGTGGTCAACCTGGCGGTGGCCAAGACCGGCCGGTGGGACAAGGACCTCGCCGCCAACGCCGAGTCGGTGGGCCTGCTGATGGCGCACTGCCGCGAGGCCAAGGCGTTTCTGCACACCTCGTCGGCCGCGGTGTACGACCCGCCGGGCGATGAGCCGCGGTCCGAATCAGCCGCACTGGGCGACAACCACAAGCACCTCTTCCCCACTTACTCGATCTCCAAGATCGCGGGCGAGACGGTCGTGCGCACCATGTCCCGTGCGCTGGAGCTGCCGACGACCATCGCCAGGTTCAATGTCCCCTACGGCGACAACGGCGGCTGGCCGTTCTACCACATGGAGATGATCCTGGCGGGCATCCCGATCCCGGTGCCGCCGGGCGGCCCGGCCCGCTACAACCCGATCCACGAAGACGACATCCTCGCCACCCTGCCCAAGCTTCTGGACGCCGCGACGGTGCCGGCCACCACGGTGAACTGGTGCGGAGATCAAACCGTCAGCCTGCAGGACTGGTGCGCCTACCTCGGCGAACTCGTCGACCGGGAGCCCGTTTTCGCCGAGGACCCCGATGCGCTGCGCGGCGGCCCGACCGACACGACCCTGATGCACCAGCTGATCGGCGGCACGTCGGTCGACTGGCGCGACGGCATCCGCCGATTGGTGAACAAATTCCACCCGGAGCTCGTCAGCCGCTAAGACCAGAGCGGCGGTGCTTCTCGCAGGTTCTCGAAGTAGTGACCGGCCTTGAGGTCCTCGAGCAGGGTCGGCTGCACCGGGTCCCAACCGAGCATGGAACGCGTCCGCGCACTGGATGTCGGGTTGTCCAGCGCAGCGAAGCCGGCGAGAAAACCGAACTGCGCCGGAGCTTCGTCGGCCGGAATCTGTTGCACCGGCACGCCCAGCCCGTCGCCGATGGCCTGGGCGATGTCGCGAAACGCGATGCCCTCCTCGGCCGCCCCGTGCAACACCGAGCCGGCCGGCGCCGACTCCACCGCCAGTCGGTAAAGCCGTGCGGCGTCGACGGTGTGCACCGCGGGCCATCGGTTCGAGCCGTCACCCTGATATCCGGATCGTCCTGCCGCCCGGGCGAATTGGATGAGGCTCGGGATGAAGCCGTGATAATCGGTATCACCGTGCACTGTCGGCGCGAGCCTGATCACCGATGACCGCACACCTCGTTCGGCCAGCGCCAGAGTGGCGAGTTCGGATGCCACCCGCGGGCCCGACCGGTCGACTTCGGCGTCCTCGGTACCGAGCCGGCCCGACTCTCCGAACGCGAGCATGAGCGTGCCCGAAGTGTTCACGAACGGCTTGCCGGTGCCCGCCAGGGCCTCCCCCATGGCCTCGACTGCCCGCAGGTCCAACTGAAGCGAGTCGGCGTAGTTGGAGAAGTCGTGCTTGAACGCGAGATGGATGACGCCGTCAGAGGCGGCGGCCGCGGCAGCGAGCCCGTCGGGATCGTCGAGATTGCCCCGGTGCACCTCGGCGCCCGCGGCAGCCAAGGCCTCGGCCGAGGCGTCGGATCGGGCCAGTCCGGTGACCGGATGGCCGGCTTGTAGCAGCTCGCGGACGACAACGGACCCGATGTGCCCGCTGGCGCCGGTGACGAAGATGCGCATGGTTTCAGCTCCTCAAGTGATGTCAGCTCATGACATCACCAATGTACGCGTGATGTCAGTTGCTGTCATCGCCATCGTGTCAGTCACTGTCATCGCCTACAATCCGCCCCGTGGGCCGTTGGGAACCGAACGCGCAGGGCCGCCTGGAGCAGGCGGCTCTGGAGCTCTACCTGCAGCAGGGCTTCGACGAGACGACAGTGGCCGAGATCGCCGCCCGAGCAGGCCTCACGGAACGCACCTTCTTCCGGCACTTCGCCGACAAACGGGAGGTGCTGTTTCGGGGCCGCGAACTCGCCGAGGCACTCGACGCCGCGATCGACGACGCTCCGGCAGCAGCACCGCCACTCGACGCCGTCGCAGCAGCGCTGGAATCACTGTCCGACTTCTTCGCCGACCGTCGCCCGCATGCGCGCCGGCGCCAGACCGTGATCAGCGCCAACCCCAGCCTGCAAGAACGCGAACTCATCAAGCTCGCATCACTGGCGACGACCATTTGCGACGCCTTGCGCCGGCGCGGCGTCGCTGACCCCGCGGCCAGCCTGGTGGCCGAGGCCGGTATTGCGGTGTTCAAGGTGGCGTTCGAACACTGGCTCACCGATCCGGCCGAGCGCAGCCTCGCCGAGCACATTCGCGAGACACTCGCCGAACTCAAGGCCGCGACCCAATCCTGATCTGCGGCAACCGGTTACAGCGGCGAGGCGCCGCGCAGGTGCTCGAAGATCAGTGACGTCTGAGTGCCCGCCACGTCGGCGTCCGCGTTGAGGTGCTCCACGACGAACGCCCGCAGGTGCGGGGTGTCGCGTGCGGCCACGTGCAGGATGAAGTCGTCGGCGCCGGCCAGGAAGTAGACGTCCATCACCTGCGGTAGCCGCCGCATGTGGGCGATGAAGTCGCGAATTCGTGCGCGGGCGCCGGATTGCAAGCTCACCGAGATCATCGCCTGCAGGCCCAATCCGACGGCCGCGGGGTCGATGTCGGCATGAAAGCCGCGGATCACCCCGAGCTCTTGTAATCGGCGGACCCGGCCGTGACACGTCGACGCGGCGATCCCGACCAACTCCGCCAACGCACTGTTGGGCATCCGGGCGTCGGCATGAAGGGCGGTGACGATGCGGCGGTCGACGTCATCGAGTTCGACGGGCTGAACATCCTTCGGCTGGGAGCCCGTGTTCACCGCACTTTTCGAAGATCGTTCAACAGACGGCGCCATATCGAGAATTATAGTCACAGATATTGCAGGCCAGTCGACGTTTATTCACACTTAGGGCATCACCTGATCCGCCCTGAGGAGAACCCCAGATGCACGTCGGTATCCCGACCGAAATCAAGAACAACGAGTACCGGGTGGCCATCACCCCGGCCGGCGTCGCCGAACTGATCAAGCACGGCCATGAGGTGCTGATCCAGGCCGGAGCCGGCGAAGGATCTGCGATCGCGGACAACGACTTCAAGGCCGCCGGCGCACAGATCGTCACCACCGCGGACCAGGTCTGGGCCGAGGCCGATCTGCTGCTCAAGGTCAAGGAGCCGATCGCGGCCGAATACCACCGGATACGCAAGGGCCAAACCCTGTTCACCTACCTGCATCTGGCCGCCTCACGCGAATGCACCGATGCACTGCTGGCGTCGGGCACCACCTCGATCGCCTACGAAACCGTCCAGACTGCCGACGGCCGCCTGCCCCTGCTCGCCCCGATGAGTGAGGTGGCAGGCAGGTTGTCGGCGCAGGTCGGCGCGTACCACCTCATGCGCAGCCACGGCGGCCGCGGCGTCCTGATGGGTGGCGTGCCCGGCGTCGCCCCCGCCAACGTCGTCGTCATCGGCGGTGGCACCGCGGGCTTCCACGCGGCGCAGATCGCCAGCGGCATGGGCGCACAAGTGACGGTCTTCGACCTCAACCTCGACACCCTGCGGCGGATCGACGCCGAGTTCAACGGACGCATCCACACCCGGTACTCCTCGAGCCTGGACTTGGAGGACGCCGTCAAGCAGGCCGACCTCGTGATCGGCGCCGTGCTGGTCCCCGGCGCCAAGGCGCCGAAACTCGTCACGAATTCGACTGTGGCCCACATGAAGTCGGGCTCGGTGTTGGTCGACATCGCGATCGACCAGGGCGGCTGCTTCGAGGACTCGAAGGCCACCACGCACGACGACCCGACCTTCGCCGTGCACGACTCGGTCTTCTACTGCGTGGCGAATATGCCCGGTGCCGTGCCGCGGACGTCGACCTACGCACTGACCAACGCGACGCTGCCGTACGTCCTCAAGCTGGCCGACCAAGGTTGGCAGACGGCGTGCCGCAATGACGCCGCACTCGCCAAGGGCTTGTCGACGCACGACGGCGAACTGCTGTGCAGCCAGGTCGCCGCGGACCTCGACATTCCGCTCGGCCGCGTTGCCTGGTAACTCACGAACCTGATACCCATCGCCCGGTCAGCGCAGCGTCGCGCCGGCCGGGCGATGACTTTCACCAGGGTCGGCACTCCCCTTCTTGACAGGTGTCAAGTATCGTCGTGACCATGCTCTTGCAGGAATTGCTCCCCGCTCCGCCGACCACTGCGGCCGCCGCTCTCGAAATCTTCGACGCCGCGCCGGCCGTCGAACCCGATTTCATGATTGGCACCTGGCACGGCGCGGAAGTGCCCACCGGCCATCCCATGGACGGGCTGCTGGCAGCCAGCGGCTGGTGGGGCAAGCAGTTCGTCGACGCCGAGACGGTGCATCCGCTGCTGTTCCCCGACGTATCCGGCGAATCACTGTGGCCACTCAACCCGGTGCTGGCGTTCTCCGGGGCCGGACTGGCGACTAAACTGCCGCTGCTGCACCGAATCTCGGTTGCCAAGCCCATCGCCGCCTTGCGGCCATTACTGCGGGCCCGTTCGGCGAAGGCCCGGCTGCGCACCACGCGCTACCGCGGAGTCGACACCGCGACAATGGTTTACGACCAGCTGCCGATCAACGATGTATTCCGCAAGCTGTCCGACGACGCGGTCCTGGGAGCCATGGACCTGCGCGGCGAGACGCAGCCGTATTTCTTCGTGCTGCGTCGCGACAACTCGCTGCGGGTCAGCCGCTGACGTGATTTGTGCACGATAATCCGCGCTGACCGCGGATTATCGTGCACAAATCGCCGGCTAACCGATGGAGCGCAGCTGCTTGGGCAGTGCGCGTTTGGACTGCGGCCCGAGCACCGCGGCACCGAAGGGCCGCGTCAGCAGGTCGCGCGCGACGGCATTGACCTCTTCGAGCGTCACCGCATCGATCGAGGCGAGGGTGTCGGAGATCGTCTTGTGGTTGCCGTAGTTGAGCTCGGCGCGCCCGATGCGGTGCATGCGGGAACCGGAATCCTCCAGGCCCAGCACCAGACCGCCGCGCATCGAGCCCTTGGCGATGCGCAACTCGTCGGCGGTGATGCCGTCGCGCGCAACGTCTTCCAGCACATCGGTGGTCACGCGGACCACCTCGTCGAACCGATCGGGCAGGCACGCCGAGTACACCGACAGCGCACCGGCGTCGGAGAAGGTGTCGATCGTGGAATACACCGAATAGGCCAGCCCGCGGTTCTCCCGGATCTGCTGGAACAGCCGCGAACTCAAACCGCCGCCGAGCGCGGTATTGAGTACCGCCAACGCCCACCGGTGCTCCCAGTTGCGCCCCGGAGTGCGCACGCCGAGATACATGTGGGACTGCTCCGAGTCCCGCTTGACGAACTGCAGCGTCGGGGTCCCCGGCACGCGGCCGGCGCCCTTACGCGGCGGCACGGGCTCACGGCCACGCACGAGGTGCGGCCGAAAGTGCCTGCGCACCAACGAAACAACTTCGTCGTGATCGATGTTTCCGGCGACCGCGACCACCATCCGGTCCGGGGTGTACCGGCGGACATGGAACGAGTGCAGCTGGTTGCGGGTCATCGACGCGATCGATTCGACGCTGCCGATGACCGGCCGGCCCACCGGATGCGATCCGAACATGGACCCGAGGAAGACGTCCGCGAGAGTGTCCTCGGGATCGTCGTCGCGCATGGCGATCTCTTCGAGCACCACGTCGCGTTCCAGCTCGACATCCGCTGCGGCACAACGGCCGTTGAGCACGACGTCGGACACCAGGTCGATGGCCAGCTCGAGGTCGCTGTCCAGCACATGCGCGTAGTAGCAGGTGTGCTCACGCGCGGTGAAGGCGTTCAACTCACCGCCGACGGCATCCATGGACTGGGCGATCTCGACGGCCGTTCGCGTCGGGGTCGACTTGAACAGCAGGTGTTCCAGGAAGTGCGCGGCACCGGCCACGCTCGGGCCCTCGTCGCGCGAACCGACGCCGACCCACACACCGATGGACGCTGAATGCACGTGCGGCAGGTGTTCGGTGACGACCCGCAGCCCGCCCGGGAGATTGGTCTTGCGCACAGCAGCCGGGGCCTGCAGCGATGTTGCTGCAGGACCCCGGCCGTTGCGCAGATTCTTACTAGGAGTTTGCAGGCGCGGCATCTGCCGGTGCAGTCTCCGATTCGGACCCAGCGTCGGCGGCGTTCGAATCCGCAGCCGCTGCGCCGTCCTCATCCACCAGGATCAGAGAAATCTTCTGACCCTTGCCACGGTTGTCCGCGGAGATGTCCGCGATCTCCACGCGCAGCTTGTCGCCGACGTTCACGACGTCCTCGACCTTCGCGACGCGCTTGCCCTTGCCGAGCTTGGAGATGTGCACCAGACCGTCACGGCCCGGCAGCAGCGAGACGAACGCACCGAAGTCGGTCGTCTTCACCACGGTGCCGAGGAACCGCTCGCCGATCTTGGGCAGCTGCGGGTTGGCGATGGCGTTGATCTTGTCGATCGCCGCCTGGGCCGCCTCGCCGTTCGAGGCGCCGACGAACACGGTGCCGTCGTCCTCGATGGAGATGTTCGCACCGGTCTCCTCGGTGATCTGGTTGATCACCTTGCCCTTGGGCCCGATCACCTCACCGATCTTGTCGATCGGCACCTTGATGGTGGTGATGCGCGGCGCGTACGGGCTCATCTCGTCCGGCTCGTCGATGGCCTCGGCCATCACATCGAGGATGGTCAGACGTGCGTCCTTGGCCTGGGCCAGGGCGCCGGCCAGCACCTTGGACGGGATGCCGTCCAGCTTGGTGTCCAGCTGCAGGGCGGTGACGAAGTCCTTGGTACCGGCGACCTTGAAGTCCATGTCGCCGAAGGCATCCTCGGCGCCCAGGATGTCGGTCAGCGCGACGTAGCGGGTCTCACCGTTGACGTCGTCAGACACCAGGCCCATGGCGATACCGGCAACCGGGGCCTTCAGCGGCACACCGGCGTTCAGCAGGGCCAGGGTCGAGGCACAGACCGAACCCATCGAGGTGGAACCGTTGGAGCCCAACGCTTCCGACACCTGGCGGATGGCGTACGGGAATTCCTCGATGCTCGGCAACACCGGCATCAGGGCCCGCTCGGCCAGCGCGCCGTGGCCGATTTCGCGGCGCTTGGGCGAACCCACGCGGCCGGTCTCACCGGTCGAGTACGGCGGGAAGTTGTAGTGGTGCATGTAGCGCTTGGTGGTCTCGGGACCGAGCGAGTCGATCTGCTGAGCCATCTTGATCATGTCCAGCGTGGTGACACCCATGATCTGGGTCTCGCCGCGCTCGAACAGCGCGCTGCCGTGCGCCCGCGGGATCACGGCGACCTCGGCCGACAGCGCGCGGATGTCGGTGATGCCACGGCCGTCGATGCGGAAGTGGTCGGTCAGGATGCGCTGGCGGACCAGCTTCTTGGTCAGCGAGCGGAACGCCGCGCCGATCTCCTTCTCGCGGCCGGCGTAGGTTTCGGCCAACCGGCTGAGCACCTCGACCTTGATCTCGTCGGTGCGATCGTCGCGCTCCTGCTTGCCGGCGATGGTCAGCGCCTGCGACAGCGCGTCGGTGGCCACCGCGGCGACGGCCTGGAAGGCGTCGTCGGCGTAGTCGGGGAACACCGGGTACTCGGCGGTCTCCTTGCCGGCGGCGTCGTGCAGCTCCTGCTGCGCCTTGCACAGCGCGGCGATGAACGGCTTCGCGGCCTCCAAGCCCTCGGCCACCACGGCCTCGGTCGGCGCACCCGCGCCACCGGCGATCAGGTCGATCACGTTGTCGGTGGCCTCGGCCTCGACCATCATGATCGCGACATCGCCCTCAACCACGCGGCCCGCGACGACCATGTCGAACACAGCGGTTTCCAGCTGCTCGACCGTCGGGAACGCGACCCACTGGCCGTCGATGAGGGCGACGCGGACGCCACCCACCGGGCCGGAGAACGGCAGACCCGAGATCTGGGTCGACGCGGACGCGGCGTTGATCGCCAGCACGTCGTACAGATCCTTGGGGTCCAGGCTCAGCACGGTGACGACGACCTGGATCTCGTTGCGCAGACCCGAGACGAACGACGGGCGCAGCGGCCGGTCGATCAGGCGGCAGGTCAGGATCGCATCGGTGGAGGGCCGGCCCTCGCGGCGGAAGAACGAGCCGGGGATGCGGCCCGCTGCGTACATGCGCTCTTCGACGTCGATGGTCAACGGGAAGAAGTCGAAGTGATCCTTGGGGCTCTTGCTGGCCGTGGTGGCCGACAGGAGCATGGTCTCGTCGTCCAGGTAGGCGACGACGGAGCCGGCGGCCTGGCGAGCGAGCCGGCCGGTCTCGAAGCGGATGGTGCGGGTGCCGAAGCTCCCGTTGTCGATGACGGCGGTTGCTTCGAACACGCCCTCTTCAATTTCAACTGCAGACATGGATGTCGCAATTACCTCTCTCGGCCCGCCCTATGCGGATTCCGTATTTTCTGGTTCCTCTTTGTTACAGCTGTCGCATCGTCACACGGGAGCACCCAGAAAACCCGAAAACCATCCCGCTAGTTGCTGACGGCCGTCGATCGAAGCGGCCGGGGTCATTGCCCGACAGCCACTACCGAAGACCGCCCCACGAGGTTCAGGCGGATGCCGCTGTGACGTTCCGACGTCTCGGGCGCTTGGCCCAAAACAAATTCATGTTACTACCCGTACCAATGCCCATCGCCAGGCCTGCCGGAGCAGACCTGGCGATGGTGATGAATCAGTGGTGCGTCAGCGACGCAGACCCAGACGCTCGATCAGCGAGCGGTACCGCGCGACGTCGACCTGGGCGACGTACTTGAGCAACCGGCGGCGACGGCCGACGAGCAGCAGCAGACCACGACGGCTGTGGTGGTCGTGCTTGTGCTGCTTGAGGTGCTCGGTCAGATCCGAGATGCGCTTGGTCAGCAGGGCGACCTGAGCCTCCGGCGAGCCGGTGTCGGTCTCATGCAGGCCGTACGAGCCCAGGATTTCTTTTTTCTGCTCGGCAGTGAGTGCCACGAAACAACTCCATCAATTCGGTCCGCGAAGAACAACGAGGGCGCGGCCACCGCGAACTGCAGCACGCGCGTCGGGCAGTTTATCAGGAAGTTACTGCGCAGCCAGAATCGTGCGAGCCCGGCCGGTATCGCGGTCCATGGCCACGATCAGGTCGTCCACCGACTCGAACCTCTCCTGGCCGCGGATCCGGGAGACGAAGTCGACTGCCACATGCTGCCCGTAGAGGTCAGCGTCGGTATCGAGGACGAACGCCTCGACGGTGCGGGTGCGCCCGGAGAACGTCGGATTGGTACCCACCGAAACCGCGGCCTGGTAGCGCTCCCCCGGCGTCACGGTGCCGACCGACGGGCCGTGCCCCAGGACGGTGAACCAGGCGGCGTAGACACCGTCGGCGGGGATCGCCGAGTGCATCGGCGGCGCGACGTTGGCGGTCGGGAAGCCCAGCCCGCGGCCACGGCCGTCGCCGCGGACGACGACGCCTTCGACACGGTGTGGGCGGCCGAGGGCCTCGGTCGCGGCCACCATGTCGCCGGCGTCCACGCAGGAGCGGATGTAGGTGGACGAGAACGTGACGGTCTCGGCCCGGTGATGCTCGGCCACCAGGGAGATGCCCTCGACGGCGAACCCGAATCGTTCCCCGGCCTTGCGCAGCAGCGGCACGTTGCCGCCGGCCTTCTTGCCGAAGGTGAAGTTCTCGCCGACCACGACTTCGAGGACGTGCAGGCGCTCGACGAGCAGCTCATGCACGTACCGCTCGGGAGTCAGCTTCATGAAATCGGTGGTGAAGGGCATCACCAGGAACACGTCGACGCCGAGTTCCTCGACCAGCTCGGCCCGGCGGGTCAGCGTCGTCAGCTGCGCGGGATGGCTGCCCGGCAGAACCACTTCCATCGGATGCGGGTCGAACGTCATCAGCACCGTGGGAACCCCGCGCGACCGGCCCGCCTTCACCGCGTGACTGATCAACTCCGCGTGTCCACGATGTACACCATCGAACACCCCGATGGTGAGCACACATCGGCCCCAATCCGTGGGGATCTCGTCCTGCCCACGCCAGCGTTGCACGACCGCAAGCCTACGGCGCGCCGCTACGGCAGGCACCGTGAGATCCCCGGATCAGGTGACGATTGCCTAAACTTTGTGCTGTGAGTCCTGCAGACGACGCTGGCAATCCGCCAGATCTATCCCCGGTTGCCCAGGACTACCTCAAAGTCATCTGGACCGCGCAGGAGTGGTCACGCGAGAAAGTCAGCACGAAAATGCTGGCTGAGCGCATCGGGGTATCGGCGTCGACCGCCTCCGAGTCGATCCGCAAGCTTGCCGATCAGGGTCTGGTGCACCACGAGAAGTACGGCGCGGTGACGCTGACCGATACCGGGCGCAGCGCGGCGCTGGCCATGGTCCGCCGGCATCGGTTGATGGAGACGTTCCTCGTGCGCGAGCTCGGTTACGGCTGGGACGAGGTGCACGACGAAGCCGAGGTGCTCGAGCACGCCGTGTCGGACCGGATGCTCGACCGCATCGACGCCAAGCTCGGTTTCCCGACGCGGGACCCGCACGGCGATCCGATCCCGGCGGCCGACGGTCAGGTGCCGACTCCCCCGGCGCGGCAGCTGTCCGCGTGTTCGGACGGCGACGCCGGCACAGTGGCCCGGATTTCCGATCACGACCCCGAGATGCTGCGGTACTTCGACAGCGTCGGCATCACGCTCGATTCACATCTGCGCGTGGTGGCGCGGCGCGACTTCGCCGGGATGATCTCGGTGGCTGTCACGGCTGCGGACGCAGCCGGTGATGACGCGACGACCGTCGATCTGGGTAACCCTGCGGCCGAAGCGATCTGGGTCGTCGCCTGAATCCGCCTCGCGGCCAACATTCACACGCCTTTTCATGTTTGGCGCGATCTGGGTACCCAGCCATGCCACTGCAGGGGTCAGCCGAGCCGGCGGAGCAGATCGCGAGCCCCGAGGATACGTCCCAGGCGGTGCACGATGCTGCCGCGGATGGCGGTGTAGGGGTACCAGATGATCTCGCTGTTCAGCTGGACCCGGGCCGACACGATCGCCTGCGGCCGCGTGTATTTGAGTACCGCATCGGCACCGTTGCGGCGACCCAGCCCGGACTGCTTCCAACCGCCCTGCGGCAGCGACAAGGTGAACAGGTTCCCGAACACATCGTTGATGTTGACGGCGCCGGCATCGAGCCGGCGTGCAACCCGCCCCGCCCGAGCTCTGTTGCCGGAAAACACGGTTGCCGACAGTCCGTAGTCCGAGTCGTTGGCCAGCCGGACCGCCTCGTCTTCGTCGCGCACCTTCATCACCGGCAGCGTCGGACCGAACGTCTCCCGCTGCATACACAGCATGGAGTGGTCCACGTCGACCAGGAGCGTGGGCTCGAAGAACCCCGAGCCGTCAATCCGCGCGCCACCGACGAGGACCCTGGCTCCGCGGACCACCGCATCTTCGACGTGGTCGCACACGATCGCGAGTTGCGCATCGGTGGCCAACGGGCCGACGTCGTAACGGAATTGCTGATCGTCCTCGCCGACCCGCAGCACGCTGAGCTTCTCGGCGACCAGGCCGATGAACTCGTCGTAGACGGCGGCTTCGACGTAGACACGTTCGACCGAAGTGCACATCTGGCCCGCATTGGCCATGCCGCCCCACACCGCCGCGTTGGCTGCCCGGCCGATGTCGGCGTCGTCGAGCACGATCATTGCGTCCTTGCCACCAAGCTCGAGGCCACACGGGATCAACCGCTCGGCCGCCGCATGCGCGATGGCCTTACCGGTTCGCGTCGACCCCGTGAACTGGACGTAGTCGACATTGGCCACAACGGCCACGCCGGTTTCGCTCCCACCCGTCACGCACTCCAGAACGCGCGGCGCCCCAACCGCTTTCCAGCCTTCGATGGCCGCGGCCACCGTCACCGGGGTGAACTCCGAGGGTTTGACCACCACAGCAGCCCCGGCAAGCAACGCCGGTACCGCATCGAGCAGCGAGAGCCCGAGCGGGAAATTCCATGGCGTGATGACCCCGACCACCGGGTAGGGCCGCTGCACCAGCAGCTGCCGCTTGGTCACCGCGATCGTCCCATGCCGCGGTGGCCTGCGGTCCGCGAGCAACCCGGGCGCGGTCCGTGCGAAATAGTTGATCGCATCCACGATGTACGGGATCTCGAGATTGGCCTCCGCCCATGGCTTGCCGGTCTCCTGCTGCAACATCACAGCCAAGCGAGACTCGTTGTCCAGCAGCCAGTCCCGGTATCGCAGCAGATGCGCTGCGCGTGCCCGCGCCGAAAGTTCAGCCCAGCCGGCCTGTTCGGCGCGCAGCTCACCGACAACCGCGGCCACCGCCTCGCCGCCGGCGACAGGTACCGAGTCGACCACACGGCCATCGGCCGGAGAACAGACAGTGATGACCGAATCTGTTGACAAGGATTTCCACCTCTCGCTTACTGCTGCAGCCTGCTGTGGTACGCCGCCCGCACTGCGGCGTCGGTGTGGGTGAAAGTGGTGTCGAAGTGCGCGGCGTGGGAAATCCAATGCCGGGCACCGTCCGGGAGCGCGCCCATGACCTTGATCATCGCGCCAAGGACTTGTGGCACTGCGACTTTCGACTTGCCGCGGACGACGCCATCGACAATCGCCGCAGCGACGTCATCGGGCTCCACCTCGCTGACGGGCTGAATCCACCGCGGCGCGCTGTGGCCCGCAGACAGTTCGGTGTGCACGACGCCCGGCAGCACCGCGGTGACCACTATGCCGTCGTCAGCGAGTTCCAGATGCAGGGCCTCGGTGAATCCGACCACCGCATGCTTGGTGGCGCAGTACGTGGCCAGACCGGGAAATGCACTGACCCCGGCCAGCGAGGCCACGTTGACGATGTGGCCCCCGCGTCCGCGCATCCGATTGGCGGCCAGCTTCGACCCGTTCAAGACGCCGCCCACATTGATGGCGACCATGCGGTCGGTCATCTCGTCGGTCTCTTCGGCGAACAGTCCAGTCGGCATGATGCCGGCGTTGTTGATCAGGACGTCGACGGGACCGAGTTGACTTTCCACGTCGTCGAGGAAGGCCGAAAAGGACGCCCGGCTGGTGACGTCCAGCTGCAGACCGCAGACCTGCTCGCCGGTGGCGGCGAATTCGGCGGCGGTCTTCTCGGCGAGTTCGACGTCGATGTCGCCCAAGGCAACCCGCGCGCCGGCCCGCAGGAAGGCCAAACCGGTCGCCCGCCCGATGCCCCGGGCGCCGCCCGTGATCGCCACGACCCGACCGCGAATGTCGTTGATCTTCTTGGTCATTGCTCCACCATCTTGTGCAGTTGCGATTTGAGCACCTTGCCGGTCTCGTTGCGAGGCAGGACGTCGAGGAACACGACGTCGCGCGGTACCTTGTGGCGGGCCAGTTCCGCCCGTACGTAGCTCTTGACGCCGTCGGCGTCGAGATCGACGCCCGGCCGCAGTACCACGAAGGCGCACAAGCGCTTTCCGAATTCCAGGTCGTCCACCCCGACCACCGAGGTTTCGACGACCGCGGGATGGCCGGCGAGGAGGTTCTCGACCTCCAGTGGGAAGACATTCTCCCCGCCGGAGACGATCATGTCGTCGGCACGGCCGTCGACGAACCACAAACCGTTCTCGTCGAAGTGGCCGGTGTCCCCCGACGACAACAAGCCGTCGACCGATTCTTTGTGCCCGCCGTCGGTGTAGCCCGCGAAGCTGAGGTTGCTCGAGACGAAAAGCGTTCCGGTACGGCCCGGTTCGGTGATCCGCCGCCGGTTCTCGTCATATACGGCCAGCGTGCATCCGACCGGCGGCCGGCCCACCGTGCCCGGCGCACTGCGTAGTTCGCTGGGGGTCGCGACCGCGGCGACGGCGACCTCTGTCGAGCCGTAAAGGTTGTAGAGCACGTCGCCGAAAGCGTCCATGGTGCGGCGGCACAGGTCGGGCGACAGCGCGGAACCCGCGGCGAATACCACCTGCAGCGATGAGGTGTCGTAGCGCGCCAGTACCTCAGGACCCAGGTCCAGGATCCTGGTCAGCATCGTCGGCACCGCGATGAGTGCACCCACCCGATGGCGTTCGATCGCCGCGAGGGTCGCCTCCGGGTCGAATCGGCGCGCCAGTACCACCCGGTTGCCGAGGGCCAGCCCCAAGGAGCAGGTGGCAAGTCCCGTGGCATGAAACATCGGTGCCGCAACGTAATAGGCACCGCCAGAGGGCCACGGTATCCGGTCCAGCAGCTGCGCGGACTGCAGCGGACTGACCTTGTGTCGCGGTGCACCTTTCGGCGTCCCAGTCGTGCCGCTGGTGAGCAGCACCATGCCGCCGACCGACGCCGGCGCGGGCACCGCGGTAGCGGACCGGCCGGCCGCGACCGCCGCCAGCCCGCGCACCCCGGACCAGCCGACGATGCGGTCGACGCCGAAGGGCAGGACTTCGAGCAGCTCGCCGAACTCGTCATCGGCGATCACCGCGGTGACGTTCTCGCGCTTGCACACGTCGGCGAGTTGCGGTGCCGCAAAACCCGTATTGAGCAAAACCACTCTCGCGCCGACCTTTCCAGCGGCGAACAGCGCCAGAGGAAGTGCTCGGTGGTTCCGCACGAGCAGGCCGACCACGGTGCCCGCGCCGATCCCGCGATCCGCGAGTCCCCGCGCCAACGAGTTGGACACGGCCTCGAGTTCGGTGAAGCTCAGCGTGCCGAGCTCATCGGTGAGCGCGGGGGTGTCTCCGTAGCGGGCCGCGACGTGCCCGACCAGGCCACCG
>Ga0265327_10001844_pt1 | contig 24587 bp, 18 predicted proteins | sample 41621metaG_FD_202089 | JGI IMG/M metagenome (GOLD analysis project Ga0265327, IMG submission 202089) | Rhizosphere microbial communities from Carex aquatilis grown in University of Washington, Seatle, WA, United States - 4-16-21 metaG | ecosystem: Host-associated > Plants > Roots > Rhizosphere...
TTTGACGAACCGCCGTAAACGTGACCCGTATGACCGGTGGTGTGAGAGCCGCTCCCAGCTTATTCTGAAGCTGGGCAGGCTACTCGATTAGGCGCTTTTTCTTCCGGTAAAATCCTTCGCGACAAATCTGTCCAAATGATTGAAACTGCAAGCCAAAAAAAATTTGTTCCCTTTTAATTTTTTTTGGTTTGCAGTTTCAATCACTTTTGTATTGAAATACCACAAAGCAATTACCGAAAAAGTGCTTGACATAAAACTGTTTTTCATTTTCGCATTTCCACGACGCTCAAAATTACAAATCAAATTTCTAATTCACGAAAATTTTTTTGACAAATTCATTCACATCAATTTCTTTCGACAATTTCATTTACCGAATTTCTTTTGACAAATTCTTTCGCCAGAATTTTTTTCAATTAATTCATTTACCGAACTTTATTTCGAAAAATTCATTTATCGAAAATTCTTTCGACAAATTCATTCGCTAAAATATTTAGCGACAAATTCATTTACCGAAATTTCTTTCGACAAATTCATTTACCGAAAACTCTTTCGACAAATTCATTTACCGAAAACTCTTTCGACAAATTTATTTATCGAAATTTCTTTCGACAAATTCTTTCGCCAGAATTTCTTTCAATTAATTCATTTACCGAACTTTATTTCGAAAAATTCATTTATCGAAAACTCTTTCGACAAATTTATTTATCGAAATTTCTTTCACAAATTCATTCGCCGAAATTTCTTTCGACAAATTCGATTCGTAATTTTCAAAACTCCAAAGAACTTTTATTTCTCAAATCGCAAATTCTTGATTTGGTGCTACTCAACGAGTAGCGCCTAACGAAAAAAAATTGCAGACGGTTGCGCATTTTTTCATGTGCGTCAGCCTGTGCGTCAGGGAAAAATGCGCAACTGGACTGCAATTTTATGTTAGCGTTTTAAATTTTTCATCAGTATATCTTTCATTTCTTTTTTTATTTATTCCACCAACAAAATTATCAATTATTATTAAATTGAAAATTATTTTTTCAAACTTCCAAAAAATCTTTTATTCATTATCTCAATATAAATTTCAATACCATCCATCCCAACAGATTTGCGCCTTTCGTTTAATTTATCGGGTTCAATTACTGGTTTGGGCTCGTATGAAGTTGAATCTTTATTTAATCTCATTTGAGTTCCATAAATTTGCAATTGCCCCGTATTTAATTTTACTCTATCAACTAAATAAGCATAATCAAATCCGTAAGCTTTTTTGTTATCAACTTCTATTTTCATTTTCAATAAAACGCTATCTTGAAATTGCGGATGTATATCTTGATGCTGAACCAAAAGCCAAAAGTTATGCGACCCTTCTGTTCCAACAATATCGTAATTTGGATAACCAATTTTATTGAAAATTTCTTTAATTTTGAAATAATTTAAACTATCTGTAATTGCTAATTTCTGATTAATATAAATTTCTGAAATAGTATCATTACCAAGTTCTTTGTTTTGATATTTTGTTAAATAAACTCTCCATTTTTGGTCTTCCTTTACTAAACTATCCAAAAGTTTGATTAATGGTTTGTTAAAGTTCGCTTCCTTCTTTTCCTTTTTCTCTTTATTTTCATTAACCAACTTTAAAAGTTCATTCCACCGCTTATCATTATATAAGGGTTTTAAATCAGTATCTGTTGTCAATTTTTGGTAATCGGAATACTTTCCTTTATTGACAAGTTTTTCAAGTTGATAAAATGCGCTATCAGGAACACCGGCAAGAGACCAAGAACAAGCTGCATTATATCTATCATTAATAAATCCCGACCATACCCAAGATTTGAAAGCATTTGAAAATGCTTTCGATGAATTTTTGTAATCTTTCAATTTATATAACGAATCTGCTTTTTTTATAAAATTTGAATAATCTTTTGGTGCATTTGCTTGACCAAATCCATTTGACAAAATCATTATAAAGCAATATGTAAATATAATATTTTTCATTCAGAATTTATTTTGTTTAAATCAATTAACAAATCACGCTTTTTTCAAAAGTTTAATAAACGCTAACGAAAAAAAATTGCAACCGTACCCGCATTTTTTCATGTGCGTCAGCCCGTGCGTCGGCGAAAAATGCGGGTATGGATTGCAATTTTATGTTAGCAGTATTTTTCATTCATCTTTATTTTAGCCCTTCGGGATATTTTCCTTGTTGCATTTCTTTTACGAGTTGATGAAATTCTTGACAAGATGGAGCATTATTATCATAATTATGGTTGAAATGGCAATCTAAATAACTATTAATTAATTTAGTGCGATTCCCAAATTCTAATCTCGCATATTGAAAAGCAGTAAATGTGAAAAGAATGCCAACAATAAAACTTAATACAAATAATCGTCTAAAACTACTCATTATTATTAAATTAATTTCTTCATTTGGTTGATTTTGTTGATTTGGTTTCTCTCCAACAAATTTAATTAAAAAAATCAAACCAGTTATAATGGTAAAAATAAATCCTATATAGAAAATATATCTCGACCAAGGCCAAAACATTATCCTAAATAATATTGAAACTGTTAACGTACTCAAAAATAGATAAATGAAAAATTGCAAAATTCGGTAATCTTTATATTCTCTATTATTCAATTTTCCAATATTCTTAATACCGTATATTATTAAAAAACAACCATATGTTATCATAGTTAAAATCTGTAATACACCAGCGGCAGGCCAATGCATAAATCGAAAAAATATTCCAAGAGACAAAATAGACAAAACAATAGGTTCAAATTTTATTAACCAATCAGTTGTATTTGCTTTATTCGCAAAAAATTTGATTAAATAAAAAATTGATAAAATCAAAAATGACATTCGTATCAAAATTGGAGTATTAGGAATTTCGCTTAAATTCAAAATTATACCCCAAAGAGGTAATGAAATTAATTCATTTTCCATTATCCGTAATGCTGAGTTTTTTTCAGAGAATAATTTTGAACGAAATATCCAAAATATATTGAGTACAGTTAAATCAATCATAAGTAAATACTCAGTTCCAAAATCATTAATTTTCATTATAATTCCAAAAAAGAGTATTAACATTAAGACAACTTCGGTTAATTGCGATTTTTTAATCATATTTTTGTTTTTTAATTTTTATTTATTTGTATAAAGATTAGTTGTTAAATTTCAGCGTTTTAATTTTTATCATTTAGCAACAAAATCAATCTGACTTTCTTATACTTTTGATTACTGCTAACGAAAAAAAATTGCAGACGGTTGCGCATTTTTTCATGTGCGTCAGCCCGAGCGTCGGGGAAAAATGCGCAACTGGACTGCAATTTTATGTTAGCCACATTTTTATCTGTCATATATCTATTTTTTTTCAAATGTTATTCCTTGAAGTTTATTTTTTGCAATTAGATTGCTTAAATCCTTTTCATTAATATCTAAAATCAACAATTCTATATTTTCTATTGGACTATAAGCTTTACTAATAATATATTTTTTTGGTATTAATTTATCAATGTTTTTTTCAGATTGAATTGTTATATTAATTTCAGAACCATCGATATCACAATGAAAATCTTTTATTCGAATTTTTCCCAATCCCTTTAAATCATTTAAGATTTCATTATCTATATCTTTTCCTTTTCTACTTATTGATAATTTTGTAGTATCGGTTTTTAAACAAAATTCTCCATTGTATTCAAATAAAGGATTTTCATTTAAAAACTGTAATCCATAGAGAATTGCTCCATTTTGAACTAACAAATCATAAAAATTGCGAGCAACTGATAATTCATGAATGTTTGCTTTATAACATTCTATTTTTCTATAATTTGTGCTATCACTAATTAGTTTTGGAATATCAATTATATATCTATCCTTAGAACTTTTCATAATTGAATTGTTCCAATCAATAAATCCACCCCACACAAGTTTTTTCTCCAAAATTAATTGCAAAGCATAAAAACATTTTGTTTGGTTGGGTGTTACATCAATATCGGTTTTTTTAATGTAGTTCTGTTGAATTTTTTTAAGAACAGAAATATCATCAATACAGAAGAAACAATGTTGATTTTGAAATTCACAATCAGGAAATTTTTGATTTGCAAAACTAACAGAGTTAATAAAATATAATTTGAATTTACCTGAATTTAAATCAATATTAGTAAAAACATTTTTGTTTATCTTACAACTTATCAGTATGATGACTATTGCTATAATTAAATATCTGATTTTCATGATTTTATTTTTTAAGTTCGATTGTGGCTAACGAAAAAAAATTGCAGACGGTTGCGCATTTTTTCATGTGCGTCAGCCTGTGCGTCAGGGAAAAATGCGCAACTGGACTGCAATTTTATGTTAGGGGCTTAGTTTTTTCATCCTTACAAATTTATATATAATTTTCGATTTTCCTAAATAATAAATTTCGCCAAGATATTTCATATCAGTTTCCAATTTGGTTAATATCAATGTATCGCCTAAAAATCTCCACCTAAAAGCACATTCTTTTTTATAAATTAATTTTCCTTTTGGTCTATCCAAAATTGTCGTATCTTCGAATAAAATTGCATCATTACCATAAGGATTAATTGTTCCAAAATAGTCATGAAGATAGAACCGATTATAATTTTTAAAACCTTGTATTTTACCATTTGTTGAAAATGTAATTCGTTCGTTTTTAAAATTTGAATTTTTGTATTCACCGGCTATCAATGAATCTATGAAAAGTTGATTAAATTTATCTTTCACTTTAAAAAAATTTCTTATCGCAAGTATTTCATTTAGACGTTTTTCAGTTACTCGTCTAAAATGAAATTTATGAGATTTGAATTTGTCACTTTTTTCTGGTTTTATATTTACACATTCGATTATATCCGTTTTATTATTATAAAAAAAAGCAAAAACACCAAAATCATCAATTAAACATAGCGTATCATTTTTAGAATTTAACATAAATTTTTGATTTTTAAAAAGTAACCCAATGTTGTTAATCGAATCATTTTTGATATACAAAGATATTGCATTTAAAGAGATATAATAAAAAGAATATTCTTGAATTTTTTTGTGTTTAATTATACTATCATAGTATTCAGATAATATCCAATTGCCTTCTAAATTTCTAAATTTTGGAGTAATAATTGTATCCTTAGTATTATCCTGAATTATTTTCTTTGGAATAATTGGTTGACATCCAATTATTACTACACCCAAAAAGAAATATATAAATAATTTCATATTATTTTTAATTTTGATAGCCCCTAACGAAAAAAAATTGCAACCGTAACCGCATTTTTTCTTGCGCGTCAGCCCGTGCATCGGCGAAAAATGCGGGTATGGATTGCAATTTTATGTTGTGGGTATTTTTTCATTCGATAAATCGGTTTCGCGACAAACCTGTTCAGCCGAGAAATTGTGAATCTAAAAAAAATCGTTTTTTGATTCTTTTTTAGATTCATAATTTCTCGATTTTGTAACAAACTATCACGAGGACAATTCACCGAAAAAATATCCGCACCATTTCATTGCTTTTCATTCGTACTTTTACCCCGATGCACGATTGCCAACTGTTACTTTTTAAAATTATTTTACATATCGTGTTTATTTTTACTAATATTAATCGGAACAAATAATATTACTAATCCCATTATCAAATAACCGAAAATCCATTTAAATATTTCAGTTTGTCTTTTTTCATTCCGCATCCTTTCAATATTTCTTAATTTTATCTCAAAATTTTTCTCAACCGATTTAATTGAAATTTTTTCAGAAAATCTTTCTTTTAATATTATATCACCAACTTTTATATTATCAATATTTTCATAAGATTCAAGATATAAAGCAAATTCAATTTCTTTGTTATGTTTTAATTCCACAGTTTTAATCAAGCCACCATGCATATATGCATAATCCTTTCCTGATAATATACCAATGTTATTAATAGTATCATTAATTTCATTTTCAAAAACCTTCTTATAATTTATTTCAGTATTTTCTCCAATTTTAAAAGCAAATATATAACATAATAATCCAAAAATTACTGCGCCAAAGAATATATAAATAAAGAATAATATGTGGAATCTTGGTTTAAGTTTCATAATTTTGATTTTTATCTGTTTTAATTACCCACAACGAAAAAAAATTGCAGACGGTTGCGCATTTTTTCATGTGCGTCGGGCTGTGCGTCAGGGAAAAATGCGCAACTGGACTGCAATTTTATGTTAGGGGTTTTGAATCATTTATCATTGTATCGCTGTATTAATTTGATTTACTTATCCACAAATTTATAAATTATTTTTTAGCCAGAAAACAAATGATACGAAACTTTTATAAAGGCAATGGAAATTTGAATGTTTATTAATAACTGGTCGTAAATTATAAATAAAACTTTTTATTAATTGTTGATACTCTTCACCGAAATTATCAGGGCTGTTATCAATAAGAACAGCCACTTTCTTTTCTTTACCATCAAATTGTTCTTTGAGATTAATTTCATAATCAGTTTTATAAATCATAGAAAGATAATAAAAATTTTCATTAATACAATTATTTTTTAATTTTATGTTCTCAAAAAAATAATTGTATTTATCATCAAATTCGATTTGAAGCGAAATATATGTTTGATTTATTTTTTCAAAAAATATTTCAAAATTTGCTAATCTAAAGTAATAGTACATCCATTCTTTATTTTTAATTTCTACAGGTACTTTTTTTTCTTCAAAAGTATCATTAATATATTTTTCTTTTCTTCGCAAGATTTTGACTGCATCACTTAATTCATATAGAACTGCAATAAAATCTTTTGTTGCCTTATATTGTGATGTTCCGATTAAAGTACTCCGCCAAGTATTTAAACCCGATTTTACATAAGCTAAAGTAAAGATACCGCAAAAAAGAGTTCCAACAGAAACAATCACTGAAATCGCATCTTTATTAAGTTTTAAAAAATCGAAAACTGTATCCATTTATTTTTAGTTTTAAATATTACTATTAACATTATTCTTAAAAATAGTTGCGGCGGCAGCCGCAATTATTTTATTTTCCATTTTTCCCAATTATTGCCAAGTGTTGGACTGATTAATAATTCTGGATTTTGTTCTTTGTTATTAATGCGTACTGAATTTAATTGTACTTGGTCTTTAATATAATCAGCTAATAATTTATAAGTTACATCTCCTTTACTTTCTTGTATTTTTTTTAATAAAAAATAAGTAAACATACCATGCTGCTTTTCTTTGTATGCCAATGAAACTTGTGAACCACTACTTGCCGAAAAAACAATCATATTGCCTGCAATTTGATTTTCTTTCGGTTTTATTTTAATTCCACGCGCTGTTAATAAACCTTGATTTCTACCACCACCGCTAAAACACGCATCCAAAAATATTGTTATTCTTTGACATGGATTTTCATTTAATTTTTCATATAATTCATTTAATTTTATTCCTTGTGTTATATTTGAACCACTTATATCCACAGGAATTAAATAGCTTTCCTTTGTGATTTCGTCGGGGAAACCGTGACCAGCGTAATAAAATATTATTTCAGATTTGCCTTTTAAATATTTTGCAGTTTTGCAAATTTTATCGATTTCCGATTTCATTTTTGAACCTATTGCATCGGTTAAAAGCGTAATATTTTCTTTTGAAATGCCAAGCGTTTTTTCACAATATTCTGCAAAAATACGTGCATCGTTATTTGCAAAATCAACATTACTTTCTGTATTCAAATCGGTTTGATATTTGGAATAATTTTCATTTCCAATTATTAATGCATACCGATTTTCAACTTTAGATGTTTTTTGAGGAATATTTTTATCAACATCCGAAACTAATGAAACATCAGTAATTGTAGTTTCTTGCGAGGGATTAGCAACTACATCAATTTTCTGAGTTTTAGATAATGTTTGCGATAATGAAACTTTTAAAATTTGATTTATACCATATTTACTATAACTTTCCGTAATTGAAATTTCAATTGGAATTTCATTACTCGTATATTGCTTATTAGTAAAAAATTCATAATTAATTATCTGTGCTTCATTTGGTAATAATGTTTTAAAATTAAAATCAGTTTTATCTGCAGGAAATACATTGACAGGATTTTTAATATTTACATTAATATTAAATGCTTTCCCTTGTCCTTTGTTTTGGATAACTATTTTAAGATTTACAACTTGTCCTGTTTTAATCTTTCCAACTTCATCGGATGTAAAAAGATAATCAGAAATTACAATTTGTGGATTTAAAAATTTTTGAGTGCTTACATTAATTTCGAAAGGGTCAGCATCAAACTTATTACCTTCCGTTATATTTATTTTGAAATGTGCAACACCCGATTCAATTTGCATAGTGCCTTCAACTGGTATTGTGATATTTATTTTATCACCTGCTTTCAAAGTACTAAAATTTTGAGTTGGTTTAAAAACAATACCTAGAATACCTGCTAATTCATTAATTGTCATAATGCAATTATAAGCATCACCTTTCCCTTCATTTTTCAGAACGAATGAAATTTTTGCTTTTTCACCAGCATCTAAAATATTATTGTTATTGCTTTCAGCATCAGAAAAAACAATGTTCGAAATTAATAAGTTAGCTGGAGCTTTGGGTTTTGGTATTTTTGAAATAAATACAGATTTCGAACTGCTTGTTCCTTGTTGTGCATTGGTATTTATTGCAAAAAACAATAAAATACAAAAGATGATTTTTATTAATTTCATAATCTAAAATTTTATTGTGTATCTTAATTGAAGATTTTTATTATCACATGTTATCATAAATAAATTTTTATTTGTTTTTTTTGCTAACCCTAATTGTTCCTTTTTATTCTGAAAACCTTTACTGGCAACCCAAAATATATCAAACAACCAAAAACCAACTCCAATACCTATTGATATTGAAGCATTTTCTCTATCGTCTTTATAATTTTTGTAACCATATCCAATTGGACCATAAACAAGTAATGTATTTAGCCAATCAATATGCTTATCTTTAGAATTCATATTTATATATTTATCACCAAGTCCAGGTAATAATACCGATAAGAAAGCATTTCCAGGTCCCCCAACAATTTTCATTTTATATTTTTTCGAAATTTCAACAATTGCTTTTAGATTGCCTGTAACCAGGTCATTATCACTTAAAACGTCCCAAATAATTTCTTTTTTCTTACCACAGCTTATTCTAACGAAATCACCAGTTATAGTTTTAGGTACAATTTTTTTATTCTTTTCATCAATAAAAATTAATGCAATATCATATTTTTCTCTTTCTGGACAATTCGTCAAATCAAAGTTGACTACTATTTTATTTTCTTTTACTTCAAAAGCTACATTTTCAATATTTTGAGAATATACTAAAAAGTTACTGAAAGTTAATAAAATTATGCAAAGAGTTTTTTTCATAATGAATATAATTTTTGTTTAAACAATCTATATTAATTTAATTATATAGCTTTTTCAATATCAAGTTTATAAGTTTTTTTCATATATATTCTACTTGCTTCTACAAAATTTTCAGTAAGTATCTGAATATCATTTACATTTTTTCGTCCAATTAATCTTGTTTTTTTGTCCCTTAAATCAATATCATCAATTTGTTTTATTTCCCAAACATGTTCCAATAACTTCCAATTTAATTTATTAAATTGATTATACGTATTTTGGTCTATAAAAAATCTATTTTTATCGATTATTTCAACCATAGAATTAAGCCAATTTTTTAATTTTTCATACGAATCATAAGCTTTTGGATAATCGCCTTTCTCATCTTTATTATTTCTATTAATTACGCTATAACCTTCATAAGACATTTCAGCTAATTTGGAATAAATTTCTAATCTTTTCTGAAAAAAAGTATTTCTAATTTGAATACGCGCTTGTATATTAGCCAAAACAATATTCCCAATAATTGAAATGACTGCACCAAGAACAACACCAATTAGTACTAAATATTCCTGTCTAATAAATGGTTGCTGTTGATTATCAACAACTGCAATTTTTAATATATCGGGAATACATTGTGTTATATTGATGGTATCACTTATTAAATTAAATATCATTATCACAATTATTAATTATAATTTGTTTTTTGTAGTAACCCCTAACGAAAAAAAATTGCAACCGTACCCGCATTTTTTCATGCGCGTCAGCCTGTGCGTCGGCGAAAAATGCGGGTATGGATTGCAATTTTATGTTATGGTTTTATTTTTCAACATATCAAGTATTGTTTTTTTTTCGAAACATTATTTTTCTTATCCACAAAATTATAAATTATTTTTATTATTCAAAATTAAGGTATATATTTACAAACTTAAAATTTTAAAGAAAACCTATTGTAGGATATGATTAGCCAGTACCAAAATATTATTTCGAATTTTTTAATAAAATTTTCTAAACGAACTATTTACTTAGTAATGTTTACGCTTTTTTTGTATTCGTTTATCCAGCCTATAAAAGCGCAAAATGTAACTATATTTGGAATAATTAAAGATAAAACTACTGGCGAGGCACTCACTGGTGCAGTTATAGCAACTAAAAATATTGAATACGGAACTGCGACAAACAATTATGGTTTTTATTCATTAACGCTGCCAGAAGCAAAATATACATTTACTGTTTCCTTTTTGGGATATCATCCAATTACAAAAGAAATTGATATACAAAAAAATGAAAAAACCGATTTTGAATTAATACCACTTAATTTGCATATTAAAGAAGTTATTATAAAAGCCGAAAAAAATAATCGGAATATTTCGGATGTTGAAATTAGTAAACAAACTTTAGAAATAAGCGACATAAAATCTATTCCAACACTTGCCGGAGAAAGCGATGTTTTTAAAACTTTGCAATTTTTACCCGGAATTCAAACCACAAACGAGGGAACGACAAATTTATCAATACGCGGTGGTTCTTATGACCAGAATTTAATTTTATTAGACGAAGCTCCAGTTTATAATGCTTCTCATGCGCTTGGATTTTTTTCTACTTTTAATCCTGATGCAATAAAAGATATAACAGTTTACAAAAGCGTGTTCCCACCGCAATATGGCGGACGATTATCATCGGTTGTTGATATTCGAATGAAAGAAGGCAATAACAAAAAAATCACAATTAGCGGCGGCATTGGATTAATTGCAAGCAGACTAACCATCGAAGTACCGTTAATCGCTGACAAAGCTTCATTTATTGTTTCGGGACGATACAGCTACGCAGGAACAATTGCAAATTTGGCTGCTCCTATTTACGATATAACGCACATGCCAAGTTTAAAAGATTTTCACACGAGTAATGATATTCATTTTTATGACCTAAATGCTAAAATAAATTTTAAAATCGACGAAAAAAATCATTTATATTTATCTGCTTATACAGGCAAAGATTATTTTTATGTACAAAATATAGATGCTCAAAACGTTATTCAGTGGGGAAATACAACAGCTACTTTAAGATGGAATCACATTTTCGGTTCTAAGTTATTTTCAAATACTGCATTTGTTTTTAGCAATTACAATTACGAATATACATTAAACGAAATCGCGGATAACTACCTTTGGCAATCTAATTTGAAAGAATATAGTATTAAAACTGATTTTAACTGGTATTTAAACGCTAACAATACTATAAATTTTGGAATTTCTTGCAATTATCATTATTTTACACCAAGTAAAGTTTCTCCTATTGATAGTACTTCTTCAATAAAAAACTTATCACTCGGAAATAAAAAAGCTTTGGAATCAGCTATCTTTATAAATAATGAACAAAAATTGACTGATAAGATTAGCATCAGCTATGGCGTAAGAATCACAAATTTTTCAACTTTCGGCAAAGAAATAGTTTATAAATATTCAAATAAATTTGCAATAGTTACAGATTCAATTTTGTACAAAAACGGCGAATTGGTTAATTCATATTTTAATATTGAACCGCGTTTATCTTGCAGAATACTTATTGACGATAATAATTCAATAAAATTAGCTTATACGCGAAACGTTCAATATTTACAATTAATTGGTAATACAACGGTTGGTTTACCAACTGACGTGTGGCTGCCTGCCGATACATATATTAAACCAGAGAAAGCTGACCAATATTCGCTTGGCTATTTTAAAAACTTTTCAAATAATATGTACGAATCTTCTATTGAAGTGTATTTTAAAAATATGACGAATGTAATAGATTATAAAGACAATGCAGATTTATTTGTAAACGATAAAATTGAAACTCAACTTTTATCGGGAAAAAGTATTGCGTATGGAATTGAATTTTATTTGAAAAAAAATTCTGGAAAATTTACAGGATGGATTAGTTATACATTATCAAAAATTTACAAACAAATAGATGGAATTAACAACAACGAACCATTTCCCACAAGATACGACAAACGTCATAATTTAGCTTTAGTTGGTGCTTATAAATTAACCAAGAATTGGAATTTAAATGCAAATTTTGTTTTTACTTCGGGCGGTTATATTACAATTCCTGATGGTTTATATTATTTTAACGGAAGGATTTTCAATTATTATTCAAATCGAAACGGTTACGAATTGCCACCTTATAACAGGCTCGATATATCTGCCACTTACAGCAATACTAAAAATACAAAACGAAAATTAAAAACAGAATGGTCATTCGGTTTTTATAATGTTTATAACAGAAAAAATATTTTTAGTTTATATGAAAAATATGACCCATATAATTCAGTTGATGTACAAATGAATAAAATGTACTTGTTTGGAATTGTTCCTTTTATCAATCTTAATTTTAAATTTTAATATTTTATACGATGGAACATTTTAATAGAAATCTCAAATTATTGTTAACTTTTCTACTGGTAATAATATTTAACAGTTGTAGCGAAAAATATAATTTACAACTAAACGATATTGGTAGAATTACAATAAATGGATTAATAACAAATGACAAAGGACCATATTATGTACAATTAACTTTGAGTACAAACGGTATCAATAATTTAAATAGTGGCTCATATTTTACTATGGGGGATACACTACCGGTAAAAAAAGTGAATAGCGCGTTGGTTATTATAGCTGATAATGCAGGCAATGCTGATACCTTAACTACTTTAAGCCCGACTACTATAATGTATGATAATTATAAAAATCCTGTTACAGCTATATTTACCGATTACGCTGGTAAAACTTTTACACGTGATTTAATATATGGCAATCTTACGCAACGTGACCTTTCTGCAATTTTACAAGGTGGATTTTACAGAACTAATAATATACTGGGGTTATCAGGACGAACTTATACATTAACAGTAAAATGGCAAGGACAAGAATACAAAGCCACATCGTATATGCCTTCGCTACCAAAAATTGACTCTTTGTCGTATCAAATAATTACGAAATCATGGATTGGGGTTTATTTGTACTCAATAGTTTACTTTAGGATAAATTTAAATGAAAATTCTTATTTTTTATTTTCAAACCGTGCTGATTATTGGAGTGGTGGTGAGAATTCGTATTCACTTTCTGATTATAAAATAAACAATATTAATCAATATGGCTATAAAGTAAACTGGAATAAAACTGACAATAATCCAAATCTTTCGTACCTGCTTAATTACCTTTATAGCTATCAAAAAGATACAATGGTTGTTTATATGTATTCAATAACTGAAGAAGCCTATAATTTACATGATGCTTTATTAAAAAGTATAAACAACGATGGCGGTGCATATTCCCAAGCACCGGCAACAGCACCAAGTAATTTTAGTAATAATGCACTTGGTTTTTTTCAGGCATCTTCGGTCATTAAATTGACAAAAAGTTTTGATTTTACACTAAAATAGATTTATTATACATCAATAATTTTTTAATAAAATTATCGTTATGCGCTGACAATACCTGTAACCCGAATTTAATTGAGAAATTTATATTCGCTCGTATAAATATGCTTTCGCGTTTACTTTTTATGAATTAAAAAAATAGAGCAATTTTTAACCAAAACATTAAAATTAAATTTACTTTATGAAAAGAATTTCTAAAATTGCTTTTGCAATTAGCCTATTAGCTATCATTACAATAATTGGTTGCAGTAAATCTGACCAACAAGATGTGAAACCAGAACAACAAGTTGTACAGCAATCTTTGGTTACCGACCAAATAAATAAAGTTGAAACCCAGTATAATGGTGGTACAATGCCTGCTGTAACATATTTAAAGCAAGGTGATACAAAAGTTGAAACAACAGCGCCAGAAAGTTATAAACAACTTATTTATGAAAATTCATTAAAGAAAATACAGCTCAAAAGCACTACACAATGGAACGGTTTAGCTGCCGTATTAGAATATGGCGCATGTACATATGCCGCTGATGAATTTTATATTTTATTAGATTGTGAAAATTCAAACAATTCAACTAATATACAAGGTGATGCAGGAGCTACTTACAAAAGTAATGGCGATGTATTTTTTAAATTTTGTGTAGTTCCATTATATGATGCTAACGGTAATGCACTTTTTAAAAGGCATATTGCTTATGATTATGCTATTTTGAAAATTGGTACTAGCGAGCCAGCGGGTTCAATAGATTTAGAGCGTTATTTTGATACCGAAGATGATAATGATCATAATCAGTTGTTTTTCCCTGTTGGAAGTGTAAATTATACAAATACTTCTGCATTTGCACCGACTATGATTTATAATAACGCTGATATTTATTTTCATTATTTTCCAAAAGACCCTGTTAATGGTATGACACAATTCCCTGTTTCTGTACAATATCATATACCAACGGATTATTTAGTTTTTGGCGATTTAAATAAAAATGGTTATGGTTATATTTGGTCTGATGATGAAGATAACGGTAACGCAAATTGGATGCGTTTCAATGGGCAACCAATATCATCGTCTAATCCTGCACCGCCTTATATGATACAAGGAGGCAGTAATACAACACTTTATTTTACCAGAATCACAAATGGGGCTCCTAATTTTTACGCTAATTAATTTTAAAATTATTCTATAGAAGAAAGCAATTTTTTGCTTTCTTCTATTTTTTTATTTAATATTTAAATGACAATGAAATCTTTAGTACGAAAAATTATTTTATTTATAACACTTTTGTTTTTTCTTTCTTGTAGCAAAAATAGCCAAACGAAAAAGCAAGCCGCAGGTATTATAAGTAACGATACTATTTATGTTAATGAAATAGACCCGTTGATTGAACAACAATTATATGATTTCCTTTACGAAGTCTATACAAATAGAAAGGGCGTTTTGGAAGAAATTGTTAAAGAACGAATTTTAGTTATTGAAGCAAAGATGTTGAAAATTTCAAAAGAAGAATTATTATTAAGAAATGTTGATAACAAGGTAACAGATGAAGGATTAAAAACATTTATAAAACAGAACCATTTGCAAGATGGTTTGCAATTAGTTAAAAATAAAATGTTAAAAGTCTATAAAAACAATACAGAAGAAGGGCATAAAGCATACATAGAAAATTATAAAGACTATTTAAAAAGAATGTACATCGAATCATTATTAAAAAAACATAACTTCAAAATATTATTAGAACCACCTAAACTGCCAAAAATTAGTTTAAAAAACATTCATATTCAATATAAGGGAAATAATTCATCTAAGGTTACTTTATTAGAAATTTCTGACTTGGATTGTTCTGTTTGTAAAAAAGCTGCACCTTTATATGAAAAGATATTTGAAAAATATAAAGAAAAAATAAAATGGGGGTTTGTCCATTTTTCGAATGAAGTAACTTTGCAGGCAGTGGTCGCCGAAGCAGCTGGTAAACAAGGTAAATTCTGGGAAATGCAAAATTTATTAGTAAAATCGGAACATTTTTTTGATACTTTAAGCTATTATAAATTGGCAGAAAATCTAAATTTAAATTTGCCAAAATTTAAAATAGATTTGAAAGATACTATAATTCATAATCTTATCAATAATACTATATTAAAACTTAGAGATGCAAAATTTTATGCAACACCATCAATAGTCGTAAATGAGAAAATAATTTCAAATTCATTTTCGCAAGATGAAATAGAAAAAGCAATTAATGAAGCATTAATTAATTCAAATTAATTTTATAAGAGTTAAAAAATAGATTTTTCTGCGCAGTAGTTTCTCAACTTCTAAAGTATGAAATTTTATTTTATTCGTAAAATTGCTGACGCAAACCTGCGGTAGAGCTGTGCAAACGAGAAGTTAATGTTTACGCCCGAATCAAAAAATTAATTCCGTTTGCGCTTTGCATTTTTTTCGTGCGAAGGCAAAAGTGTGTTGGTAAAAAATGCAAAGGGCAAACTCCGCTTTTCGGGCGTAAACTTTAACTTCGCCTTGTTTCATCAATTTTTTCAAACCACGCGCTCGCGCGCGGTGCACGTTTCACGCGGACGCGCTTGCGCGTTCGCGTGAAGTAATATTTACAAATAAACTTTTAAAATAGGATTTTTATCTACGCATGGTAGCATTTTATTTCAGCACAGTAGTTTCCGAACTTCTAATATGAGTTTCCGAACTCCTAATATGAGCTTCCGAACTCCTAAATATGAGTTTCCAAACTCCTAATATGAGCTTCCGAACTCCTAATTATGAGTTTCCGAACTCCTAATTATGAGTTTCCGAACTCCTAATTATGAGTTTCCGAACTCCTAATTATGAGTTTCCGAATTCCTAATTATGGTTTCTGAACTCTTAAATATGAGTTTCCGAACTCCTGTAGTATGATTTTTTTTCTTTGTAATGGTTTCGAATCCGATATAACCGCGCTCGGAGTAAACCATAACGAAAAAAAATTTGCTGCCGTGCCAACCCGCTTTTTCGTGCGTCAGCCAGTGCGTTGGCAAAAAGCGGGTTGGCATGGTCGCAAATTTTATGTTATCGGTATCTTTTTTTATCTTCATTTTTATTCAACTTATTAATATACTGTAATTTAATATTCGATTTGTGAATTTTATAAAACACTAAATTAATAATATTTAGGCGGCGAAGCCGCCAAGTATTATTAATTTTTACATATTTTCAATATTTATTGCTTTCCAACCCCATTTACCTTTTTTCTTGTTATAATTAATTATGGCAATTCCTTTTACTATACTACCATCTTCAATACTATTTTCTGAAATTAATGAATTTTCAATAAAAACGTCATCTGCAAAACCTACCGAACCTGAAATATTAACTATACCCATGAAAGATTTGATTAAAATTTCAGTAGGTTCTTGTTGTGTTATTTCATAAGTCAATGCGGTATAATATGTAGATTTTTCCTTTGTTACCTTTTTAATTTTTAGCATTAGTTTAGTTCCAACTTCAATTTTATTATTTAATTGATTGAGTTTAATAATACCATCAACTTTTTTATTAACAATAAAATGAGCAATACCTTTTTCAACGTTTATATGGTCAACTATACCAATATTTTCAGGAAATATATCCCAATATATGCCGTCTTTTCTTTCAGATATTGAAAGTATTTGAATTTTAGTATCATGTTCTTCGGTAAAAAAGGAGAAATTTTTTGGTTGTTCTTTCTGAAAATATTTTACATATAATGGCATACCTGATTTAATGATTTGCTGAGAATTGATACTTCTTTTATCAATTATACCTTCTTTGATTTTACCATCACATAATACAGAAATACGCCACGCTGTTATATTATTTTTATCATCTTGAATTGCGTGAATAGCATTACCATTAGACGATTCAAAAATACTCCAATTTTCATTTGAATTTCTCTTTTCAAGTAAATAAATTTGAAATATTTTTTCTTTATCATATTCGCCTTTAATTTTAATACTATCACCAATTTTATAATTTTTCGCGGTGTGAAATTTTCTATCTGAAATAACAACTTCAATAATAGAAGACGCAGTTTTAATAAATATTTTTCTTCTTGGTTTATCTGGTTTTTCAGGTATTATAAACGTTTCACCAAGGCAACCATCAAACCAAGGCAAGGACTGAAAAATAAATTCTTCTGCAAGTTGTTTGTGTAAATTGTAGAAATCGGTATTGTTTTTTTTACTTTGTGCTGATAAAAACCACTCTTTCTTTTGATAATCTGTTAATTTATCAGATACTTTTTCTTTTGCAGTAATTGCTTGTTCAATTTCATACTTTGCTTCATTCCAAAGTTCTTTTTGAATTAAAAGTTCTGCTAATTTAATTCTTACATTCGCCAAAAATTTGTCTTCACCACTGCAAAGTAATGATTTGCAATAACAAGAAATTTTCAAATCAAAATTATTTATCAAAACAAGTTCACCAAGTAAACTCCATGTCCAAAATTCACTAATTTTTTCTTTTACAACTGGTATTAGAAAATTTATTGCTTCATCGTTTCGATTAATCAAATGCAAAAGTTTTGCTTTATAATAGTTTAACCAAATATTATCCTTAAATTTTTGTATGCCAATATCAATGAATGGTAGGAAGTAGTCAACAACATTCGCTAATTTTTTATCAAGAATTATTTTTGCCGCGTGTTGAATCGTTTTTTCTGCGATGCTGGGAAAAGTTTTATCATCTTTTGTAAAAGGCTTAAAATCATCTGGACGTAAATTATTTAAGTCCCATAATTTCAGAAATGCAATATAATTAAATTCTTCTTTTTCGCTAATTTTATGTGCATAATTCAAAAATAGAGAATGTAATTGTGATGGTCTTTCATTTTTTAATTTAATATATTCAGCAAGAAGTTTACGGGCATTGTGAATATCTACTTTTTCTGATTCAAATATTAATTTCGCTTCCTTTTGAAGTTCCCAACCAAATTGAATATTTAAATCTAAATCATCAGGAAATTGAATGATTGCTTGCCTAAACAAATTTAAGGCTTCTTGATGATTTCCTTGTTTACTTTCTTCTTTTGCTTGAAAAATTATTTTTTTCTCTGGACTTGCTAATCTTTTGATATGTTCAATTGATTTTAAAAGAATTTCATCTAATTCACTTAGATTCAGTTTATCAAGTTTCGTAAGATATGGTTTTGCATTTGCATAATCGTTTTGCGCAACACAACGTTTAATTAAATCGTATAAACACCATGCAATTGCTTTAATACACCATTCGTCGTTTGGGGCTTCTTCATAAATTTCCAGAGCCAAAGCATACGCTTCATCAATGGAACCTGCTTTTCTTAATGAAAATACTTCGTTGGTTGTTGGCATAATTTATAACCCCTGTATTATTATGTTTTTCAAACTATTGTATAGTTTCAATGAATTTGTTTTATCTGGTCTTGATGTTGTAATTCTATTTTTACTATCGTATGAAAAATTTAAAATTATTCTTTCTTTATCTTTGTTAATATAATATTTTTCAGACCATTGAATATGTTCAATCGAATGAATATTAATTTCTTGTTCTGATAATTTTTCGTGAAAAATATAAAAAAAATCTTTTAAAAATAATTTATCTTTTGGAAAATTCAATCTCGTTTCAAACTCTTCGAATGTTTCTTCTGTTTCAATTTCCAAATTTTGTAATTCAATAATTTGGTTTGCAAATTCGATTGGATTGGAAATTATTATGATATGTTTGGAAAAAGTGTTTTTTCCTGTATAATAAAAATCAATTATTGCTTGCTGATTTTCCTTATTAAAAGTATATCGCTCACACCAACCTTTTACATTGTGTATAATTTCTGAAATTTCAATATTTTCCGAACTGATTTTTTGAATTAAATTAATGCAAAAGTCTTTTAAAAATTTTTTTTCTGTTGGAAATTCAAATTTACAATCAAGGTTAATGCTCTTGTTACCAATTGGTATTGTTGGAAAACTGACAATCTCTGCTAAATTTTCAAAATCTATCCATTGTAATGTAGAAGTCGATTTTAAAATTGGTGCGTTAATAGTGAATAAATATCTTTTAGCCCTTGTAATTGCTGTGTAAGCCCAACGGAAAAAATTTGAGTTTCTATGTCCAGAAAAACCTTCAAAATCAACAAACGCATAATTCCATTCTCCGCCTTGTGCTTTATGACAAGTAACAGCATAACCATATTTAACCAATAATGCATTAAAATATGGGTCTTTTTTTAAAGCATTCTTAAATTCTTCAGTTTCTTCGATTGGTTTTGCCTTTTGACCATTTTGTTTTCGTTTTGCATTTTCTTCTTTTAGTCTTTCAACGATAGATGGATTATTTTTCCAAAAACGACTTGAAAAATCAATAAATAATGCTTTAAATTGTGCTGAAGTTAATTGTGGTTGTTTAGAATTTAAAAAGTTATCCAAAATTTTACACGAAATTATATGATTTTTCTTTTCTATATCAATAACATTAATACTTATTGTCCTAAAAACAAGTTCTACGTAAGTTTTCTTATTGTCTATATATACAGGAACTTGTCTTATATCATTTTGTTGAATTTGGTCGATACTAATAACTTTTACAAAATCACCATTTAATAATTCAATTGGTTTTTCAATTTGTTGATTATTATCGTCTCTTTCATAGATTATTCGATAATTATTTCGTGAAATAATTAATGTATCATTTGGAGAAATTTCTGGCGTTTCATCAATTATAAAATCATTTTGAGAAATATCTTGTTTGATTTTTATAAATGGTCTGTTTTTGAAAAAATAAGAACGAATTATATGATTATATTGCCAAGCAAGTTTATTTGAATATGCAATGATTATTGCATTATCTAATTGATTATCTATTGTATTATCGGTAATTTGTATGTATTTATCTAAAATATGTTCTGTTTTGATTTGAGATAAATCAGAAAAACTTTGGTTTAATTGAAATGTATTAAAATCGTTTATATTTATGCAATCTCTTAAATTTGTAGCATTTACAAGTATACCACTTTCAGAATCTTGTCTAAAAACGTCAATTAATTCAGTAGAAACAATAGATTTCAATTCAAATGTATCATTCAAATACTTTTCAAATAATGCAGGCGAAAAATTACATTTAACAGGCGGCAATTGCGCATTATCTCCAATAAGTATAAGTTTTGTATTTTTATTGCCTTTTAAATCTGCATATTGAATTAAATCAGTTAGAAGTTTTCCAGAACCAAAACGAAAAAATTCTCCTTCTGAATATACATCTGAAATCATTGAACTTTCATCAACTATATAAACTGCGTTTTGATTTTCATCGGTTAATTTACGCAAACCAAAATAAAATTTAAAAGTTTTTTTACCTTCTTCTTCATCTTCTGAGATGTATGGTTTTAATGAATCATACGAATAAATTGTTTTATGAATTGTGTATGCTTTATGTTCGGCTTTTTCAGAAACAACTTTCGCTGCTCTACCAGTTGGTGCGCAAATAAAGCAAGGTTTTTCAATTGCTTTTAAATAATCAATTAATGCTTTTAATAAAGTTGTTTTGCCTGTTCCAGCATAACCTTTTAGAATAAAACATTTTTCATCACCTGCAATAAATTTTCCAAGTAATTCTAATGCTTTTGATTGAGAATTGCTTGGTGTTTTTTGAAAGTAATCTTTTATTTGTTTTGATATTTCAATGTCTTTATTCATTGTATGTTTTTAATTACTCTTGACGAAAAATGATAATCGTAGTTGACATAATTATAACGCTTTCGTATTAATTTAGCACTTCGGCTCGTTAAAAGCAAAAAAGTATCAATTTTGCAAGAAAGCCTGCAATTATCGGCTACCATATATCAACGGTATTTGTCATTTCTATCATTTTTTGAATTGTTAAGTTATCTAATTTTAAATAAATTGGACTTGAATTATCAATATTTTTCTTTACATGAATAATTTCATTGTATACAGTGCCCAATAAATAAAAAATTTCAGGTATTTTAATTCCTGCAAATTCTTTTGCAAAATCTAACTTATTCACAGTCATTTTAGTTTGGATAAACTGATTTTTTAAATCCGATGTAAGTAATTTGTTATAAACTATTTGTTCAATTTTTATCCTTGTTGCAATACAAACTGATATTGGGTCATAGCTTTTCTTACCTTTGATATAACTGTCTAATGATAAAAAAATTGATTGAATAAAATTAGATGAAATAAAAATATTAGAATTTGTATTATTTAGTTTTTGATTTAACAACTCCGTTTTTATTTCACTGCTAAAATCAATACTATTCGGATTGAAATGCAAGAAATATTCACTAATTGTATTCTGATAATTTTTATCAGGACAATTGTTTCTTGATATAACTAAATTTTCAATATCTCGATTAACATTGCCCTTCCAATATTTTAAATAATGCACTTTTTGTTTTGAAAAAAAATAATTTTTAAAATAGTAAGGATTTAAATGGGTTAGAATAATTGGAAAAAACTCAACTTCTCGTTTCTGATGAAAATTAATAAATCTTGTGATATAATACTGGACTGCTATTAAATTTGCGTCATCTAAATAATCAAATACTTCATCAATTATTAAAATTGTTCGCTTTTTATTAAAACTGAATTCTGCTTTTAATAGTAGACCGATGAAAGATATTACATCTCTTTCTCCATTAGATATGTGATTAGCACTTGGAAATGTAATCCCGAAATGCTTTTTAATAATTTTACCTTTCTTTTTTATCGGTATTTCATGAGGTTTAATTTCTTTCCACTTATTAAGTTCAAAGGCTTTATATAATTCTAAAATTCTCTCTTTTGCTATATTGTAATTGTAAAATTTTGCAACTTCTTTGAATAATATTTTATTATCAGAAAAAGTTTTTAAAATTTGAATAGATATTAGTAAAATTTCAGCTTCTGATTTATTTTCTTTATCAAATTTTTTAACTTCATTTGTTAGATTATTGAATAATTCAAAATCCAAAAGATATAAATAATTTGCATTTATATAATTAACTACATTGGAATTTGAACCTTTTAAATCTTTTACTATTTTAATAAAATTATCAACCTTTTTAGTCGGTGTAGAAAGTGTCAGTTTATCTAAAATGCCAGTATAAAAAATTTTACAAATCAAATATTTATTTTCTAAAAAATCATAAATATCAGTCCAAATTAGCCTATTATCATCAATTGATTTTTTAAATTTAGATATTTGATATTCTAAATTTCTTTTTTCAGGAATATTTTCAATAATATAAATATCAGGAATTTCTAAACTGGGACTATAAATTGATGTTCCATTAATTTTTGAAGGATTTGCTTCGGGTATTATTTGATTATTTATTACAAAAATATCAAACTCCTTACTAATCTGATTTTCATCTTTATTGGCTATAAAAATCGTAACAGAATTATCATCGTTGGTTATTTCAATTCTTATTAAAGGTTCATTAGTTTCTAAATTCTTATGAAAATTATTTTTATCCAATGCAATTCTATTTCTATTCAATGAATTAAAACCTATTGCAATAGAGCTTTTTCCATATCCGTTTGGTGCAACAAAGAAATTTGGCATGAAAGGAAGAAGATTTAACTCTAATCCAAATTTTTCAATACCTTTTATATTTTCAATATAGATTGATTTTATATTTTTCATCTGTTATTATTTCGTTTGATTTTATTACCGATAACGAAAAAAAATTTGCACAGTTGGCTGGTTTTTTGTGCGTTGGCAATATGCGTCGGGAAAAAACCAGCCAATTGTTGCAAATTTTATGTTAGGGGTATTTTCGTTCGATAAATCGTTTCGCGACAAATCTGTCCAATGAGAAATTTTGATATAAAAAAATCTGCTTTTTGATTTTTTCGTATCAAAGTTTCTCAACTTTTGTATTGAACTATCACGAGAATAATTCATTGAATAAAATACCCCTAACATACAAATCAACATCAAATGGTTTTTTCAGACGTGCTGAATTGCCAACCGCAAATTTTTAATTCTTTAATTTAGAATTTGTTATCGATTATTTATAATCAAGTTTAAAAATAGAATCCATTTTTGAATTTAATTTTGTACCAAATTATAACTTTTTTTTCAAATATTTAAACAACTTTATTTTTTTTTATTTTCAATATTTATAAACTGATATTCAATTAATCGCTTTCACGATTAAAATTTTCTATATAAATGGAATCATTTTTTACAACTTTTGCTTTCCAAATACCATGCATTCTTTTCTTTGCCCATTCAATTGAAATCCTATTTTTATATGAAAACTCACCTAAAATAAATCTTTCTCTATAATCATAAATCGAACCACTGGTTTCTCTAAATTGTGAGATTACCTTATCTCCATTATTATTAGTATAAATTACAGTATCTTCCCAAATAGGACCTTTATCATAACTTATCATAAAAGTCCAAAGTCCAATCCAGGAATATATCAATGAAACTCCAATTAAAACAACTAATAAAGAAATCTTTATAATTTTGTTATTCATTCGAATTATCGAACGATAAATAACTAATATAGAACAAACAATGATAAGAAAAAATAGAATTGTTATAATTCTTTCTGCTGATAAATTGTTTATCTCAAGTGGATACCCAACTATCAACCAAAAAATCAAAAAACATAATCCAAATCCTATTAATAAAATTTGCTTCATTGACTTGATTTAATTACATATAACTGTTTTTTTATTTCGCACAAAATTAAGTAGTTACAAAAATTAAATCTTCCGGTTTTAGCCTAAGAGATGCAATTTGTTTCTTGATATTTTTAATCTTTTGCGAACGTATTTTT
>Ga0265327_10001845_pt1 | contig 24581 bp, 22 predicted proteins | sample 41621metaG_FD_202089 | JGI IMG/M metagenome (GOLD analysis project Ga0265327, IMG submission 202089) | Rhizosphere microbial communities from Carex aquatilis grown in University of Washington, Seatle, WA, United States - 4-16-21 metaG | ecosystem: Host-associated > Plants > Roots > Rhizosphere...
CGCCGTTCTACAACGCCGGCGATCCCACCTTCGATCCCGAAGGCAACTACCTCTTCCTCTCCACTGGGCAGCAGTTCAGCCCCACCTACAGCGACCTGGACAACACCTGGATCTACGCGGCCACCACACGCCTTGCGGCCCTGCCCCTGCGCAAAGATGTCGTCTCCCCACTGGCGCCCAAGAATGACCTCGATGCGGCCAAGGAGGAGAAGGCCAAGGACGAGAAGAAGGACGGCGCCGACAAGAAGACCGGCCCCAAGGCCGTCGACATCGACCTGGACGGCCTGGAAGGTCGCATGGTGCTGCTGCCTCCCACGGCGGGCTACTACATGGATGTGGCGGCGGCCAAGGGCAAGCTCACCTACCGGCGCGCGGCACAGCTCAGCCAGGAGGGACCGACCAAGGCCACGCTCTATGTCTTCGACTTCGAGGAGCGTGAGGAGAAAGCCGTGCTGGCCGACCTCGACGGGGCGCAGCTGAGCGGGGATGGCCAGAAGGTCCTCGTGAATCGCAAACAGGACTATGCCCTCATCGACCTCAAGCCCGACCAGAAGTTCGACAAGAAGCTGCCCACGGGCGAATTGATGATGACCGTCGATCCCCAGGCCGAGTGGCAGCAGATCTTCAACGACGCCTGGCGGCTCCAGCGCGACATGTTCTACGACCCCGGCATGCATGGCGTGGACTGGAAGGGCATGAAGGCCCGCTATGCCAAGCTGCTGAAGGACTGCGTCACCCGTGAGGACGTGAACTTCGTCATCGGCGAGCTGATCTCCGAGCTCAACGCGTCCCACGCCTACCGCGGCGGCGGGGATGTCGAGCAACCCCTCCGCGTGAACACCGGCCTCCTGGGCGCGGACTTCACCCTGGAGAACGGTGCTTTCCGCATCAAGAAGATCCTCCGCGGCGCCGCCTGGGATGCACAGGTCCGCGGCCCCCTGGCCCAGCCGGGCCTGAAGGTGAAGGAGGGCGACTACCTCCTGGCCGTGAACCGCGTGCCCCTCGACACCCGTAAGGATCCCTGGGCCGCCTTCCAGGGACTGGCTGGCAAGACCGTGCTGCTCTCCGTCAGTGACAAGCCCACGCTCGATGGCGCCCACGATGTGCTGGTGGAGACCGTGGGCAACGACTACCAGCTGCGCTACTGGGACTGGATCGAAGCCAAGCGACGCTACGTGGAGCAGGCCACCCAGGGCCGGCTGGGCTACATCTATGTGCCCGACACGGGCATCCCCGGCCAGAACGATCTCGTGCGCCAGTTCCGCGGCCAGTGGGACAAGGCGGGCCTCATCATCGATGAGCGCTTCAACAGCGGCGGCCAGATCCCCGACCGCTTCGTGGAGATGCTGGGCCGCAAGACCTTCAACTACTACGGCGTGCGCGACGGCAAGGACTGGCAGTGGCCATCCGTGGCCCACGATGGTCCCATGGCCATGCTCATCAATGGCTGGAGCGGCTCGGGCGGCGACTGCTTCCCCTTCCTCTTCAAGAAGTCGGGCCTCGGCCCCCTCATCGGACGGCGCACCTGGGGCGGGCTCATCGGCATCAGCGGCGCACCGGCCCTCATTGATGGCGGCAATGTGACCGTGCCCACCTTCGGCATCTTCTCCAAGGATGGGCAGTGGATCGTGGAAGGCTACGGCGTGGAACCCGATATCGAAGTAATCGACGACCCCGCGCTCCTGGCCCAGGGCAAGGATCCCCAGCTGGACCGCGCCATCCAGGAAGTGGAGGCGGCCCTGAAGAAGAACCCGCCCCTGCCTACTCCGAAGCCCGTCTACCCCAACCGCTCCGGCTACTGACATGACCCTCCTCCGGCGCCTCTCCCTGCTCCTGGCTCTGCTCTGTGGGGGGCTGATTCAAGCCCAGACACCCGCAGAGGGCGAAGTCCACCTCAAGGACTTCCACTTCCAATCGGGAGAGGTGCTGCCGGAGCTTCGGATCCACTACCGCACCTTCGGCACCCCCCAGCGCGATGCGTCGGGGGTGGTGCGGAACGCCGTGCTCATCACCCATGGCACCACGGGCAGCGGCGCCCAGTTCCTGCGGCCTGACTTCTCAGGCCAGCTCTTCGGACCGGGCCAGCCGCTGGATGCCGCGGCCTATTTCATCGTGTTGCCCGATGGCATCGGCCACGGGCAGTCCAACAAACCCAGCGACGGCCTGCATGCCCGCTTTCCCCACTATGGCTATCGCGACATGGTGGAGGCCCAACGGCGCCTGCTCTCTGAAGCCTTCGGCGTGGCCCACCTGCGCCTCGTCATGGGCACCTCCATGGGGGGCATGCACACCTGGCTCTGGGGTCAGCTGCATCCAACGATGATGGACGCGCTCATGCCCCTGGCCAGCCTGCCCACCCAGATCGCTGGGCGCAACCGAGTGTGGCGCCGGACAATCATCGATGCCATTCGGCAGGATCCGCAGTGGCTGGGCGGCGAGTACAAGACCCAGCCCCAGTCCTTGCGCCTTGCGGCCCAGATGCTCTTCTTCATGGGCAGCAATCCCATGCTGCGCCAGGCGGAATCACCCACCCTGGCCAAAGCAGACGCCACGCTGGATGCCTTCGTGTCGACCTACCAGAAGACTGGTGACGCCAACGATGTGCTCTATGCCCTGGAGGCCTCCTGGGACTACGATCCTGGCCCGGGACTGGCGCGCATCGAGGCCCCCCTGCTGGCCGTGAATTCGGCGGATGACCTCATCAACCCACCGGAGCTGGGCATCCTCGAACGCGAGATTCAGCGCGTGCCCAAGGGCCGGGCCGTGCTCCTGCCCCTGAGCGGGCAGACCCGTGGGCACGGCAGCCACACGGTAGCCGCGCTCTGGAAGGATCAGCTGGTGGACCTGCTGAAGCGGTCCGAACCGAAGCCCTAGAAGATCTCCTTGAAGAAATCCTTCATGTGCTGCCAGCTGCGGCGATGGGCGGCCTCGTTGTAGGCGGCGCCCTTGCTGTTGTCGCTGCCGGCTTCCTTCTGCGTGAAGGCATGCACGGCTCCGGCATAGGCCACGAACACATAGTCCGCCTTGGCTTTCTTCATCTCTTCCTGAAAGGCGGCCACATCCTTGGCGGGCACGTAGGGATCGTCTGCGCCATGGCAGACCAGCACCTTGGTGGTGATGGGCGTGACGTCAGCACCTGCGGCTGCATCCAGGCCGCCATGGAAGGAGACGACGCCCTTCACGGGCAGGCCGGCGCGGGCCGCTTCCAGGGCGCCGGTTCCGCCAAAGCAGAACCCGATGACGGCGATGCGGCTGCCATCCACGCCCTTCTGCGCCTTCAACGTGTCGATGGCGGCGGCGATGCGGCGCCGGTACAGGGCGCGGTCGCCCTTGAAGGAACCGGCGAGCTTGCCCGCCTCGGCGGGATTGGTAGGATGCACGCCTTCGCCGTAGATGTCCGCCGCCAGGGCCACGTAGCCCAGCTTGGCGAGGTCATCCGATACCTTCTTCTCGTGGTCGGTGAGCCCCATCCACTGGTGGATCACCACCACCCCCGGCACCTTGCCCTTGCTGGCGGCGGGTCGGGCCACATAGCCCGCCAGCTTGGTGGCGCCTTCCGAATAGGACAGCGGCTGCCCCGCGCAAAGCGGCAGGGCGGCGAGGGAGAGGGCAAGGGCAGCGCGACGCATGAAAACCTCCGGGACCGGGCACCCGATGCTATAGCTGTTAAAACGGCTATTCCACAGAAATCCCTCAACGCCCCGTGCTGCCGTAGCCCCCACCGCCGCGCTCGGTGTCACCGAGGGTTTCGACGCTGGGCTCCGGCACCCACGTCCAGCTGGACACCGGCGCCACCAGCAGCTGCGCGATGCGCTCGCCGCGGCGCAGGTCGAAGGGAGCGTCGCCGTGGTTGATGAGCAGCACCTTCACCTCGCCCCGGTAGTCCGCGTCGATGGTGCCCGGCGCGTTGAGCACCGTGAGCCCGTGCTTCAGGGCCAGCCCGGAGCGCGGCCGCACCTGGCCTTCGAAACCCACGGGAATGGCCATTACCAGGCCCGTGGGTACCAGCCGGTGCTGCCCCGGAGCCAACGTCCAAGTCTCGCCCTCGGGAAGGGCGGCGCGCAGGTCCATGCCCGCCGCATGGGGCGTGGCCGCTGCGGGCAGGTCGAGGCCCAGGCCGTGGGGAAGCTGATGAACGGGAATGCGCATGTGAAAAGCCTCCCCGGAAGCGCCCGTCGACGCAAAGAGAAATCCCGTCCTACCGTGGCCCTGCCTTGAATACACTCGATCTGCTGCCCCGGCGTTCTGGGCTGTCGTTTCGGGGGAAGGCATGGCCTGCGGCGCCCGCCAGCTGCGCGTGACGAGCCTTGTGGTGATCTCCCTCCTCGCTTGTAAGCGGGAGGATCCGCAGATCCGCGCCCTGACCGAACAGGCGGCCCAGGCCGACGAAGCCGCCCAGCAGCTCCGGCAGGCCTGGAGCGCTCAGTTCCGGCGGCTCACCCGCGCCGGGCTCAAACCCCCACCCGTGAGCACCAGCCCCATGCGGCTGACCGACGAGCAGAAACGGGCACTGGAGGCCCGCGTCCACATCGAGAAGGACAGCTCCCGCCGGGCCCTCCTGCAGGAAATCCTCGACAAGGAGCTGGAACTGCAGGCCCTGGGCGACCGCCTGCGTGGCCTGCTTGCCACCCTGCCCGCGCCAGAGATCGCGCGGCCCAATGACAGCCACTACGGGTTGGCCCTGCGCTTCCTTAGGAACCAGGGCCAGTCGGATGCCCAGGCCCGGAAAACCTTGAGCCGCGTGATCATCTCCGATCAGCTTCTGCCGGGCTTCGAGGTCTACCACTTCTACGTCCACGGCCAGTACGGAACGTGGGTTGCCCAGGGCAAGGCCCCCATCTCGCCCCGCGAGTTGGCCAGCCAGGATCTGGATCAGCGCGTCAACGAGCGTGACGAGGCCGTGGCCACCGGCCGCCGTCTCCAGCGCGAGCTGGGCCGGTTGGAAAGTCAGAAGCAGCTCATCGAGCAGGAGATCGCCGACATCCAGGCTGAGCGAACGCATTTCCTCGAGGGCCGCACCCAGCTCCAGTCCGAGCATGCGCACCAGGCGGCCCGGCTGAACTCCCTGCATTACCTGGTGGGCATCCGAGACACGCTGGAGGCGGAAGGCATCATCGAGGTGCCCCTGTTCGGCAAGGACCACTCAGGCCGGCACTGGGGAGACGCCCTCTTCACTCAGCACCTGGACCTACGCACAGCCCACACCCTCGTCATCCGGGCCCAGGACCAGGGTCTGAAGCAGATCGGCAAGGTGAGTCTCGTCCCCGGTTCCTACCTCCTGGACGAGCACTACCGCCTGAGCCTCAGCACCGACCGGCAGACCGCCACCGTGGAGCTTCTCGCCCTGCCCCGCTTCAAGAACGACAAAGTGGTCTTCGCCATTTCGGAATGATCCTCGGTCGCCCCATCCCCCTGGGCTACCCTAATTGATTGCGTGTTCGGCCAGTGCTGGCCCGACCTTCCCGGATCCCCCATGTCTTCCCTCTTCGGCCATGCCCTCGCTGGCCTTGCCATCAGCGCGGCCTTCACGCGAAGCCGCCCGCCCCACCGGGTCTGGGCCTTCGCCATGGCCTGCGCGGTGGCGCCGGACCTGGACTGGTTCACCCGATTCATCCCGCTCTCTAATGGCACCGACCTCGCCCACCGGGGACTCAGCCACTCCCTGCTCGCTGCGGCGCTCATCGCCGCCGCGGCCATGCTCATCGGCTTTCGAGCTCAGCTGCGAAGCCCCCACCTCTGGGCGTGCATGGCCTCGGCCGCCCTCTCACACAGCCTGTTGGATGCCTGCACCTTCGGCGGAACGGGTGTCGCCTTCCTGCTGCCCTTCTCCAAGGCCCGCTTCGTCTGTCTCTGGCAGCCCATCTTCGTCTCGCCCATCCCTCTCTCCGGTCGGCTCCTGGATTGGCTGCTCTTCTCACTGGGCACCGAGCTGGTGTGGATCGGCCTGCCGGCGGCCCTGGTGTTTGCGACGCCCCATGCAATCGAGTGGCTCCGCAGGCGGGGACGCGGCTACGAGGGAACGCCCTGATCCTTCAGCGCAGCGTCGTGGTGCGCCGAGGCGCCTCCTTCACCAGCTGACCGCAGGCGCCCTGCACATCGCGGCCCCGGCTGCGGCGGACAGTGACGAAACAGCCCCGAGCCTTCAGCCAATCGGCGAACTGCTGCACGCGGTCCTCGGTGGGCTGGTGGAAGGCACTGGCGCCGTGTTCGTTCATGGGGATGAGGTTCAGGTTGTGGCCGCGCCGCAGGTCGCCCAGCCAGTCGGCCAGGCGCTCGGCATCGGCCTCGGAGTCGTTCTCCCCCGCCAGCAGCACGTACTCGAAGCAGAACTTCTCGCCGCGCTTCGGCCCCCAGGTGTCCAGCGACTGCCGCAGCCGCGCCAGGTTCCACACGCGGTTCACGGGCATGGTGCGGTTGCGCGCCTCGTCGGTGGTGGCATTGAGGCTGAGCGCCAGCAGCGGGCGCGGCTCCAGCTGGGCCAATTTCTCGATGCCACTCACCAGGCCGGAGGTGCTCACCGTAATGCGGTTCTTCCCCAGGCCAAGACCCTCTGGGTGGCACATGAGGCGGATGGCGTGGTGCAGGTGATCGAGGTTGTGCAGCGGCTCGCCCATGCCCATGAAGACCAGCGTGACGAGGTGCCCGCGATCGGGTCCGAGCTCGGCCATGAGGGCCAGCACCTGGCCCAGGATCTCGCCGGGCTGCAGGTTGCGCAGGATGCCCATGCTGCCCGTGGCGCAGAAGGTGCAGCCCATGGCGCAGCCAACTTGACTGGAGATGCAGAAGGTCACGCGCGGGTTGCGCACGCGGCGCGGCATGTGGACCGCTTCGATGCGCTTCCCATCACCCAATTCGAGTGCCAACTTGGTGGAGCCGTCGCCCGAGGGCTGGCGTTCCACCAGCTTCGGCAGGCGCAGGTCCGCCACGCCCTCCAGCCAGCGGCGGATGCTGGTGCCAAGGTCCGGAGCGCCGTCCTTCCAGGTCCAGGGTCGGTGCAGCCGCTTGAAGGTCTCCAGCGCGCTGCCTGGACATCCCAAGGCCGCCAGCTCCTCCGGAAACAGCGACCAAGCCGAAGGCAGCCCCTCGCGCTCAGGCGCGGGCTGATCCCAGGGCATGAGACCTGCGGCCATCAGGCCACCAGATCCTGCGGGCGGATATCGCTGCCACGCCGGGTGCCGAGGGCGCTGACGCCGAGCTGGGCGGGATCCAGCAGGCCCTGGGCCACCCGCAGCAGATCCTCGGGCGTGACGGCTTCGATTTCGGCCATCTGCTGGTCGAGGCTGCGGAGGGTGCCGAGGTGGATGGCTTGGTGGGCCAGGCTGAACATGCGGCTGCTGCTGCTCTCCTGGCTGAACACCAGGCCCGTACGGGCCTGCAGCTTGGCGCGCTCCAGCTCGTCAGACTCCACACCCTTGGCGCGCACGCGGGCACACTCGGCCATGGTGCGCTGCACCAACTCACGCAACTGGGCAGGCGCACAGCTGGCGCTGATCTGCAGAGCGCCAGTGTCAGCATAGGGGCTCATGTAGCTGCCCACCTGATAGCAGAGGCCCCGACGCTCGCGCAGCTCCATGAAGAGCCGAGAGGCCATGCCACCGCCCAGCACGTGGCTGAGCAGGTGCGCCGCGGCGCGGTCCGGCGAGTGGTGGCCCGGCCCGGGGAAACCCATGACCAGGTTGGCCTGCTGCAGGTCCTTCCGCGGCACATTGGATAGGAAGGGGCGGGTGCTGGCGGGCAAGTTCGGGTTATGGGCCGTGCCCTTGGGCAGGCGGTCGAGGATGGGCTTCAGCAGCTGCTGGAAGGCCTGCGGCTCGATGGCGCCCGCGGCGGCAACCACCAGGTTCGGCGCGCGGTAGGTGTGGCCGAAGAAGCTGCGGGCCTCAGTCGGACCATAAGCGGTTACCTGGTCGCGCCGTCCCAGGATGGGGTGGGCCAAGGGCGTGCCCTCCCAGAAGCCGCCGTAGAAGAGCTCGCTGACCCAGTCGTCGGGCTGGTCTTCGCTCTGGGCGATCTCCTCCAGGATGACGCCGCGCTCGCGTACCAGCTCCTCGGGGTCGAAGCGTGGAGCCGTCACCAATTCGCCGAGCAGGTGCACCAGCTCGGGCAGCTGGTCGGAAAGCACCTTGCCATAGAAGCAGGCAACCTCCTTGCCCGTGAAGGCATCGACGTGACCGCCCAGGCGGTCGGTGGCAGCCGCCAGCTCATCGGGGGTGGGGTAGGCTTCCGTGCCCTTGAAGACGGTGTGCTCCAGGAAGTGGGCCAAACCCTCTTCCTCGGCGCCTTCGTGCCGCGAGCCCCGACGCACCCAGAAGCCCACGGCGCAGCTTCGCACATGGGGCAGCGGCTCGATCAGGATCTCGGTGCCCTCGGGCGTGACGGTGTGGAGCGGGGATTGCGACATCCCCCCAGTTTACAGGCCGGGGGGAGGCAACCCGAGTCGGAAGCTCACCAGAGGGGCCCAACCGCCTGGACCTGGATCAGAGGCGGTGGCCCGTCGTGGCCGTTCGGTGCCCCACCCTTGTTGGAAAAGTGCAGGGTGGCCAGATAGGGCACCGCTGCGGGATCCACCCAGGCGGTCACCTCACCACCGGGGCCCCCTGGTCCATCCGAACCGCTGGGGCCGTCTGAGCCAGACAGACCGTCCGTCCCATTCGGGCACCCGAACCCGCCCGATCCGCCTGCCCCACCCCGGCCCCCTCGCCCGCCCAGCCCACCCGGACCTCCATCCGCCTTCAACAGCAGGCTGCCGCCTTGCGGATCCACGAGAAAATATTTCGTCTGGCCTTGAGCTTCGGCTTTGACTTGCAGGAGGGGATGCGTTCCGGGTCGCAACGCCACCCAGACCTTCAAATCAGGGCCCGGGTCGCCGAGCCCGCCGTCTCCACCGGGGCTTCCCGACCCGCCATCCGTGCCATTCCCCCCGGCCTCGGGGAAATCCGGATCACAGGAACCCGAGCTGCCCGAAAATCCAGAGGAACCGTCGTAGCCATCGCTCCCCGGGGCACCCGGGCTTCCCGAGTCATCACCGAGGAAGGCTCCGTCATACCGCACCGGTACATCCAGGTCGGCGACGAGGTCCATTCGCCCTACCACCGTTGCGTGGATGTGGGGAACCAGGCCGTCGCTGGCCCTCGGATCTTCGCCCAGGGAGACCAATCCGGTGGCATCCACCGCGGCCCCCGTGGCCTGGAGGAGGTAGTTGTCCCAACCCACCAGTCCCCCGCCTCGCCCTTCCGTGAGCAGGGATGGCCCTGTGGCTGGGGTCGCCGCGATCACTAGGGGCAAGCTGCTCCCGGGAAGCAGGGCTGGGCCGTCAGGCAGGGAGGCCTGGATGCCGCTGATTGCCAGGTCCGCCAACCAGATGCGGACGTGGAGGGTGGCGGGCAGGCTCCAGCCCACGCCATAGGGATTTGCGGCAGAGACCTGGAAGGTGGCTCCGTCATCCTCCACGCGGGCAGGAGACAGGGTGTACTGGGTGTCGTTGGCGCCCTGGATCGGGGCATGGTTCCGATACCACTGGTAGCTGGTCGCCCCCACGGCCGTGGCCTGGCATGAAAAGGTGGCGGACTCCCCCACTTTGACTTTCTGATCCGCAGGAGAGAACAGGAAGTAGGGTGGATTCCCGATTGGATTCGGTGGAAGTGCGGGCAGAACGGCGTGGCTTCCCCCACATCCCTCACCCAACAGGCAGAACACGGCAAAGAGAACGGCTGACAGGCGGCCCATGGCGTCTCCAGTGCACCGGATATCCGGCTTCCCGGAAACGCTAAGGTCCACCGATCCCAGAAACCATCCGCCGAAAGTCCTGATCTGTTGAATTCCGGACCTTGGTCCGTCTGGATCCGACCTATCCCTCCGCCTCGCTCCCCGCCAAGCCGATGGGCGTGCGCTGCAGCTTCCAGCCAGCCAGGGCCCAGCAGAGGGCGCCAAAGGTCAGCAGAGCCAGGCAGGCCACCACGGGATGGGTGCTGATCTGCTCCTGGGCCAGCAGCTGGTTCACCCTGACCTCGGCCGCCCGGCTGCCGGCCAGGCTCTCGATGTGGTGGGTGAAGGTGAGGCGCTGGAGGAAGGGCGGGAAGATCCGCACCATCGGCTCCCACAGGAAGAAGTAGAGGGCGCCCCAGAGGGTGCCGCGCTTGAAGATCAGGCCGACCAGGGTCATCAGGGCCAGCTCGCCCCACCAGGCGCACACCAGGGCCAGCAGGCGCCCGGGCAGCAGCGAGGGGTCACCGCCGACGACCTGCAGTCCCAAGGTGCCGATCACCAGCCAGAGCGCGCCCCATACGAACCAGGGCAGGCCCTTGCCCAGGGGCAGGGCCCAAGCGGGTGCCGGCCGCACCAGCATCAGCGGGAGGGTGCGCTGTTCCAAATCCTCTCGGATGCCCGCGGGCGCCGCCACCAGGGCCATGATGGGCAGCATCATCTTCACGAGGCCCTCATGGAAGATCCGGAGCGCCTCACCGGGGTTGGTGTCGAGCCCCTGAAGCCGGCTGATGGTGTAGATGAGGATGCTGATGCCGACGGGCGCCATGACCAGGGCGGCCACCACCCAGCCGCGGCCCTGGAACACACGGGGCAGGTAGCCACGCGCCGTGGCGCGGATCGTCGCCAGGGGAGAAGGTGGGGCTAGGGCAGTCATGAATTCCCCCAGGTAAGATCAATAGGAATGTGGATCAGATCAGCAAGCACGGGGCGGGCTCCGCCCGATCCGTGCGCAGGGGCCCGGGGATGTTCGCCCAGCGAGGAATCCCCGGACAGCATTAGGCGTGATCCTTCGTCAAATACTGGAAGACCGCATCAAGGTTGAGGTCCAGGGGATCCAGTGTGCGCAGGGGGATGCCCCCTTCGGCCGCGGCCTTCTGCAGCCGGGGCAGGATGTCGCGGGGGGACCGAACTGACAGCACCACGGCGCCTTCCTCCATGCGCAGCGCCGCCAGCTCCGGCTGCTCCACGGCCCAGCGGGCCAGCACCTGGGCCTCGCCCGTGAGGCGCAGCTCCACCGGGTGGCGGTCCAGCAGCTGACGGATCTCCGTGACGGTTCCTTCGGCCAGGAGCCGCCCCCGGAACAGCAGCAGGATGCGGTCGGTGAGCTGGGCGATTTCGCCCAGGATGTGGCTCGACACCAGAATGCGCGTGCCCTGCTCGGCCAGGCTGCGCAGCAGGGCCATGAGGGTGAGGCGCGCCTCGGGATCGAGGCCATTGAAGGGCTCGTCGAGGATGAGCAGCTTGGGCCCATGCAGGAGGGCCTGGGCCAGACGGATGCGCTGGCGCATACCCTTCGACATGCGGGCGAAGGTGAGGTGGGCGCGGTCCGCCATGCCCACGGTCTCAAGAGCCTTACGAACGGCAGAGGTCAGCGCCTCGCCCGACAAGCCGGACAGCTCGCCCATCATGCGCAGCCAGCGGTCGGCACGCAGGCCCGTGGGCAGGCGGTCCCCCTCGGGCACCAGGCCCAGGCGCGCCAGCACGGCGGGATTGCGGAAGGGGGCTTCGCCGAAGACCTTCACCTCACCGCCCGAAGGGGGCAGCAGGCCCGAGAGCAGCTGCAACAGCGAGGACTTGCCGGCGCCGTTGGGGCCCAGCAGGCCCGTGATGCCACCGCCGTCGGGCAGCTCGAAGGTGGTGGGACTGAGGCCCAGGATGGGGCCGTAGCGGAGGGAGGCGCGGTCGAGCGTAATCATCAGATCACCGCTTCAGAAGGTCGCGTGCGTCGAGCGGCCACGAAGGTCCAGAGGGCGATATGGAAGGCCGTGCCGAGAATGGCCGGCAGCCAGGCCACCAGCGGGTGCTCCACACCCACGAAGAGCTGGGGCCAGGTCTCCGCCAGCAGGATGGGGTTCAGCGCGTCCACCGCCTTCAGGCCGGTGAGGCCATGAATCATGGAGGCAAGCGTGCCGGCGCCCAGCACCAGTCCAAGCACCCAGCCGATGCCCGCGCGGGGTGTGGAGGCCATGCTGGAGGCGCCGATGGCCAGCGAGCCCATGAGCACCGAGCTGATGGCCATGGCCGGCAGCAGGCGCAGGGGCGCCGTGGCCCAGACGGGGCCATTCAGCCCCGCCAGCAGCAGCGACATCAGCCAGGGCAGGATCGCGAAGGGCAGCATGATGGCGAAGGGCAGAAACGACGCGAAGCCGAGCTTGGCAACGAGGTAATCCTTGGGCGCCACAGGGTGCGCATACATCAGCGGCCGCACGCGGTAGAGCGTGTCTCGCGCCACAAGGCCGCCGCCCACCAGCGCCACCAGGAACCACAGCAGGTAGCTGGCGGGATTGAGCAGGTCCGCCTGGAAGTCCGCGCCCTGCGTGAGGATGGTCTTGGCGAAGTCCTGCATGGGCTTGAAGGCCTGGTTCGTCGCCAGCAGGTGATCGATGTAGATGCGCGCCACCTTCCAGAGCAGCAGCATCAGGAAGGCGAAGCCGAAGAAGCGGCCAATCTTCTGGCGCCAGAGGCGACTGAAGTCGAAGCGCATGAGCACCAGAGCGGGCGGGTGGCCCTGCTGCAGGTCCGGCGCGGGCGGGAGCGTGGGGGCGTAGATGGGCATGGGTCAGACTCCCGCGACCGGATGAAGGGCCCTGAGCAGAACTTCATCGAGGCGGTCATGGCGCGGCGTGAGTTGCACCAGCGTGGCGCCGCGGTCTTCGGCCCAGCGGAAGATTCCAGCAGGTTCGGCGTCGGAGAGTTCCAGGTCGTAGAGGCCGTTCCGGGCTTCCAGCACCGTGCCCAGTTTCGCCAGCGCAGCTTCCTGATCGGCATTGAGGGGATCGAGGAAGCGCAGCTCGACGCGCTTCGCCAGGGCCTTGCGGAGCCCGGCCATGGAGCCGGCGGCCTTGATCTGCCCCTGGTCGAGGATCACCAGCTGGTCCGCCACGCGCTCCACATCCCCCAGCAGGTGGGAGGCGAGGATGACACCGGTGCCCAGCTCGGCGTGCACACGCAGCACCAGGTCCAGCATGCGCCGGCGGCCATCGGGATCGAGTCCATTCGTGGGTTCATCCAGGAAGATCAGCTCGGGGCTGTGCACCAGAGCCTGGGCCAGCTTCACGCGCTGGCGCATGCCCGTGGAGTACCCACTCACCGGGCGGTAGCGGGATTCATCGAGTCCCACAAAGTAGAGCACCTCGTGGGCGCGGTCCCGGGCCGCCTCGGGCGCGAGGCCACTGAGCTCGCCCCAAAAGGCCACCTGCTCGTAGGCGGAAGCATCCTCGATCAGGGCGTCATATTCCGGCATGTAGCCGATACGGGCCCGGAGCCGCGCCGCCTCGGGGGCGCCTAGAGCCACGCCCAGCACGGTACCAGAGCCCCGGGAGGGCGTGAGGAGGCCCAGCAGCGCCTTCAGCAGGGTGGATTTGCCGGCGCCGTTGGGGCCCAGCAGGCCGACGATGCCGCGTTCCAGCGACAGGGTCAGGCCCTTCAGGGCGGGCGCGGCCGAGGCGGCGTAGCGCACTTCCAGGTTCTCGAAGGCTATCAAAGTGAACTCCGTGGTGAAGGCGGCTACGGCCCAATCGCCGATTTGGATTAGGCTGTACCCATCCATCCTCCCACCGCCCGGACGTCCCCGCATGCAACTCCTGGACTGGCCCTTCCTCGACGCCCTGCAGACCGGGGCCCTGGCCGCCCTGTTCGTGAGTTTTGGCACGGATGCCCTTTCCCGCCGGGACAAGATGATGGGCTGGCTGTCCGTCACCTGCCTGCTGGTGGGCCTCCGGCACGCCGTACTGGCCATGGGCACGCTGCCCACCCTCAATCCGGATCTGGTGGACCGCGCCCAGAGCCTGCTTGTCGCCTTGGGCTTTATCACCCTCTGCATGGCCATCTCCAAGCTGTTCTCCCAGCACGTGCCCCGGCAGTTCCCCGGCTGGATCGCCTTGGCCATGCTGCCGAACTACATCCGCAACCTGCTACTGCCCCATCCCAGTTTCTGGGATTCGGCCCTACACAATGCGGCCAACGTCACGTACCTGGTGGGCTGCGCCCTCATCATCTACTGGACCCTCAGGGCCCGGCAGGACCGCGATCCCATGGGACGCCGGCTCTTCCTGGGCTTCCTGGGCCTGACCCTGCCGGTGGTGGTGGAGATCGCGGCCCTCAGCTTCTTCGACATGAAGATCAGGCTCTCGGGCTTCAGCATCGTCATCCTCGCCATGTCCATCGGCACCTCCTGGCAATGGCTCGTGGTAAGTGCCATGGAGGCCCGCATCGAGGTGACCGAAACGGAAGTGGAGGCCTGGCGCAGCCTCCTGCCAGGTCAGGCATTCCGCACGGACCGTCCCTCTCCGGCCATGGAGGGGCTCTTCGGGCATGACTGGCCCGAGCGGGTGAAGGCGGCCCGGGAAGGCTCCCTTTCTGGCCTGGATGGGGCCATCTACCATCTGCGGACCCGCCCCCTGTATGAGGACGAGTGCCTGGGTTTCTATGAACGCGAAGAGGAGACCCAGCCAGGCAACCACGGCTTCCTCTCAGGCTGGACTGTTGGCCTGGGCCTGGACGATGCCATCGAGAGCGCCCGCATCCAGGGGCTCCTGCGGGCCTGGGGCGCGGATGTGCACACCTGGGGCATGGTGCCCCCCCGGGAAGGCCCCTATCCCAGCGTGCTGCTCTGGGCACGGGAACCCAGCATCCTATCCGTGTGGCGCGAGGACGACCTGCTGCGGCGGCGCACCCGCTGGGTGCAGATCGGCGGCCCCACCACCAAGGGCCCCCATGCGCGCCTGGAGCCCCACGCTACTGAAGACAGCCTGCGCATGGCGCTGGAACAGCTGCTTTCCAGCCGCTGATTCAAGCTCCCGGATTCCGGTGCTGAGCCTGCGGGACTTGCCCCAAACCGAGGCATCCATCGGAGAATGGGCCCATGAGCATGAAGCATGAGCGAGCCACTTTGGCGAAGCCGAAGCCCGAAGGGCGCGGCATAGGAGGTGCCGCGTGAGCTTCGCCCATCTGCACCTGCACACCGAACATTCTCTGCTCGACGGACTCACGCGCATTCCCGATCTCGTGAAGAAGTGCCGGGCCTCCGGTATGCCTGCCGTGGCCGTCACGGATCACGGAAACATGTTCGGCATGATGAAACTCTTCGACGCCTGCGAAAAAACGAAGGATGCAGAAGGCAACTGGGCCGTGAAACCCATCCTCGGTTGCGAAGTCTACGTCGCCCCGAAGACCCGCTTCGACCGCAAGCTGGAGGCCAAGAACACCACGGGTGAAGAAGGCCTTGAGGACTGCGTGGACCCCAGCGGCTCGCGCGATGCGGGCTACCACCTGGTGCTGCTGGCCAAGAATCCCGTGGGCTTCGCCAACCTCTCCAAGCTCGTATCCGCGGGCTTCACCGAGGGCTTCTACTACAAGCCGCGCATCGACAAGGACATCCTCCGCGAGCACAGCGAAGGCCTCATCGCCCTCTCCGCCTGCCTCGGCGGCGAGGTGCAGGCCCGCATCCTCCAGAACCGGTTGGATCAGGCGGAGCGCGTCTCCCGCGACTTCCGCGACATCTTCGGCGAGGACTTCTATCTCGAAATCCAGGATCAGGGCTTCGACAAGGAGAAGGAGATCATCCCCTTCCAGATGGAGCTGGCCCAGAAGCTGGGCATCCCCCTGGTGGCCACCAACGATGCGCACTACCTCAACCATGAGGACGCGGATCTGCACGACACGCTGCTGTGCATCGGCACGAAGACCACGAAGGCCAAGGAGAAGCGCATGCGTTTCTCCACCGACCAGTTCTTCGTGAAGACGCCGGAGGAAATGCGCAAAGTCTTCCCGGATCACCCCGAATACCTGGAACGCACCCTCGAGATTGCCGCCAAGGTAGATCTCTTCCCCATCACCCGCAAGCCCGTCACGCCGCGCTTCCCCGTACCCGAAGGCTACGACCTGGAGAGCTACTTCGTGCACGTGGCGAAGGAGACCTTTGAGCAGCGCCTGGCCGAGTGCCGGCCCCTCTGGCAACTGGGCGCCCTGAAGCACAGCGAGGAGAAGTACCGGGAACGCCTGGCCTTCGAGCTGGACATGATCCTGAAGATGGGCTTCCCCGGCTACTTCCTGCTGGTCTGGGATTTCATCCGCAAGGCCCGCGAGATGGGCGTGCCCGTGGGCCCGGGCCGCGGTTCCGCCGCTGGCAGTATCGTGGCGTGGTCCATGAAGATCACCGACATCGACCCCATGCAGTACGACCTGCTGTTCGAGCGCTTCCTCAATCCCGAGCGCGTGTCCATGCCCGATGTGGACATCGATTTCTGCCGCGATGGCCGCCAGCGCGTCATCGACTACGTCACCGAGAAATACGGCCAGGACAAGGTCAGCAGCATCGTCACCATCAACCAGCTCAAGACCAAGGCCGTCATCAAGGACGTGGCCCGCGTCTTCGAGAAGGACTTCGCCTTCGCCAACAACCTCACCAAGCTGGTGCCGCAAGAGCCCGGCAAGCCCATCACCGTGGGCGAGGCCCTGGAGAAGAGCGACAAGCTCCGCGAGCTCTACAACAGCGATCCCGAGGTGAAGAACATCCTCGACATCTCGGCTCGGCTCGAAGGCCTGTCCCGCAACACCGGCGTGCACGCGGCCGGCGTCATCATCGCCCCGGACGAGCTCACGCAGTTCGCACCGCTGAGCATGGATAAAGATAAAAAGGTGATGGTGCAGTACACCATGGTGGAGGCGGAGCGAGCGGGCCTGCTCAAGATGGACTTCCTGGGCCTGGAAACACTCACCCAGATCGCCAAGACGCAGGAGGTGATCGCACGGCGCCATGGGCAGCCGAAGGACATGACCACCATCCGCACCTTCGACGACAAGAAGACCTTCGAGCTCTTCGCCGCGGGCGATACGGATGGCGTCTTCCAGTTCGAGTCCGGCGGCATGAAGCAGCTGCTGCGCCAGCTGGGCCCCGACCGCTTCGACGACCTCATCGCGCTGAACGCGCTGTTCCGGCCCGGCCCCCTGGGTGCGGGCATGGGCACCACCTATGTGGAGCGCCGGCACGGCCGCGAGCCCGTCACCTACATGTTCCCGGACCTGGAGCCCATCCTCGCTCCCACCTACGGCGTGATCCTCTACCAGGAACAGGTCATGCAGATCGCCAGCCTCATCGCCGGGTACTCCCTGGGCGAGGCCGACATGCTGCGCCGCGCCATGGGCAAGAAGGACAAGGAGAAGATGGCGAAGGAGAAGTCCAAGTTCATCGAGCGCGGCGCCGACCGGAAGTATGACAAGACCAAGGTGGCCGAGCTGTTCGACCTGATCGAGTTCTTCGCGGGCTACGGCTTCAACAAGAGCCACAGCGCCGCGTATGCGATGGTGGCCTACGAGACCGCCTACCTGAAGGCCAACTTCAAGGTGGAGTTCATGGCCGGCCTGCTCTCCACGAAGTCCGGTCGCACCGATGACGTGGCCAAGTACGTGCAGAACTGCCGAGAGGGTGGCATCGAGGTGCTGGGGCCCGACATCAACGAGTCCGCGCTCGATTTCACAGCGACCTCCGACCGTCAGATCCGCTTCGGCTTCGCCGCCGTGAAAGGCCTGGGCGATGCCGCATTGCAGGCGATTCTGGAAGCCCGCCAGGCCGAGGGCCGCTTCAAGGATCTGTTCCACGCCCTGAAGAGCACCGACCTGCAGAAAGCCAATCGGAAGGTGTGGGAGTCGCTCATCAAGGCGGGCGCCTTCGACAGCCTGGAACCCAACCGGGCCGCGCTGCTGCAGGGCCTGCCCGATGCCGTCTCCGCCGCGGCTCGCGGCAGCGAGGACACCGGCATGATGAGCCTCTTCGACGACGCCGAGATGGCGACACTCAGTGAGGACTGGCGCGTGCCCGAGAACATCGAGCCCTGGGACCGCAAGACTCGGCTGGCGGCCGAGCGCGAGGTGCTGGGCCTCTTCGTCAGCGGCCACCCGCTGGAGGAGTTCGCCGATGCCATCCAGGTGCACACTCATGGCACCCTCGCCAAGGTGCTGGAGGATGCCACCTCGGGCCGCTTGCGCGACCGCAACGAGGTGACCATCGGCGCCATGGTGTCCACCGTGGCCTTCAAGACCAACCAGAAGGGCGAGCCCTGGGCCATCCTCGTGGTGGAAGATCTCGCCGGCAAGATGGAAGTGCTGCTCATGGCCAGCAAATGGGATCCCGTCACCAAGAAGCCCGGCGGCAGACCCTTCGAGCGCTTCCGCCACCTGGCCGTGCCCGAGGCCATGCTGCGCATCACCGGCGAGCTGCGGGTGGAGACCATCCAGGGCAACGGTAACGGAACTGAAGGCGAGGAAGACGAGGAACAGACCGTGGTGAAGATCTTCGCCACGCTGATGGAACCTCTGGAGGGCTTCCAGGGCCTGGGCTTCACGGGCGCGCTGGTGCGCCTGCCGCCCGGCGAGTGCCCGCCGCGCATGGCCACCCTGCTCGCCAGCCACAAGGGCGAACTGCCCGTGACCTTCGAGTACCGCTCGAAGGAGGGCCTCGTGGCGCGGGTGAAGGCCGGCCACGACCTCCGCCTGAAGCACGATCCCGACTTGGCGGAAAAGCTGGCCAAGGAAACGGGCTGTGCCCTCACCTGGACCTACTGACGAGCTGCGGGAGTATCCTCACTTGCATGTCGTCGCCTTGTCCCGAGCCCACACCTGACCTGCACCGCGTCGTCGAAGCCCTGACGGAGGCCTCCACGGCGCTGTCGGAAATGCCGCTGGGCCGGCGCAAGTTCCCCTCCCGCACTGCGGTGGCGGCCCTGGTGGAGGAGCTCCGTGCCCTGCTGTTCCCCGGTTATTTCGGGGCATCCGAACTGAAAGTGGAGACCCTTCGCTACCACCTTGGCGCGCACCTGGATCGCGTTCTGCATGGCCTGGCGGACCAGATCCAGCGCGGACTCATGGCTTCGGACCCCACCTGTGGCTCTTGCGGGGAGCAGGCCCTGGCGCTGGCGGGCGCCTTCCTGGCGAGGTTGCCTGAGGTGCGCCACCTGCTGGCCACAGACATCCAGGCGGGCTTCGAGGGCGATCCCGCAGCCACCAGTCCCGAGGAGGTCCTCTTCTCCTATCCGGGCCTGCTGGCCATCACGAACCAGCGCCTGGCCCATGAGCTGCTGAAGTTGGGCGTGCCCCTGCTGCCCCGCATGATTACCGAGCACGCCCACGGCGTCACGGGAATCGACATCCACCCGGGCGCACAGATCGGTGAGCGCTTCTTCATCGATCACGGCACCGGCGTGGTCATTGGCGAGACCTGCATCATCGGCCGCAACGTGCGGATCTACCAGGGCGTAACCCTGGGCGCCAAGAGCTTCCCGCTGGATGTCGAAGGCCACCCCACCAAGGGCGTGCCCCGCCATCCCGTGGTGGAAGACGACGTCATCATCTACTCCAACGCGACCATCCTGGGCCGCATCACCTTGGGCCGGGGCTCGGCCATCGGCGGCAACGTGTGGCTGACCCACAGCGTGCCCCCCGGCAGCGTGATCACCCAGGCCAACGAGAAGGACGGCATGCCCGCATGAGCGAGATCCTCCGATTCATCTTTTCCGCCATCGGCCTGCTGGTGGCCTGCTCCTTCGTGCCGGGCCTGGGCCATGGCACCTTCCTCGACCTCCTGGTGGTGGCCGTGATCCTGGCCGCGCTGAACACCACGGTGGGGAGCTTCCTGAAGCTGATCGCGCTCGTGCCCATGGCCTGTTCATTCGGCTGCTTCAGCGTCGTCATCAACGGGCTGGTCTTCTGGCTGGCGGGTGCGCTGTCCCAGAAGCTGGGCCTCAACTTCACCGTGCGGGGCTTCTGGCCGGGCGTATGGGGTGCCCTGGTCTCCAGCGTGGTGGCCTCCATCCTCGGCGCGATCTTCATCCCCAAGGACCGCCAGCGTCCCCAGGGCCCACAGGGACCTACGCCCCGCATCAAGGTCGTGAACTGAAGGGCACCTCAGGCCTTCCAGTGGGCTGAATACACCGCCAGCACGCCCGTCTTCACCACGTCCGCTCCGGTGGTCGCATCGGTGAGGACCACGGCGTATTCATCAGGACTTGGCGTGTTCTGCCGCCACTGCCAGCCGGTGTAGCCGATGCCCGCGGCGTTCATGCGGCTTAGGCCGGCATCCAGGTAGACCTGCCCCGGATCGTCCGCCGTGCGCACCCCGAACTGCTGAATGAACACAGGAACGTTGCGGCTGGACCCCATGGCCGACAGGGCACCCAGGCGGCTATCGATGGTCGCCAGGTCGGTGGTCTGATTTCCCGTGGGATGGATGAACAGGTTGCCGGTGTAGACCACCCGGTTCGCCCAGCGGGGCGTGGCGATGTAGGCCTCGTCGCATAGGTTGATGTTGTAGGCGTCCCGGGCACCCACCAGGAAGGGCGTGCGCGTGTCCCCGGCCCCATCCTCAATGGCGGTCATGAGTTCCTGGTAGAAGGCGGAGACCTGGGCGGCGTAGGTAGCATCCCGGCCCGCCAGCGGCTCGGGAAGCAGCTCGTAGAACGCGATGTTCGGCATGGCCTTGAGGAGGCCCGCCAGGTAGATCCAGGCCTCCTTGAAGAGCTGACGCTGGGTGAGGTCTGTCCAGAAGTTGTGGCCGCCGGGGAAGCGCCCGCTCGGATCGCAGTAGGTGACCATGCCCGCGTTCTGCAGGCCGTTCTGACCGCAGTTCGAATCGATGACTGGAATCACCCAGAGGCCCGCATCCAGGCACCACTGGATCTCCTTCAGGAACTGCGCGACATGCGCCGGATCGAAGTGGCCAGGGGAGGTATCCACGCGGCTTTCCACATCGGTGCCGCCATAGAGCCCCCACCAGCGGATGAGCACGCGCACCACCTTGGCGCCCTGCGCCGCGAGGGTGGCGGCATCGGTGCTGCGCATCTCCCCCCAAGTACCTTCATTCATGCCACGCAGCACGGTGGGTGTGCCATCGGGCAGGAGCATCTTCGAGCCACTCAAGGTAAGGCGGGCGGGCAGGAGGGGCGGCGGGGGTGGTGGGGCCGGCGTCGTCGTGGGGGGCGCGCTGGAGCCGCCTCCACAGGCGATGGCCCCCAGGGTGCTGGCCATCGCCAGCAGGAGCGTCCGACGGCTCAGAGCCGGTCGGGTGGATGAAGCGTCGAGCGGTTGCGACATGACCCTGGAACCTCCGTGCCACATCCACCGCTTGGTGGCAGCCGCGCACACCCCATGGACCCCCATCTCCGGAGAAGGTTGAGTGACCTCATCCTCCGACCGTCAAACGGCTGAATCCGCCGCCAAAAGGGCCCGCACCGAAGCCTCCACAGCCTTGAGGAGGGCCTCGGTGGTGGGGTAATGGGTGGGATCCAAGGGCACTCCAAGGCAGATGTGGTAATCCCCGCCGCGCACCCGCCAGGTGCCCTTCGGCAGGATCTCCGGGCCACCCTGGATGGCGAAGGGCACCACGGGCACGCCAGCCCCGAAGGCCAGGGTGAAGGCGCCCTTCTTGAAGGGGAGGAGCTGGCCTGTGCGGCTGCGGGTACCTTCCGGAAAGGCCACGACGCTCTGCCCCTCCCGGATGCGCGTCGCCGCGAGCTTCAGGCTCTTGCGGGAGGCGTGGATGCGGCTCCGGTCGATGAAGATGAACCCCGCCAGCCACATCACCCAACCGAGGAAGGGCACGCGGATGAGCTCGCGCTTGGCCACGAACACCGGGCAGCAGGGCAGCGTGGAGATCATGAGCGGGGGATCGAACAGCGACGTGTGGTTGCCCACGAACATGGCAGGCTGGGCCCCGGTGCGAATGCCCTCGGGCAGGGCCTCCCAGCCCACCATGTGACGGCGGATGCCGAAGGCCCGAGCGGTGGCACGGATGTACCGGGGGGCGATGCGCCAGAAGGCGCGGCGCCCACCGATCAGGGGCGCGAGCAGAAAACAGAGGCCCACGGCCAGGGCGAGGGCCAGGCTGCCGAGAATCCAGACGACCAGCGGCCTGAGGATGGGACGGTCCCTCATGCGCCTACTGCGGGGGCAACAGCTGAGCGTCCTTGATCCGAACGACGTACTGGGGAACGTCGCCCATGCCCCGCCGCCACTCGGTCTTGACCTTCGAGATCTTGTCCACCACCTCCATGCCCGAGATCACTCGGCCGAAGGCACAGTAGCCATAGCCGTCATCGGAGATGGCCTTGGGATCAAGCGCGGTGTTGTCCACCACGTTGACGAAGAACTGGGACGTGGCGCTGTGGGGGTAGTTGGTGCGCGCCATGGCGACGGTTCCCCGGCGGTTCAGGAAACCGGCGTTGGAGGTGCGCTGGGATTCGTTGAAGATCGCGGGCCGGGTCGGCAGCTCCTCCAGGTTCTCCGACATGCCGCCGCCCTGGACCATGAAGCCGTCGATGACCCGGTGGAAGATGGTGCCCTTGTAGAAACCGTCCTTCACGTACTGGAGGAAGTTCTCCACGGTCTTCGGCGCCAGCTCCGGCTCCAGTTCCAGTACGAAGGGGCCGTAGTTTGTGACGATCTGCACCCGGGGCTTGGTGGCAGGTGCGGGGGTAGGGGCGGGTGTGGGAGCGGTCGCAACCACCGGGGCCGTCGCCACGACCGGCTTGGCCGCGGGCGCCTGGGCGACCACGGGAAGGGCCAGGACAAGGGTGCAGAGCAGGGAGCGGATCACGGGAAACTCCAGGAAGGGACACTTCATTCTGCCGCGAAAGAGGCAGAAGCTCCCGCTAACCTGGGTCCATGCCCTTCCTCGACCTGCCCCCCTGGCTGCTCTCCCTGGTGCTGGCCCCCTTCGGTTTGATCCTGGGGTCCTTCGGCAATGTGCTGATCCACCGCCTGCCCCAGGAGGCGCCCGAGGACCGCAACGTCGTCACCAAGGCCAGCCACTGCCCCGGCTGCAAGGCCCGGATCAAGCCCTGGCACAACATCCCGCTATTCGGGTGGCTCTGGCTCCGCGGCAAGTGCGCCGCCTGCGGCTGGAAGATCCCCGTGCGCTATCCCTTGGTGGAGTTGCTCGGCGGCCTCCTCTTCGCCGCCTCACCCTGGCTCTTCCCCTTCGGCTCGCTCATCTGGTTCAAGGGCCTGGTCTGCGGCTATGCGCTCATCATCCTGTTCTTCACCGACTTCACCGAGATGATGCTGCCGGATGTGCTGCAATTTCCCCTGATGGTGCTGGGTGTGCTGCTCACCCTGCCCCAGCTGTTCTGGCCCGAAGCCCTGCTCAGGGTCTGGACCGCCCCCGGCGCCATCCTCGAGGCACTGACCACCCACAACGGCCTCCAGCCCGCGCCCGGCTACCACGGCTTCGAGCCCACGGTGACCTGGCAGGCCAGCCTCATCGGCCTGGCCGTGGGCTACGGTGTGCCTGCGCTCATGAACCAGATCTACAAGGTGATCCGGAAGACCGACGGCCTGGGCATGGGCGACTTCAAGATGCTGGCCTGGCTGGGCGCCTTCTGGGGCTGGGCTCCCATGCTTGGGATCTTGTTTCTCGGCGCGGGCCTGGGCGCGGCCGTGGGCGTGCCCCTCATGCTCATGCGCCGCTCCAGCAGCCAGAGCATGCTGCCCTTCGGCTGCTTCCTGGCGCTGGCCACACCCGTCATCGTGTTCTTCGGCCGGGCCCTGTGGCTGGGGTACCTGGGCTGGGTCGGCTGAATCAGGTCAGTGGGCCCCACCCTGGCTGAGCTCCATGAGAACCCCGCCGGTTTCCGCCGGATGGATGAAGGCCACACGGCAGCCATGGGCGCCGTGGCGCGGGGCCTGGTCGATCATGCGCACGCCCTTGGCGAGCAGGGACGCCACCGCTGCATCGATGTCATCCACCTCGAAGCAGACGTGGTGGATGCCTGGTCCCCGCTTCGCGAGGAACTTGCCGATGGGACCTTCGGGGTCGGTACTCTCCAGATACTCGAGGGTGCTCTCCCCAACGGGGAAAAAGGCGGTCTTCACCTTCTGCTCGGCCACCTCCTCGGTGTGATCTGCAGCCATGTCGAACAGCCGCGCCATGCGGGCCATGGCCTCGTCGAGGCCGCTGGCGGCGATGCCCAGGTGGTTGATGCGGAGCAGTTTCATGCAGCCAGTCTAGGTCAAATGGCTGGCCGCAGCGCGCACCCCTACCGAGAAGCGTTCAGTGCTGGCAGGCGGGGGCCATGCCGAGGGTCACCGAGCCATCGGCCACACGAATCTTGCCCTTGCTGCCCAGGAACGCGATGACGCCATCGAATTCGAAGCTGTCGCCGTGACAGTTGCAGTAGATGGCCGAAGCGCCATGCGCCGCCGCGGAAGCCGCCCGCAGATCCTCCAGCCGGCAGGCCCCACCCTTCTCCACCAGCAGGCTCAGCAGGTCGTGGCCATAGAGGAGTTCGGACATGGGGATCTCCAATTCAGGAGTCACTGCTCCTGAACCCATTCTAGCCCGTCCGGGGGTGATGTCCGTCACGACCCCAGCGACAGCGCCACTTCACGGATCAGCGGTTCGGGGCTGAGGTTCCGGGGCAGATGCCGCAGGGCCTGGAGGACCGCTTCCTGAGGAGATTTGAGGTCCCGCGTCGGCGTGGCCAGGGCGGTCAGTTCCTCGCGCCAGGGCGCCAGGGCCGGGGCTTCCCCCGAGCGGACCCGGGCCAGATCCGCCAGCAGGCGGAGCAGCAGTTCCAGAGGCTGCCGGAGCTGCTCGCCCTGGGCCA
>Ga0265327_10001846_pt1 | contig 24571 bp, 17 predicted proteins | sample 41621metaG_FD_202089 | JGI IMG/M metagenome (GOLD analysis project Ga0265327, IMG submission 202089) | Rhizosphere microbial communities from Carex aquatilis grown in University of Washington, Seatle, WA, United States - 4-16-21 metaG | ecosystem: Host-associated > Plants > Roots > Rhizosphere...
TGGACGCCGGCGTGGAGGGCGGTGCGGGCCTCTTGGAGGAGGTCCTCCAGGCTGCGGTCGCCGATCTTGGTGTCGCTGAGGTCGGTGCGCTGCAGCTGGGCCTTCTGGAGTCCGAGGACCCCGAGGCCCACGGCCACGTAGACGGCGTCGCGGGCGAGGGTGGCCGCGTCGTTGGCAAGTTCGTTCAGGTCGGGCATGGCGTGCTCCTGTCGTTCCGCCCGGCGCTCCGTGCTGCCGGGTCGCTCCCTGTGTACGCACAAGAGTATACCATTCGTTAAACAGTTGCAAGCACTTCCGGTTGCGAATTCGCCGTGACGCGGTCCGGGAGGAAGGGGGCGCCAGACGGTAGCCTCGCTCTCCTGATGGACGACACCGCCGTCGACGACCGGGCCCCGGCCGTGGTCGCCGTCGTGGTGACCAGGGACCCGGGTCCGTGGTTCGAGGAGGTCCTGGCCGGGCTGGCGGCGCAGGACTACGCCGAGCTGTCGGTCCTGGTCATGGTGTCGGGCGGGGAGGAGGACCCGACCGCCCGAGTGGCCCAGGCCCTGCCCTCGGCCTACGTGCGGCGGCTCGAGACCGACCGCGGCTTCGGGGCCGCCGTCGACGAGGCCATCGGCATGGTGGAGGGGGCGTCGTACTTCGTGCTCTGCCACGACGACTGCGCTCCCGACCCTGATGCCCTCCACATCCTGGTGGAGGAGTCCTTCCGGTCCAACGCCGGGATGGTCTGCCCCAAGATGGTCACCTGGGACGACCCCCAGGTGCTCCTGCACGTCGGGCTCAGCGCCGACAAGTCGGGTGCGGTCGTCGAGCGCGTGGGGGAAGGGGAGATCGACGCGGGTCAGCACGACGCCGTGCGCGACGTCTTCGTCGCCCCGGGCGGCTTCACCCTCATTCGCGCCGACCTGCTCGCCGAACTCGGGGGGTTCGACTCCCAGGTGGTGGCGATGGGGGAGGACCTCGACCTCTCCTGGCGGGCCCAGGTGGCCGGGGCGCGGGTGATCGTGGCCCCCGATGCCCGGGTCCGGCACTTGGAGGCCGTGGCCAGCGGGCTGCGGCCGGTGGCGCCGGCCGAGGGGGAATCGGAGGCACCGACCCTCCAGGCCCTCCAGCGACGCCACGAACTGCGCGCCGTGCTCAAGTGCTACGGCCCGTTCCACCTGGCCCGGGTCCTGCCCCAGGCCGCCCTCCTGGCGGCCGGAGAGGTGGTGGTGGCCCTGGCGGTGGGCGACCGCCCCCGGGCCCGGGCGGTGGCCGGGGCCTGGCGTTGGAACCTGGCCCGCCGCAAGGAGCTGCGGTTGCGCCGGGCCGAGGTGAAGGCCCATCGCGTCTTCGACGATGCCGAGGTGCGCCGGCTCCAGCTCCGGGGGAGCGCCCGGCTCAACACGTACTTCTCCCGCCTCGCCCACCAGGGGTTCGACGTGGCCCACGGCCGCATCCCGACGACGGCGGCGGTCGCCGCGGACGACGACGGCGCCCCCGAGCCACTGCTCACCGGGAGCGTGGGCCTGGCCTTCTCCGAGGACACCGTCTTCGACGAGCTCGACGACCTCGGCCATCGCTCGGGGAGGGACCGCGCCGGGCGGCGCCGGCGCCGTGCCGTGCTCACCAGCCACCGCTCCCGCCTGCTGGCGGCGGTCGTGGCGGCGGTGGTGCTGGTGGTGGGGTCGCGCGACCTGTTCGGCGGCAGCCTGCCGCTCGTCGGCCAGTTCGTGCCGATGCTCTCGTGGACCGGCACCTGGCACCACTTCATGACGGGCTGGCAGCCGGCGGGGGTGGGGACCACGGCGCCGGCCACGCCGGCCTTCGGGGTGCTCGGGATCCTGGGCACGGTGCTGCTGGGGGCCATGGGGCTCCTGCAGAAGGTGCTCGTCCTGGCGTGCATCCCGATCGGGGCCTGGGGGGTCTCCCGCCTATTGCGCCCGCTGGCCTCGCCCCGGGCGCGCCTGGTGGCCGCCCTCTGTTACCTGGGGCTCCCACTCGCCTACGACGAACTGGCCCAGGGCCGGTTCGACGGGCTCATCGCCTACGCCGCCGTGCCGTGGATCGTCTCCCGCCTCGCCCGGGCGAGCGGCCTGCCCCCCTTCGCCCCGCCCGAGGAGGCCATCGGGTGGCGCTCCACCCTGTGGGGCCAGATGCTCCTCTTGGGGGTGCTCGAGGCGGTGGCCGTGGTCTTCGCCCCGGCGGTGGCGGTGGCCGTGTTCGTCTGCGCGTTGGGGATGGTGGCCGGGTCGCTCCTGGTGGGCGAGTGGCGGGGCAGCTGGCGGGTGGTGGCGGTGGCCGGCGGGGCCACCGGCGTCGCCGCGGTGCTCTGCGCGCCGTGGGTGGTGGGGACGCTGTTGGCCGGCCGTTCGGCCGTCTCGGTTTTCGGCCTGCCCCTGTCGTCGGCGACGGCGCCCTCGTGGAGCGACCTGCTCCGCTTCGCCGTCGGGCCGGCGGGCGCCAGCGCGCTGAGCTGGCTGCTGGTCGTCGCCTCCCTCCTGCCGCTGTTGATCGGCCGCCACGCCCGCCTGGCCTGGGCCGGACGGTTCTCGGCGATGGCCGTCTGCGCCTGGCTCCTGGCCTTGGCCGTGGCCCGAGGGTGGACCGGGAGCTTTGCCCCCTCCGTGGACGTGCTGCTGGCGCCGGCGGCCACGGCCGTGGCCGCCGGGGTGGGGCTCGGGATCGCCTCCTTTGAGGTCGACTTGGCCGGCTACCGGTTCGGGTGGCGTCAAGTCGCCACCGGCCTGGCCCTGGTGATCGCGCTGGTCGGCCTGCTGCCGGTGGTGGCCGACGCCGGTGGCGGGCGCTGGGGGCTGGCCGAGACCGGGTTCGCCCAGCCGCTCTCCTCGCTGCCCGGCGAGGGGCAGGCGACCGGCGGCTCCCGGGTGCTGTGGCTGGGCGATCCCCGGGTGCTCCCCGTGGGGGCCTGGTCGGTCTCGGGCGGGCTGGCCTATGCCACCTCCGAGGTCACCACGCCCGACGCCACGACCCTGTGGGCCCCGGCCTCGCCGGGCCCGGCCGCCGGGCTGGCCAGTGACGTCCGCCTGGCCCAGGGCGGGCTGACCGCCAGCCTGGGTCGACTGGTGGCCCCCGAGTCCGTCCGCTACGTGGTGGTCCTCGAGGCGCTTGCCCCCCAGATCCCCGGTGTGCAGACATCGCCCTCGGTGCCGCCCCCGCCGGGGCTGCTGACCTCCCTCCAGCAGCAGACCGACCTGGCCCAGGTCCCGACGAGCGAGGGTGGGCTGGTGGTCTTCGAGAACACGACCCGCATGCCCCTGCGAGCCGAGCGATCCCAGCCCGTTTCCGCGGCCTCCGCCGGGGCGTGGCCCGCCAACCAGGACGTCACCGGGTGGCAGCCGGTCCTCCCCGGGCCCCCGCAGAAGCGGTCGTATTCGGGCAACGTCACGTCCGGCACGGTCTTCGCCTCCTACGCGCCGGCCGGGCGGTGGCGGCTCCGCGTCCAGGGGCTCACGCTGGCCTCGACCCCGGCCTTCGGCTGGGCGGGGCAGTACACCAAGGTGCCGGCCGGACCGGCCACCCTCAGCCTCGGCGTCACCCCGCTGGTCCCACTGGCGGTCGCGGCCGAGCTGGTGCTGTGGGTGGCGGTCGCCGGGACCCTGCTCGGCCGCCGGCGGTGGCTGGACTGGTGGTGGCGTCGGGTCGCCAACCGCCGCACCGGGCGCCCCGCCGGCGACGAGGGGGCGACGACGCCAGACGGGGCGGGCGAGGGGACGAACGAGGCTGGGCCCGATCACGAGCGGGCGGACCTCGACACGACCGGGGCGACCCCGTGAGTGCCGACGTGACGCGCCGGGCCGTCAACGGCCGGCACTCCCCGGCCGTGCGCCGTCTGCCGATCCTCGTGGCCGTGGTGGCCGCCCTGGTTGTCGGCGGCATCGTCGACCTCGTCGTCTCTTCCACAACAGCGGCGCCGGCCGCCGCGCCGGTGGCGACCGCCGCGCCGGCCTCGGCCCAGTCCTCGGACTGGTACTGCGCGGGCGGGAGCGGGACAGGCGCCGGACCGGCCACAGCCACCCTCTTCCTCGTGAACGCCACCGACCGGCCCGTGGGGGCCACCCTGATCGTTTCGGCCTCCAGCGGGGCCACCGCCTCGAGGACACTGACGGTCCCGGCCTTCGGCCAGCTCACCGCCGTCCCCTCGACCCTGGTCCAAGGGCCGTGGCTCGGCAGCCGGATCGCCGTCGACGGCGGCGGGGTGACCGTCAGTCAGGCCGTGCACGGCCCGCAGGGGTGGTCGCAGGCGCCGTGCGCCAGCACCACGGCGCCCACCTGGTACTTCGCCTCGGGGTCGACCGCCACAGGCAACCTGCTCTTCGTCTCGGTCTACAACCCGGCCGCCTCCATGGCCGTGGTCGACCTCACCTTCGACACCCCCGGTGGTGTGGTGGCACCCCAGCAGTTCCAGGGCCTGGTCCTGGCCCCCGGCGCGGTGACGACGGCCGAGGTCGCCTCCTTCGTGCAGAACCAGCCATGGGTCTCAGCCGTCGTGCAGGCCCGCGCCGGCCAGGTGGTGGCCGACGAGGTGAGCGAGCGGGTCGGGACAGTGTCGGGCCTCTCCCTCCGCCTGGGGTCGCCGTCGCCCGAACACCAGTGGTACCTGGCGCGCACCGTGGACGTGACCGGCGGGCGGTCGGCGCTGGCGGTGTTCAACCCCACGGCGACCACCGAGAAGGTGCAGGTGGCTATCCGGCTGCCGTCGGGCCCGGTCGCCCCGGTCGAGCACGAGGTGCCGCCCGCCACCACCTGGACCCTCGTGACGAGCGGCCTCATCCGCGTACCGCCCAACGTCGATTACGCCACCACCGTGACCGCCCTCTCGGGCCAGGGTGTGGTCGTCGACCGGGTGGCCGCCGCCGCCGCCGTGGCCTCGCCGCCCCAGTGGGGAGCGGTCGCCGCCACCCCGTCAGGGTGGACGACGGCGGGCGCCGGCCGATGGCTGCTCGCCAACCCCGCCGTGGCCACACCGCCGGTGGCCGGGGCCGCGCCGTTCGCCCTCGACCTCTACAACCCCACCCGAAGCCAGGTGACGGTCACCGTCGGCCAGCTGGAAGGCGGCTCGGTGCGCCCCTTGGCCGGGGTGCCGGCCTTGCGCATCCCGGCGGGGCTCTTCACGGTGGTGGAGGCGCCGGCCCTTGCCCACCTGGGGGCCAACCCGTTGGAGGTGACCTCGACCGGCCCCTTGTCGGCGACGCTCGACGCGACCCCCGCCGGCATGCCGGGCGTCGTCGCCCTGCCGGCCATCCCCCTCGGCTCCTAGTCCCCGAGGCCCCGCCCGATCGGCGCGGACCGCGCGAGGCGGGAAGCGGCTGGGCGGCCGAGACCGGCGCCCGTCGAACTCAGCGCGAGGGCTGATCCGGCGGCGCCCACTGCGGCGGCGGCCACTGTTGGGGACCGGGCGCCGGCGGCTGACCCGGCCACGGGGGCGGAGGCCAACCCGACGCCGGCGGTTGCGCCGGGTGTTGGGGCGGCGGCGACGTCGGCCAGGGGGGCGACGGCCAGCCCGCCTCGGCCGGCGGGGCGGGCTCGGCCGGCGGGGCGGCGGGGACCGGAGCTTCCTGCGGCGCGTCATGGGCGCCCGAGCCGTTGGTCGACGAGCCGTTGCCGTTGGAGCTGTTGCCGTTGGAGCCGTTGCCGGTGAAGTGGGGGACGGCCTTCGCCCCGCTGGTGTGGACCGGTCCGCCGAAGGCGTTGTCGACCAGCCGGCCGACCTCGACCCCGTCGATGCTCTCCGACGCGAGCAGGGCCCGGGCGACCGCCTCGAGGCCCGACCGGTGACGGGTGAGCGTCTCGACGGCCCGCTCCTCCTGGGTGCGCAGGATGCGCTCGACCTCGTCGTCGATCACCCGGCTGGTGTCCTCGGAGTAGTCGCGGGTGTGCATGAGGTCCTCGCCCAAGAAGACCTGCCCCTGGGAACCCCAGGCCATCGGCCCGATCTCTTCGCTCATGCCCCACTCGCGCACCATCTTGCGGGCCAGCTCGGTGTTGCCCACGAGGTCGTTGGCCGCGCCGGTGGAGAGATCGCCGTAGACGAGGAGCTCGGCTACCCGGCCGCCCATGCGCACGCAGAGCGAGTCCTCGATGTGGCCCCGGGGGTGGATGTGGCGCTCCTCCATGGGCAGCTGCATGGTCACGCCGAGGGCCATCCCGGTGGGCAGGATCGTCACCTTGTGGACGGGGTCGGCCCTCTCCAGCACGTAGGCCAGCACGGCGTGGCCGCCCTCGTGGTAGGCGACACGCTCCTTCTCCTCGTCGGAGAGGACCAGGCTGTCGCGCCGCTGTCCCATGAGCACCCGGTCGCGCGAGGACTCGAAGTCGACCATCTCGATGAAGACGCTGCCCCGCCGTACGGCGTGCAGGGCGGCCTCGTTCACCAGGTTGGCCAGGTCCGCACCGCTCATCCCCGGGGTGCCCCGGGCCACCAGGGCGAGATCGACATCGGGGCCGATGCGCTTGCCCTTGCAGTGGACCTGGAGGATGGGCAGCCGCTCGTCGAGGTCGGGGAGGGGGACCACGATCTGGCGGTCGAATCGGCCCGGCCGCAGCAGGGCGGGGTCCAAGATGTCCGGCCGGTTGGTGGCGGCGATGACGACGACGCCCTCGGCCGGGTCGAAGCCGTCCATCTCGTTCAGCATCTGGTTGAGCGTCTGCTCGCGCTCGTCGTGGCCCCCACCCAGACCCGCCCCGCGCTTGCGGCCGATGGAGTCGATCTCGTCCACGAAGATGATGGCGGGTGCCTGTTTGCGGGCCGTCTGGAAGAGGTCACGGACGCGGCTGGCGCCCACGCCCACGAACATCTCCATGAAGTCCGAGCCGCTCACCGAGAGGAAGGGCACCCCGGCCTCGCCGGCCACCGCCCGGGCGAGGAGGGTCTTGCCGGTCCCCGGGGGGCCGACCAACAGGACACCCTTGGGGATCTTGGCCCCGATCTCCTTGAACCGCCCGGGCGTCTTCAAAAAGTCGACGACCTCGGAGATCTCCTGCTTCACCCCGGTGTAGCCGGCCACGTCCTCGAAGGTGGTGCTGGGACGGTCGGCGCTGAACAGGCGCGCCTTGGAACGGCCGATCGACATGATCCCCGACATCTGCCCTCGGGCTTGTCTGGAGATGAAGACCATGAGCACGATGCCGATGCCCAAGAACAGGACGTAGGGCAAGAGCTGGCCCACGATGTCGCTGGGCGTGGAGAAGGTGACGGTCACACCGTCCTTCTGCATGGTCTTCACGTCGTCGGCGATGACCGGGTTGGGGCCGTTCGACGTGTACTGCTGGCCTGTCTTCAACTTGCCGGTGATGACCCCCGAGTTGTTGTCGATATTGGCCGTGTTCACCTTGTGGGCGCTGACATCGCTCATGTACTGCGAGTAGGTGAGCGACTTGGACGCGTTGTGGGACAGGAGGTTGGGTACCAAGAGGACGGCCACGAAGGCCACGATCAAGAGGATCCAGACCCAGCGCCAGTTCTGCTCGCCCCCCGAACCACTGCCTGGGGTGCCCGAGGAGCGCGGCGGGGTGCCGTCCTGCTGTTGCGGGCTCACCGCCCCATGCTAGGCGCCCCCATCGGCAGGGGGTCACCGGCACCACCGTCTCCGACAGGGCTCCCGAGCCGCCTCGGCAGGCTGGGGGGTCGGCGGTATCGTGGCGCCCGATGGCCCAGCCTGGCGACACCCAGCCGCCGGCCGCGCCGCCTACGGCCACGGGCCGCTCCGGCCCCTTCCTCGACGATCCCGCGGCGCCGCCGGTCACCAGGGTCGACGGCGGCGTGTGGCTCCTTTACGCGCTCTTGGGTTTCGCCATCGGCCAGGTGGTGGCCTACGTGCTGGCGAGCCTGGCGGCGCAGCTGGCCGGTCAGGGCGGCCAGCTGCAGAAGATCGTGCGCCTGGCTGCGCCCCCCGAGTGGTACGTCGGAGTGTCGCTCATCGGTCTGTGGATCGGCTTCTACGCCGCGGCGTGGTTGGCCAGCCGCTTCCGCGGCACCGGCCATTTCGTCGACGACGTCGGACTGCGGTTCCGGCCGATCGACCTGCTCGGTGTGGTGATCGGCGTCGGCGCGCAGTTCATCATCGACGTCGCCTACACCCCGTTCATCTCCAACCCCACAAAGTTCGGCGCCCCGACCCAGCGGCTCACCGGCGCCTCGCACGGCTGGGGGTTCGTGATCATCGCCGCCATGACGGTGGTGGGGGCGCCCTTCTTCGAGGAACTGTTCTTCCGGGGTCTGGTCTTCCGCGCCCTGGCCCGGGCCTTCTCCCCCGAGCGGCTGGGCCCGTCGACGGGGCGCACGGTGGCGGTGGTGGCGGCGATCGTCGTCGACGGGCTCCTCTTCAGCCTGGCCCATTGGGAGCTCGAGCAGTTCATCGGCCTGGCCGCCTTCGGCATGGTGCTGGCCTTCCTCAGCTACCGCACCGGCCGGCTCGGTATGAACATGATGGCCCACGCCTCCTTCAACCTCGTGGCGGTGCTGGCCGTGGCCAACAGCCGTGGCGGCTTCGTCCACTGAGGGCCCGACCGCCGCGGTCGACACCGCGGTGGCCGCGCCACCTCGGCCCGAGGCCGAGACGGTCGAACGCGCCCACACCGAACCGCTGAGGGCGCCACCCATCACCTGGTTTCCGCAGCGGCAGGGTTGGGACCGCTGGCTGCCGGCGGTGTCGACGGTGGCGGTGATCGTCACGGTGATGGTCGTCACGCTCTGGCAGCTCCACCCCAGCCTCTTGCTCTCGGACACGACCACCACCGGGGGCGACACCGGCGCCCACTACATGATGCCGGCGTTCTTCAGCTCCAACCTCTTCCCACACCTCACCGGTTGGAGTCCCGCCTGGTACGACGGGTACCCGATCTACACCTTCTACTTCGTGCTGCCCGACGTCCTGGTGGCGCTGGTCTCGCACCTCATCTCCTACAACGTGGCCTTCAAGCTGGCCACGGTGCTCGGCTCCCTGCTTCTGCCGGTGGCGGCCTGGGCACTCGGTCGGCTCTTCGGCCTGCGGCCGCCGGCCCCGGCCGCCCTGGCCGCGGCCATGCTGCCGTTCCTCTTCGACTACACGTGGACCATCTACGGGGGGAACCTTTTCTCCACCCTGGCCGGCGAGTACGCCTACTCGCTCAGCGTGGCCTTGGCCTTGTTGTTCCTCGGCCTGTTCGCCCGCGGCATTCGCACCGGCCGCCATCGCGGCTGGGCGGCCGTGGTCCTGGCGGGGTGCGTCGTCGCTCACATCGTCCCGGCAATGTTCGCCCTGGTCGGCGCCGTGCTCTTGACCGGCGTCGAGCTGCTGCCCGAGAAGTGGCGGCTCCATGACGACCTGCGCCGTCCGTCGTCGGCGGTCTCTCGGCCGCCGGGCCGAGAGGGCGTGCGGGGCCGCTGGACGTCGGTGTGGTGGGGGGCGTCGACGGTGGGCCTCGGGCTGCTCTTGTCGGGGTGGTGGCTCGTCCCGTTCGGGATCCGCCAGCCGTACTCGACGACCATGAACTACGCCAACGTCACCACCTACGCCGCGCTGCTGTTCCCCAAGGCCGACCTCTGGGTGTTGTGCCTGGCCGGGGTGGCGATGGTGGTGGGGCTCGCCCTGCGGAGCAGGTTCGTCCTCCTCTTCGGCGCGCTCGGGGGGCTGTCGGCACTGGTGCTCTGCACGGACCCGTTCTCGAGCCTCTACAACGTGCGGGTCCTCCCCCTGTGGTTCCTCTCCGTCTACCTCCTGGCCGGCTGGGTCTTCGCCGTGGTGGTGGCCGGGGTGGCGCGCTGGCTGCGGCGCGAGCGCATGACCAATTGGGCACTGTCGGTGCGCGCCCACGAGGCCGCGGCCGAGCCCATTGTGGGGGGCGTCCTTCTCGGGGACCCCCGGCCCGTCCGACGGCGGCCGCGGCCCAAGGCGGCGCGTTGGGCACCTGCCGCGGTGGTCGGCCCGCTGCTCTGCCTGGTGGCCGTGGTGCTGGTGGTCGTCCCGCCCTTCATCGCGCCGATCGCCAAGCAACTGCCCCAGATCGGCATCACTCCCGGTGCCAACGAGGTGACCAACTGGGCCGACTGGAATTACTCGGGCTACGAGTCGAAGGTCGGGTACGCCGAGTACAAGGCCATCAACGCCACGATGGCGAGCGTCGGCCGGCGCTACGGCTGCGGTCGCGCCCTGTGGGAGTACAACGCCAACGAGAACCGCTTCGGCACGCCCGAGGCCCTCATGCTCCTGCCCTACTGGACGGGAGGCTGCATCGACTCGCAGGAGGGCCTCCTCTTCGAGTCCTCGGCCACCACCCCGTACCACTTCATCAACCAGGCCGAGCTGTCGGTGGCGCCGTCGGAGGCCGTGGTCGGCCTTCCCTACGGCACGGTCGACGTCCCGCTCGGCATCCAGCACCTGCAGCTGCTCGGGGTCCGCTACTTCATGGCCTTCAGCCCGCAGGTCCAACAGGCCGCGGCAGCCGACCCCACACTGAAGAAGGTCGCCTCCACCGGCCCCTGGCCCGTCGACTACAGCGGCCAGCAGCTCTCGACGACCTGGGACATCTACCGGGTCGCGCACTCGGCCGCGGTGACCCCGCTCACCCACGAGCCGGCCGTGCTCACAGGAGTGGGACAGGACCAGGACAGCTGGCTGGGGGCGCTCGGGCCGCAGGGCCAACCGGTGGCCGGCCCCGCCGTCACCTGGTACGACAACCCGAGCCGCTGGGACGTCGAGCTCACCGCCGGCGGGCCCCCCAACTGGCCGCGGGTGACGGCCAGCACCGCCTTGCACCCCCCGAAGGTGGCCGTCCGCCCCACCACCGTGACCCGGATCCGCCAGAGCGCCGATTCGATCAGCTTCCACGTGAGCCGGGTCGGTACGCCCGTGCTGGTGAAGGTCTCCTACTTCCCCAATTGGCGGGCGACCGGAGCCGAGGGTCCGTGGCGGGCCACCCCGAACCTCATGGTGGTGGTACCGACCAGCCACGACGTCACCCTCACCTACGGCACCACCAACGCCAACTTCCTGGGCGACGGCTGCACGCTGGTGGGGGTGGCGATCCTGGTCGTCCTGGTCCTGGCCTGGCGGCGTCGGCGCCGATCCGCCCCGAGCACCCGGTCCCTCACACTCTCTTCACACCACGATCAAGCGCTCCACATCTCGGGGGAGCAGGCTCGGTACACCGAACGTCGTGATGCCGGAGGCGTCGATGGACAAGGCGAGGAGGTGCCGTGAACCGCAGGTCGACCACCGTGACCGCGGCCGCGCTGGTCGTGGCCGGCCTGGCGCTCGGTGCCTGTGGCGGGGGTGGGAGCCACGTGATCGGGCCTGGCGTCGGCACCACGACCACCACGCACCCACGTGCCAGCTCGACCAGCACCACGTCGGGGCGGGCCCATGCGGGCGGCACGACCACGACGGCTCCGCCGACCGCCACGACGACCCCCACACCGGTGACACCGGCCCTCACAGCGCAGATCGCATCGGAGTTGAATCAGCTCGACCAGAGCCTCGCCGAGGCGAACAGTGACCTGTCGAGTGCGGCCACGGCCGCCACAACAGGAGGGAAATGAGATGGTGCTCCAACTGCGCACCCGCGTGCCCGTCGCACGGCGTCGCCCGGGCGCATCCGCTGCGGCCGGGCTCTTGGCGGCCGGAGCCGCGGTGGCCGGGCTGTTCTTCACTCCGGCCTTCGGTGCCGTCTCGGTTGCGAGCGCCGCGTCCACAGCGCCGCCACCGTCGTCGACCTGCTCGACGACCGCCCTCACCGATGCTCAGAACCACGCGCTGCGGGCCCTGACACGGCGCATCACGCGCCTGCACGCGCTCTCGGCCGCGGTCGGGGTGTCCACCGCCCTCACGTCGTCGGATCGCTCGACGCTCAACGCCGAGCTGGCCAGTGCCGTGGCGGCGCTCACTGCGCTGCAGCAGAAGATCCCGACCGACGCCAGTTGCGACGAGGTGGCCACCGACGCCCAGGCCATGGTCGCCGCCCGGGTGTTCCTCTTCGTGAGCCCGCAGGTGCACCTCACCATCGCCGCCGACACCGAAACCCAGATGGCCGGCGCGTTGAACGGGCTCGAGCCGAAGATCGCCCAGCGCATCGCCGCCGCCCAGCAACAAGGCCGGACAGTGAACTCGGCCCAGGCGACCTTCTCGGACTTCCAGAACCAGGTGACCACCGCCTCACAGTCGAGTGCGGGGATCAGCAGCGCCGCGCTGGCGCTCACGGCTGCCTCGGTGCCCGGGTCCCGTACGACACTCGAGCACGCGCAGACGTCGCTCGCCTCGGGACGCAAGGCGCTGGTAAAGGCCCGCGCCGACCTGCGCACGTTGAAGGCGGACGCCCGCCAGTAGGGGGCTTCGGCCCTCGGGCCCCGGACCAGCCTCGATTAGGGTGGACAGGCCATGGGTGCCACCGGGGACGTCTTTAAGGCCTACGACATCCGCGGCACCGTGCCCGACCAGCTCGACGCCGACCTCTGCCGGGCCATCGGGACGGCGGTGGCCAAATTCACCAAGGGCCCGCGTCTTTTGGTGGTGCGCGACATGCGTCCCTCCGGGGTGGAGCTCGCGGCGGCCTTCGCCGAAGGGGTGCGGGCCGAGGGCGTCGCCGTCACCGACCTCGGTATGGCCTCCACCGACTTCTTGTACTTCGCCTCGGGCCGACTCGACGCGCCCGGGGCCATGTTCACGGCCTCGCACAATCCTGCCGGCTACAACGGCATCAAGCTCTGCTTAGCCGGGGCCCGCCCCATCGGGCGCGACACCGGCCTCACCGAGATCGAGGCGCTCACCAACGAGGCCCTCGAGCACCCGACCAGCGAATCGTCGGAGCTCGCCCCGCTCGACTACGAGGACCTGCTCGCCGAGTACGCCGCCCACGCCCGATCGTTCGTGGACACCGGGTCCCTCCGGCCCCTGAAGGTGGTGGCCGACACGGCGAACGGCATGGGCGGTCTGGTGGTGCCCCTCGTCATGGAGGGTCTCCCCTTCGACGTGGAAGTCCTCTACCCCGAGCTCGACGGGACGTTCCCCAACCACCCGGCCGACCCCATCCAGCCGGAGAACCTGGTGGATCTCAAACGCGAGGTGTTGCGCACCGGTGCCGACATCGGGCTCGCCTTCGACGGCGACGCCGACCGGGTCTTCCTGGTCGACGAGCGGGCAGAGCCGGTCTCGGGGTCCCTCACCACCGCTCTGGTGGCGGTCTCGATGCTGGAGAAACACCCCGGGTCGACCATTCTCTACAACCTCATCTGCTCGCACGTCGTGCCCGAGGTCGTCGCCGAGCACGGCGGGGTGGGGATTCGCACCCGGGTGGGCCACTCCTTCATCAAGGAGGTGATGGCCGAGACCGGCGCGGTCTTCGGCGGCGAGCACTCGGGCCACTACTACTTTCGGGACAACTACCGCGCCGACTCGGGCGTGATCTGCGCCCTCTTGGTTCTCGAGCTCATGAGCAAGGCAGGCGTCCCGCTCTCGGTCATGCTCGATCCGTTCCAGCGCTACAGCGACTCGGGCGAGATCAATACCGTGGTTGACGACCCGCCGGCCGCCACCGAGGCGGTGGCGGAGCGGGAGGCCTCGGCCGGCGGCCAGATCGACCGGCTCGACGGCCTCACCGTCGACCACGGGGAGTGGTGGTACAACTTGCGGCCGTCCAATACCGAGCCGCTGCTCCGTCTGAACGTCGAGGCCCGGACGGAGGAGGAGTGCCAGCGCCACGTCCGCGAGGTGCTGGAGCTGGTGGAGGGCGTTTCGTCGGGCGGCTGACCCGTCGTTCGCTGACATCAGGAACAGAGCACAGAGAGGAACGCCCATGCCGTTGGACCCGCTGCTGATCGAGGTGCTGGCCTGCCCCGTCGACAAAGGACCGCTCTTGTGGTTCGAGGACGAGGACATCCTCTACAACCCCAGACTCAAGAAGAGCTACGTGGTGCGCGACGGGATCCCGATCCTGCTCGTCGACGAGTCGACGGACGTGGGTGAGGCCGAACATGAGCGGCTGACGGCCAAGGCCGCTGCCGGCGGCGTGCCCGAGACGGGCCACCCATCGGAGGGTCAGGCGGGGTGAGCACAGGGGAGCCGGGCCGGCACCCCTCACCGTTGCCGGTCGACTCCCTCAACATGTGGGAGGCGACCACCGGCCTCCCCGAGCAGATGGCCGCCGCCCTCGACTGGAGCGGGGAGCACGTGCTCGGCATCACGGGCCCCATCACCAACCTGGTGGTGGCGGGGATGGGCGGCAGCGGCATCATCGGCGACCTCGTGGCGGCGGTGGCTACCACGGAGATGGTGGTCCCCGTCGTCGTGTCCAAGTCCTACGACCTCCCCGCCTACTGCGGTCCCGACACCTTGGTGCTCTGCATCTCCTTCTCCGGCGACACGGCCGAGACGCTCGAAGCGGCTGAGCGCGCCGCGGCCGTCGGGGCCAGTGTGGTGGTCGTCACCTCCGGCGGGGCGCTGGGGCGCCTGGCCGACACCGAACACTGGCCGGTGGCGCCCGTACCGTCCGACATCCCCCAACCCCGTGCCGCCCTCGGGGCCATGGCCGTGCCGGCGCTCGTCGCCCTCGAGCGGCTGGGGCTCCTCGAGGGGATCACGACCCGTCTCGCTGCGGCCGTCGAATTCCTTGCCCGGCGGCGCGACGTCCTGGCCGCCGAAGGCGGCCCGCCCGTTGCGGTGGCGCGGCGGATCGGGCGCACCTTCCCCCTCGTCCACGGTTCGCCCGGGCCCTCCGGTGTCGCCGCGCTGCGATGGCGGTCCCAGGTGCAGGAGAACGCCAAGTCCCCAGCCTTTGCTTCCCTCCAACCCGAGCTCTGTCACAACGAGCTGGCCGGCTGGGGTCAGGACGGCGACGTGACCCGCCAGGTCCTCACCCTGGTGACGCTCCGCCACGACGACGAACACCCCGAGATCGCCCGTCGGTTCGAGCTGGTGGCCGAGGTCATGGAGGAAGTGGTGGGCGACGTGGTGGAGGTCCGTACGGAGGCCTCCGAACCCTTCGCCCGCTTCTTCGACCTGGCCCTCTTCGGCGACCTGGTCTCTCTGCACCTGGCCGGGCGCGAGGGCGTCGACCCCGGACCGGTTCCGGCCCTGGCTGACATCAAGCAGCGACTGGCATCGGGACGGGCACAAGAGTGATACGCCTCGACGCGGTGGAGGCGCGGGTGGTCGGCTCCCTCATCGAGAAGCAGCTCACCACCCCGGGGCAGTACCCACTCACGGCCAACGCCTTGGTGCTCGCCTGCAACCAGTCGTCCAACCGCGAACCGGTCGTCTCCTACTCCGAGGACGAGGTGGCGGCGGCGCTGGACCGTCTACGCGAACGGAAGCTGGCGCGGTTCGTCCTGCCCTCGCACGGGCGGTCGGTCGTCCGCTACCGCCACGTCCTCGACGAAGTGCTCGGTCTCAGCCAGCAGGAGCTGGCCCTCGTGGCGGTGCTCCTTCTCCGTGGGCGCCAGACGGTGGGGGAGTTGCGGGCGCGTACCGAACGGATGGCCGCGTTCGCCGACCTGGACGACGTCGAGCGGCAGCTCGAGCGGCTGGCCGAGCGAGAGGAACCTCTGGTGTCGCGCCTGGCGCGCCGACCCGGTCAGAAGGAGGAGCGGTGGACCGAGCTACTCGGGCCCGGTACGGCAGAGACCCATGACGACGCGACGACTGACGATAGTGGTGAGGAGGTGCGACCCGCCCCCAGCACGTTCAACGATCTGTCCGCCGAGGTTGCCGCCCTTCGCGGCGAGGTGAGCGAGTTGCGCGCGGCCCTCGAGGCGCTTCAGGCCAGCCTGGGCGGGTAACCACCGCACCACGCAGGAGGAAAGAAGGCCGGACTCGCCAGGACCTCTGATGATCCGCCATCGAGTTGGGGGGAGCCCTCCCAGAGGACGTCTTAGCGTTCTCGCCAGGTTTGATCCCACCGGTCCCAAGGCCGGTCGGCGGCGCCGTGCCTCAGCGGTGCTCGGCCACCATCAACTGGTTGCCGTCGCCGTCGCGGAAGAAAAAGAGCACAGGCACTGTGCCGTCGCCGCCCACTGGCTCGTCGGCATCGACGCCGGCGGCTCGAAGCTCTTCGTACAGGGCACGAGGGTCGGGGGAAGAGAACGAGATTCCGGTCGACCGGCCTGGGGCGAACTCCCCCTGAGGAGGGACCAGAGCCAGCGACGCTCCCCCACCCGGGGGCGTGACCGTCACCCAGCGCGACCCCTCGCCGAACGGCATGTCGGCGGTGAGGGTGCAGCCGAGGCGGGTGCCGTACCAGGCGATGGCAGCGTCCTGGTCGGCGACGGGTACCAGGACCGTGTTCACGATCATGATCTCGGGCATCGGGCTCCTTTTTCCGGACAAGGGCGGTGGGCGGGCGGGGGGGGGTCCCGCCTGCGCCGCTCACCGACCACCATCATGACTGGAGGCCGAAGCGCTCGGACGACGTCCGCCACGTCGCACCTTAGGTGAGGGACCAAGAACTCAGATGGGCCCGATCGGCCCATCCACCGCGCCCAGGCGTGCTGGAGGAGCGGACTTTGGCGCGGCAATTGCCTCTGGACCGGGGACCAACACTGGCTGGCTTCGAATTCGCAGGGCTGTTTGGGCGGAGTAGCCACTGGGTAGTGAACACGAGAGGTAGCTGCGACCACGCGAGAGGGAAAACCATGCGAGCACATCCATCACATTCGATCGCGGCCAGACTTGGCCGCTTCTCACGATTGGGCGTAGCGATCTCCACGGTCCTGGGGGTGATCGGACTTTCGGCGGTGACGATCGGAGCCTTCGCTCCAAGCTCACCGGCCGGAGCCTCGGGGAGCGGGTCCACGCTCTACGTCGGAAACATCGGGCCCAGAACCGTGACGGCGTACTCCCTCCCGACCTCGGGGAACGTCTCACCGTCGGTCACCGTGAATGCAACAGTTGGCTTCCGATCCACCCAGATGGCCTTCGATGCCAACGGGAACCTGTGGATCGCCAACACAGTCTCGGGCGAAGTCACCGAGTTCACCCCGTCCCAACTGTCGGCCGGGGGCTCACAGACGCCGCACGCAATCATCGTGTCACCCCGTGCCGTTGGAGTGACGTTTACCGGAGCCGGTGACCTGTGGGTGTCGAACTTCGAGGGCGCGACAAGCGCGACCCTCACCATGTACCCGCCGACACAACAGAAGTCCGGCGGCACCCCCTCGGTCACCATCTCCTCGGACGGCCAGACACCACCGAGCCTCACAGACCCCGTCAATCTGGCCATCAGCCCCGACGGCGATCTCTGGGTGGCCAACGGCACAGCAAACACCCTCGTCGGATTCACGCCGACACAACTGACGGCCAGCGGCCACCCCATTCCGGCTGTGACCATCTCGGCGCACAACACAAGCCTGGCAGGGCCCTACGGCGTCACCTTCGACTCCTCGGGCGACCTCTGGGCATCGAACTTCGACGGCGCCAGCCTCGTCGAGTACAAGCCAACACAGATCGCCCACAACGGCGACCCCACACCCGCGGTCGCCATCACGGGGACGACCGATCCCTGGCAGCTGGCCTTCGACGACTCGGGGAATCTCTGGGTGGCTGCGTACTCGAATCAGAGCGTCGTCGAGTACCGGTCGACACAGCTGACGCACAGTGGCTCACCGACGCCGTCATCGATCTCTGGTGGGACAACCGGGCTCACACAGCCCGCCGCCCTGGCCATCAAGCAGCCCCCCACGATCACCTCGATCGCACCGGCTACAGGCCCCGAGCGGGGCGGGACGACGGTCACCGTCCACGGGACCGGCTTCACGTCAACGACCAAGGTCTCCTTCGGATCGACGGCGGCCACCTCGGTAAAGGTCATCAGCCCGCTCACGCTCACGGCGGTTGCCCCGGCAGGCCTCAAGACCGTCACAGTGACGGTGGGCACGTTCGCTGGGACAAGTTCCCCGTCAGCGGCCGCACGGTTCACCTACGTAGGGACCGGCTATGACCTGGTGGGTTCCGACGGCGGGGTCTTCGTGTTCCCCGTCGGCATGCCGTCGGGCTTCTACGGCTCGCTCCCGGGGATCCACGTGGTGCCCAACAAGCCGGTCGTGGGGATGGTGGCGACGACCACCGATACCGGGTACTTCCTCACCGCCCAGGACGGCGGGGTCTTCTCCTTCGGGAACGCCCCCTTCTTGGGGTCGCTTCCGGGCATCCACGTCACTCCGGTCGCACCCATCGTGGGCATCGCGGCCGTCGCCACAGACCGGGGCTACTTCCTGGTGGGCCAGGACGGTGGGGTCTTCACGTTCGGGCCGGCGGGCACCGTGACATTCCTCGGGTCGCTGCCGGGCCGGGGCATCCACGTCGACAACATCATCGGTATGGCGGCCACGCCCTCGGGTAATGGCTACTGGCTCGTCTCGTCCACAGGCACGGTGTACACCTTCGGGGCGGCGCAGCAGAACCTCGGCACAGCCAAGGGCACGCCGTCGCCGGTTTCGGCCATCGCCGGGACCGCCACAGGCGGCGGCTACTGGATCACCACGCAGAATGGCGCCCTCTACGCCTTCGGCAACGCCAAGAAGCTCAACCCGGGCACACTTCCGGCCATCAACATCACGCCGGCCCACCCGGTGATCGGCATCGTGCCCACCGCCAACACAACGGCTTACTGGCTGCTTGGGTCCGACGGAGGCATCTTCTCCTTCAGTCCACCAGGCTTCACACTCTTCTACGGGTCGCTCCCAGGGCTGGGGGTCCACGTCACGAACATCGTGGCGGCCGTGCCGAACTAAGGGCACCAGGAGAGTTCGGATCGGCATCTGCCCGACCGACCCGCCGGCCGCCAGGAGCGAGCCGGCGGGTCGGTTGCGTCAGTGCGGCAAACAGCCGCGCAGCAAAGGGCCCGAGTGAATGTTGCGGCGCCATGTCCGAAGTCGACACGAAGTTGCCATCCCAATTTGGATGCGGCTGACGGTATCGTGACGGGGTGCGGCGTGGCCGATGGGGGCGGCTCATCAGGGCCCAGCTGACGCTGCTCGCAGCAGTCTCGCTGTTCTCCACGGTGCTGACGGTGCGTGCGCAGGCGCAGAACGGTTCGGGAGCTTCCCTCTTCTCCGGCGGCGGCGTCAGCGGGTTCGGGGCCGCGGCCACCTACGGAAGCTTCGATGGCCTCACCCTCTCGGCTCCGGCGGTCGGCATGGCGTCGACCCCGACCGGTCACGGGTACTGGGTGGCCGCGGCCGACGGCGGCGTCTTCTCCTTTGGTGACGCCGCTTTCTACGGCTCGACGGGGAACATCCACCTGAATGCCCCGGTGGTGGGCATCGCCGGCACGCACGACGGCAAGGGGTACTGGATGGTCGCCCTCGACGGCGGTGTCTTCGCCTACGGGGACGCCACCTTCTACGGCTCGATGGGGGGCACCCCGCTCAACCAGCCGGTGGTCGGCCTGGCGGTGACGCCCGACGGGCGGGGCTACTGGCTGGTGGCGGCGGACGGGGGGATCTTCGCCTTCGGGGACGCGGCCTACTACGGCTCGATGGGGGGCACCCCCCTCAACCAGGCGGTCGTCGGCATGGCGGCAACGCCCGACGGGCGGGGCTACTGGCTGGTGGCGGCCGACGGGGGGATCTTCTCCTTCGGCGACGCATCGTTCTTTGGTTCGGCCGCCAACACAAGCCTCGGCGCCGGGGTCACCGGCATCGCCGCCACACCCGAGGGTGGGGGCTATTGGCTGGTCGCCGCCACCGCCGGCGTGCTGCCCTATGGGACAGCCGCGTTCCTCGGGCCCACACCAAACGTGCCCCCCTTCTCCCCGACCGCCGCCATCGTGGCGGACCCCAAGGGGAAGGGCTACTGGCTCCTCCAGCCTGACGACATCGCCAGCAGTTTCAACGACCCGTCGACCGGCGCCGTGACAGCCATCGTTCAGACCGCCGCCTCACAGATTGGGCCGGATCCCGACGTCGGCCAAGGCGCCTACTGCAACCCTTACGGTCCGTGTGAGGAGTGGTGCGCCCTGTTCGCCACCTGGGTGTGGGAGCAGCAGGGGGTTGGCATCACAAGCTTCGCCTTCACCGGCAACGCCTACCGCTGGGGCGTCGCACGGGGACTCGCTCTCGGCCCCGCCACAACGCCCTCGTCCGGTGACGCCGTCTTCTTCGGCACCGGCCCCACATCGGCCGCGACCTCCACGCACATGGGGATCGTGGCCCAGGTGTGGCCCGACGGGGCCATCGTCACGATCGAGGGCGACGCCGGTCCCGAGCCCGATGGCCAGTTCGCCGTGGTCACCAACGGCCCGTTCCTCCCCGCCTTCTCGGCCGAGGAGAACGGAGAACCGATCTACGCCTACGTAGCGCCCTAGGTCTAGGCGAGCCGCTCCACGATCATCGCCATCCCCTGGCCGCCTCCGACGCACATCGACTCGAGGCCGATCGTCTTGTCGGCGTCCTCCAGCCCGTTCAAGAGGGTGGTCATGATGCGGGCGCCGGTCTGCCCGAAGGGGTGGCCGAGAGCGATGGCCCCGCCGTGGACGTTGAGCTTCTCCCAGCCCACGCCCACCTCGGCGGCCGACGGGATGACCTGCGCGGCGAACGCCTCGTTGATCTCCACCAGGTCGACGTCGTCGATGGTCATGCCGGCGCGCTTGAGGGCCTGACGGATGGCCTCGACCGGTCCGAGTCCCATGATCTCGGGGTTGAGCCCCGATACCCCGCTGGCCACCACCCGGGCCAGCGGGGTGATGCCGAGCTCCCGGGCCCGGGTGTCGCTCATGACCACCACGGCGGCCGCCCCGTCGTTGAGGGGGCAGGCGTTGCCTGCCGTCACCGTGCCTCCCTCGCGGAAGACGGGCTTCAGCTGTGACAGGCCCTCCAAGGTGGTGTTGGGCCGGGGACCGTCGTCCTTGGTCACCACCGTCCCGTCCGGGGTGGTGACGGGGATGATCTCGCGCTCGAAGAAGCCGTTCTCCTGGGAGGCCACGGCCCGGGTCTGGGAAAGGAGGGCGAACTCGTCCATCTCCTGGCGGGTCACCTTCTTGTACTCGGCAACGTTCTCGGCGGTCTGGCCCATGGCGATGTAGATGTCGGGGAGCCCGGCCTGGGGGGCCCATGGTTCGGTGACCGCCGGCGTGCGGTCCTTGGTGCGGGCTTCGGCCTCGGCGAAGTCAGGGTTGTGCGGGCCGACGTCGGCCGCCCCTTGGCTGTAGCGGCTGACCGTCTCGACACCCGCGGCCACGAAAACATCGCCTTCGCCCGCCTTTATGGCGTGGGCCGCCATGCGGATGGACTGGAGCGACGACGAGCAGTAGCGGTTGACGGTGACGCCGGGAACGTCGTCGAGCCCGGCCATCACCGCCACCACCCGGGCCAGGTTGTAGCCAGACTCACCGGCCGGCTGGGCGCAGCCCAAGATGACGTCCTCCACCTCGTGCGGTGGGAGCTGGGGCACCTTGCCCAAGACGGCTTTCACCACGAGGGTGGCGAGGTCGTCGGGCCGGCAGTCGATCAGCGATCCCTTGTTGGCGCGGCCGATCGGGGTGCGGCCGGTGGCGACGATGACGGCTTCGGGCATGGTGGCTCCTCGCTTGGTCGGGTCGTGGCATGCCGCGACCGGTGTTCTCGGCGGCCTCGCTCGGGGGTCCCGGGCGCGACGGTCGTCTACATATTACCGCCCGGTAACTACCGGCCACCAGGCTCAGATTAACGGCGAGCCGGTCGGCCGGGGGACGTTGACGCCCCGTGGAGGCCGTGGGCTCGGGATGTAACGTGTTCCACCGCCGGGCGGGTGCGCCGCCGGCTGTCCCAAGGAGGGTGGCGTGGAGATCGGCCTTACCGCGGAGCAAAACGCACTCCGCCGGGAGCTGCGGGAGTACTACGAGCGGCTCCTGACCCCCGAGGTCGAGGCCGAGCTGGCCACCAGCCACGGGATCGGTCCGACTGTACGGCGCCTCGTGGGCCAGATGGCGGCCGACGGATGGCTCGGGATCGGCTGGCCCACCGAGTATGGGGGCCAGGGCCGCTCGGCGCTCGAGCAGTTCATCTTCTTCGACGAGTCGATGCGCAGCGGTGCGCCGGTGCCGATGCTCACCATCAACACCGTCGGCCCGACGATCATGAACTTCGGGACCCCCGAGCAGAAGGACTTCTTCCTGCCTAAGATCCTGGCGGGCGAGATCTTCTTCTGCATCGGCTACACCGAGCCCAACGCGGGCACCGACCTGGCGGCCCTCACCACCCGGGCCGTGCGCGACGGCGACGAGTACGTCATCAACGGGGCGAAGATCTTCACCAGCCTGGCCGGTGACGCGGACTACATCTGGCTAGCCACCCGCACCGATCCCGAGGCCCCTAAGCACAAGGGCATCTCGATGTTCGTCGTGCCCATGGACACCCCGGGCATCCGGGTGGTCCCCATGACCCTCCTCGGCGACCACAACATCAACTACACCTTCTACGAGGACGTCCGGGTGCCGGCCACCGCCCTGGTCGGCGGGGAGAACAACGGCTGGACGCTCATCACCAACCAGTTGAACCATGAGCGGGTCACGCTCTGCGCGCCCGGCATCATCGAGCGGGTGCTCGGCGACGTCCGGGCGTGGGCCCAGGCCACGAAGCTGCCCGATGGCCGGCGCGTCGTCGACCAGGAGTGGGTGCAAGAACACCTGGCCCGCGTCCATGCCGAGCTCGAGTTCCTCCGCCTCATCAACTGGAAGGTGGCCTGGCAGGCCACCCAGGGCCACCTCGACGTGGCCGACGCCTCCACCATCAAGGTCTTCGGGACCGAGTTCTACCTCCGCGCCTTCCGTCTCTTGATGGAGATCATCGGGCAGGCCGGCTATCTCCAGCGCGGCTCACCTGCGGCGGTGATCGCCGGGCGGCTCGAGATGTACGCCCGCAGCATGATCATCCTCACCTTCGGCGGGGGGACCAACGAGATCCAGCGGGACCTCATTGCCATCTTCGGCCTCGGCCTGCCCCGCTCGCTGCGGTAGCGGGACCGAGCACACAGGAAGGACGACGCGGTGGACTTCACCCACGACGAGGCGCATGAGGCGGCCCGTGACCTGGCTGACCAGATCTTCACCGACCGCTCGACCAACGAGCGGTTGAAGGAGGTCGAGCAGGCGGCCGGTCCCGAGGGGCCGTTCGACCGGGAGCTATGGAGCGAGCTGGCCAAGGCGGGATTGGTGGGGATCGCCGTCCCCGAAGAACACGGAGGGGCCGGTCTCGACTTCCTCGCCGCCTGCCTGGTCGTAGAGGCGGCCGGTCGCACCGCGGCCCACGTGCCGGTGGTCGAGACCCTCGCCTATGCCGTGCCGGCCATCGACAAATTCGGCACCGACGAGCAGCGGGCCCGCTGGCTGCCCCGCCTCGCCTCCGGCGAGTTGGTGGCCACCGCGGCCTTGGCCGAACTGGTGGGCGACATGGTGCTGCCCGGCGGCACGAGCCCGGCCACCACCGCCACCCGGGCCGCGGGGGGCTGGGAGCTGCAAGGGACCAAGGCTTGCGTGCCCGCCGGACTGATGGCCGACCTCGTGCTCGTGCCGGCCACCGTCATCAGCTCGGAGGGTGAGCCCGGCGGGGTTGGCGTCTTCATGGTGGACACCGCGTCCAAGGGTGTCACCCGCACCCGACAGGACGGGGCGGCGCTGCCCGAGGCCCTCCTCAGGCTGTCGGGGGTGGAGGTTGGCGACGACGCCCTTCTCGGTGCGGCCGCCGGGGGAGCCGCGGTGGTGGGCTTCATCTCCGACCATGCCACCGCGGCACTGTGTGTGCAGGAGGCCGGTGCCTGCGCCGCCGCCCTGGCCCTCACCGCCGAGTACGCCAAGACCCGCGAGCAGTTCGGCAAGCCCATCGCCACCTTCCAGGCCGTGGGCCAGCGCGCGGCCGATGCCTACGTCGACGTCGAGGCCGTTCGCCTCACCGCCTGGCAGGCCGCCTGGCGGCTGTCGGAGGGGCTGCCCGCCACGGCCGAGCTCGCCGTGGCCAAGTTCTGGGCGGCCGATGGCGGACAGCGCGTGGTCCACGCCGCCGCCCACATTCACGGGGGCGTGGGCGTCGATCGTGACTACCCGCTCCACCGGTTCTTCCTCCTCACCGAGCAGATCGAGCTCACCTTGGGCGGGGCCCGCCAGAGCTTGGCCCGACTGGGGGCGGTGCTCGCCGCCGAACCCGCGTAGGCGGGTCGCGCCGCAGCCGTTACCAACGGTGCCGACGCACTGAGCCTTCGGCAGACACCCCCGTTGTCTTAGATCACCAACTGCCACGTGAAAGGTTGCCTGCGCCTCGGAAAGCCGGTCGAAGGCGCGCCCTATCTCGCCTGCCCGGTGCATCGTCCTGCTCATGAAGGCACAAAGCGATCGGTGTCCGAGGAACTGATCAGGTCGGCGCACGAGCCCACCTCGAACGCAAGGCTTCGTAACACCGAGCGCGCTCGGAGGGGGCGTTTCACGAGGAGCTACGACGGTGCACCGGTGACGTTTCGGAGCTGCAAAAGTGGTGCATGGCCCATCCCTACTGGCCGCTCTTCGACCTCCGGGTCACCACGCCTCGCCTAGAGATCCGGCTGCCGACCGACGACGACCTGTACCAGCTGGTGGCCGTGACCGACGAGGGGATTCACGACCCCGACACGATGCCCTTCACCATCCCATGGACCGACGT
>Ga0265327_10001847_pt1 | contig 24570 bp, 20 predicted proteins | sample 41621metaG_FD_202089 | JGI IMG/M metagenome (GOLD analysis project Ga0265327, IMG submission 202089) | Rhizosphere microbial communities from Carex aquatilis grown in University of Washington, Seatle, WA, United States - 4-16-21 metaG | ecosystem: Host-associated > Plants > Roots > Rhizosphere...
CGCTCGTGCACGTCACCCCGTTGGACAAATGATTGACCAGGCCGGCGTCGGTCTTCTCGATCTTCTCGTGCTGGGTCCCCACGATCAGGCGGATGCCGCGCTTCTCGATCTCTTCCGACACATGGGCGCGCACGTCCTCGTCGAAGCCGCGCAGGATGTTGGGCCCGCGGTAGAGCAGGGTCGTCTCGACGCCAAGGCCGTTGAAAATGCCGGCGAACTCCACGGCGATATAGCCGCCGCCGGCGATCAGGATGCTCTTGGGCAGGGCGTCGAGGTGGAAGGCCTCGTTGGAGGTGATGACGTGCTCGATGCCGGGCACCTCCTGCGCCGAGGGCACCGACACCTGTCCGCCGGTGGCGATCAGGATGGTGTCGGCGGTGACGGTCTTGCCCTTGCCGACCAGCTCGATGGTGTGGGCGTCCACGAGGCGCGCCTTGGCGTGCACCAGATCGGCGCCGGCCTTGGCCAGGTTGGAGGCGTAGATGCCCGACAGACGGCCGATCTCCACGTCCTTGGCGTCGAGGAACCTGCGCCAGTCGAAGGCGCTCTCGGGCTTCGACCAACCGTAGCCCTCGGCCTCGGCGAACAGGTGCGAGAACTCCGAGGCGAACACCATGAACTTCTTGGGCACGCAGCCGCGGATCACGCAGGTGCCGCCGACGCGGTCTTCCTCGGCCACCGCCACGCGGGCGCCGGTCATGGCCGCGAGCCGGGCCGCGCGCACGCCGCCCGAGCCCGCGCCGATGACGAACAGATCGTAGTCGTACTCAGCCATGACAGGCTCCGGTCTTCCTGTGTTGCGCTATCGGCTTGCGCCTGCTTGAGCGCGTGACCGCGGCTTGGCCGCAGGGCGATCAGATGGGATCCGAAGCTCTATATGCAAAGACGCGAGCGCCGTCGCGCCCCCAGATCCTACTGGTCGAGCATCTCGCGCACCTTCTGGGCCATGGCGGACATGGCGAAGGGCTTGGTGATCACCGCCATGCCGGGGGCGAGCTGGTCGCGGCTGACGGCGGCGTTCTCGGCGAAGCCGGTGATGAACAGGGTCTTGAGTCCGGGGCGGGTGAGCCTGGCCGCATCGGCCACCTGCCGGCCGTTGACGCCGCCGGGCAGACCGACGTCGGTGATCAGCAGATCCACCGGAACGCGGGACTGCAGCACCTCCAGGCCCCGGGCGCCGTCCGGCGCCTCGAGCACGGCATAGCCAGCCTCTTCCAGCACCTCGCGAATGAGCGCCCGGATGGTCTCCTCGTCGTCGATCACCAGCACAGTCTCCCCCGCGGCGGGATCGAGCCTGGCGTCATCTTCAGGGAGATCTTCCTCCATCTCGCCCATGAAGCGCGGCAGGAAAAGCGTGATGGTGGCCCCGCGCCCCTCCTCCGAGTCGATGCGCACCTGCCCGCCCGACTGACGCACGAAGCCGTACACCATCGACAGGCCGAGCCCGGTGCCCTCGCCGCGCGGCTTGGTGGTGAAGAACGGCTCGAAGGCGCGGGCCGCCACCTCCGGCGGCATGCCGGCGCCCGTGTCGGAGACGCTGATCGCCACATAGTGTCCGGCCTTCAGCTCGCCGTTCCTGGTCTCGAACCTGCGGTTGGCCGTTTCGATCACGAGCCGGCCGCCATTGGGAGCCATGGCGTCGCGGGCGTTGATGCAGAGGTTGAGCAGGGCGCTCTCCAGCTGCGAGGCGTCGGCCTTGGTCAGCCACAGGTCGGGCGCATTGCGCACCACCAGCTCCACGTCCGGCCCGGTGGAGCGTTCGATCAGCTCGGCCATGCCGGCGATCAGGCGGCTGGCCTCGATCGGCCGCGGGTCGAGGGTCTGGCGGCGGGAGAAGGCCAGCAGCCGCTGGGTCAGGTTCGCCGCCCGGCGCGCGCCGCCCTGAGCGGCGGAGATATAGCGGTCGACGTCCAGGCGTCCCTGGCCAAGGCGCTTTTCGAGCAGCTCCAGGCTGCCGCTGATGCCCATCAGGAGGTTGTTGAAGTCGTGCGCCAGGCCGCCGGTGAGCTGGCCCACCGCCTCCATCTTCTGCGACTGGCGCAGGGCCTCCTGCGCGGCCGCCAGTTCCGCCTGGGCCGCCTTCTGGGCGGTGACGTCGCGGCCGTAGGCGAACACCACGTCGCCCTCATTCGACGTGTGCCAGGAAATCCAGCGCAGCGAGCCGTCCTTGTGGACGTTGCGGTTCTCGAAGTCAGTGAGGTCGTGCTTGTTGACGGCGGTGTCGAGACCGCCCTGCGTCATGGCCGCGTCTTCCGGCCAGATGAATTCCCTGAAGTGATGGCCGATCACGTCTGCCGGTTCGTGACCGAGGATCTGGGTCCAGGCCGGATTGACCGCGCGGAACACGCCGTCGGCCCCGATCACCACCAGCAGGTCGCGCGAGTTGCGCCACACCCGGTCGCGGTCGGCGGTGCGTTCGGCCACCTGCTGTTCGAGTGACGCCGCGAGGTTTCGCAGGTCTTCCTCGGCGCGGCGGCGTTCGACCGCCATCCGCGTGCGCTCGGCCACCTCGCGGATGAGGGTCAGCTCCTCATCCGTCCATACCCGCGCCGTCTTCTGGTTCAGATAGAGCAGCGCGACAAAGCCGCCCTGCTCGGTGACCGGCATGTTCACCAGCGCCTGGGCGCTGATGCCCTTGAGCGCGTCGCCGACGGCGGCCGTGCGCGGGTCGGTCGTGGAGTCGGTGATCACCACGGTGACGCCGCGCTTGAGCTCCTCAATGTAGGAGCCGTAGTCGCGGAAATGCAGCACCCCGGCCAGGCTGTTGATGCCCGGCGCGTTCCAGTCGCGCTCGATCTCGATGGTCTCGCGGCGGGGATCGATGGTGCCGTAGCCCGCGCGGCTCACGTCCAGCGCCGTTCCCAGCAGTTCGGCCGCCGCATAGGACAGGTCCGTAGGATCGCTGAGGTCGCGGAAGCGGTCCGCCAGTTCGGCTAGTACGACCTGACGCCGGGTGGCTTCGCGTTGCGCCAATTCGCCCCGGTGCTGGTCGGTGACGTCGAAACCCTCGCAGAAGACGCCGGTGATCACGCCCTGGTCGTCGGTGAGGGGCGAGTAGATGAAGGTGAGGAAGCGCTCCTCCTCGGGGCCGTCCGGCGTGCGCCGGTAGCGGACTTCGGCGGCCTGGGCCTCGAACACGCGGCCGGTGGCGAACACGTCATCGAGGATCTCGAAGAAGCCCTGGCCCTCGAGGCTCGGGAAGGCCTCACGGATCGGACGGCCGACCCAGTCGTCGCTGCCGAAGGTGGCCCGATGGGTGTCGTTGACGAACTCCACCGAGTGTTCGGGGCCGCGCATGACGATGATGAAGCCCGGCGCCTGCTCGAACTGACGGCGCTGGCGTTCAGCCGCGATCAGCCGCCGACGCTCGGCGGTCACGTGTTCCGTGGTCTCCACGCAGACGCCGAACAGCGCCACGACCGTTCCGTCCTCGTCGCGCGCGGGGGTGTAGGAGAAGTCGAAGTGAGCCTCCTCCAGCTTGCCGTACCGCTCCAGGTCCAGGGAATAGCCGTTGATCGAGACCGGCTCGCCGGCGAACACCCGGTTGAACATCGGCTCCAGCACAGCCCAGGCCTCGGACCACACCTCGTGCGATGGGCGGCCGAGCGCCTCGGGATGCTTGTCGCCAAGGATGGGGGTGAAAGCGTCGTTGTAGAACCAGAGGCGCTCCGGCCCCCAGGCCATGAACATCGGCTGCTCGGAGGCCAGCAGCAGCGCCACCAGGGTCTTCAGCGCCCCGGGCCAACCGTGCGGCGGGCCGAGCGCGGTGGCCTCCCAGACATGGCCCCGCATCCGGACGCCCATTTCGCCGCCGCCCGCCAGCACAGCCAGGCCGAAACCCATGTCGATGTCGCCGCTGTCCACCCCTGACGTCCGCCGTGCTTCACGGGCGAATGCTCCCCGAGCCGCCCAACGCGCGGGGCGGCGTACGGGTTCCACGGCGTTCTGCGGACCGATCGCCGCGCAGCAAAAAGGCGGCGCCGGCAAGGGGACCGGCGCCGCCTGAAGTTCGGCCGCTCTGAAACGGCTGAGATCAGTTACTCAACTGTTGGTTGCAAGAATATTTCAGCTCACTTGGCCGGTTCGACCTTCAGCAGGGCGCCCGCGGGTTCGTCGGTCAGCAGGTAAAGATAGCCGTCCGGCCCGACCCGGGTGTCGCGGAAGCGCTGCTTCAGTTCGGTGAGGATGCGCTCCTGGCTGGTGACATTGCCGGCCGCGTCGAAGGTGGCGTGCAGCAACGAGCGCGACATGGTGCCCATCAGAAGGTCGCCCTTCCACTGCGGGAACTTGTCGGCGTGGTAGATGATCAGGTTGCCTGGGTTGGTGGACGGCGCGGGCCAGGTCAGGATCGGGTCGACGACGCCCGGCACGTTCTTGATGCCCTTGGCCGGCTCCCGGTTGTAGTGGATGCCCTGGGTGACCTCGATCCAGCCGTAGTTCTTGCCCTTCTCGATGACATTGACCTCGTCGCCGCCCATCGGGCCGAACTCAGACTCCCACAGCTTGCCGGTGACCTTGTCGTAGAACAGGCCTTCGCCGTTGCGGTGGCCGGTGGTCCAGATTTCGGGCTTGTGGCCGGCTTGGCCGACGAAGGGGTTGTCCTTGGGGATCGAGCCGTCGTCGTTGAAGCGGAACAGCTTGCCGAAGTCGTTGGACTGGTCGTGCACCATCTCGCCGAAGTTACGGTCGCCGGAGGTCATGAACAGCTTGCCGTCCTTGTCGAACTGGATGCGCGAGCCGTAGCTGCCGGTGGCCGGGCCCTGGCCGCAGCAGCGGGTGGGCAGGGGCGGGTGGCCGTACCACATGTCGGCGACGAACAGCTCCTGGACGTCGTTCAGGGAGTGGCCGCCGTCATATCGGGCGCGGCCCAGGACCAGGGTCGACTCATCCTCGCTGTTCGGATCTTCCTTGGTGTAGGTGAAGTAGATCAGGTGGTTCTTGGCGAAGTTGGGGTGCAGAGCGATGTCCATCAGCCCGCCCAGGCCCTTGGCGTAGATCTTCGGCAGGCCGCCGATCAGGTTGGGGTCGAGCTTGCCGTCATGGACGATGCGCAGGCGCCCCGCCCGCTCGGTCACCAGGATGTCGCCGTCGGGCAGCCAGACCATGCCCCAGGGGCGATCCAGGCCCTTGGTCACCACCGAGACGTGGACCTTGCCCTTGGCGCTGTCGAGGTCCCAGGGGCCGTCGCCCAGCGGCGGCTCGGGCGCCGGGGCGCGGCGGGCGGCGGGAGCAGGCGCGCCGGGGGCGCCTGCAGCAGGGGCGGCCGCTCCCGGCTGAGCCCCGGCCGGCGGGCCCGCCGGCTGAGCCAAGGCCACCGCTCCAAATGCGGCCATTCCCGCGAAGGCCGCCAGGGCCACGATCCGCTTCATTCCGTCTCTCCCATGGGGGCGCGATGTGTCCTCGCGCGCCTCTCTAGCCTGCACCTTCGGCGGCGCAGCTTGCTGCAATATGTCAGCTCTGCCACGGCCCCAGGCCGAAGGCGAGGACGATTAGGGAACCTTCCGCCAGACCAGGCCGAAGCTGACGGGGCGGTTCAGGTGGGCGGCCCACTTGGGCTTGGCGGCGACCCAGGCCGCGTCGACCAGGGACTCGCGCATCTCCGCCAGGGCCCAGCCCGCCGCCAGGGCCGCGGCGGCGTGGTCGCTGAACAGGTGCACATAGCTCTCGACCGCCACGGTCCGGCCCGAGGCGTCCTCGAAGTGCGCCGCCATGCCGGTCATCAGGAACCACGGGTGATAGCCCAGCAGCACGAACACCCCGCCGGGCGCGGTGAGCCGGAAGGCTTCGGCGTAGAGCGGCGTCAGGTCGCTCAGGTGCTCGTCGGCCAGGGACTGGCAGATCAGGGAATAGCCGGCGTCCGGCGCATCGACGGCGACGACCTCGCCCACGGACAGCCGACGGTAGGCCCCGCGCGCGGCGGCCCGCTCCAGCATGGCCGGGGTGATGTCCACGCCGTCGACCGCGGCCACGCTCTTCGTCTTGAGCCAGACCCCCAGGCGGCCGGTGCCGCAGGCGAGGTCCAGCGCCACGGCGTGTTCGGCCCACGCCACAGAGGTCAGGGCCTCGGCGACGCGGATGTCCATCAGGTCGAGGACCGTGCCGTCATAGGTTTCGGCCCAGGCCGAATAGCCGTCGCGGACCGGCAGCATCGGATAGCCGCGATTGTCGAAGAGCGAGAAATCCATGGGCGGAGAGGATCGGGCGGGACGTGCGCGGCGTCTATCGAGTTTTACGACGTGTGTTCGTGAACTCAGCTCACGGAGGGACACGCACTGAAGTGCATGTCCCCGCGCGTCACTTCACCCGCCGTTCCACGCCTGCGTCCGTGCCGATCAACGCCTCGTCGGCCAGGCCCAGGAACAGGCCGTGGTCGACCACGCCGGTCAGGCTCTTGAGGGCTTCGGCGAGGAGGCCGGGGTCGGGGATCTTCTTGCAGGCGGCGTCGTAGATCAGATTGCCGTTGTCGGTGCGGATGGCCGCCCCGTCCTTGCCGGTGCGCAGCTTGGGCTCGGCGGCGATCTCGCACCAGGCCAGGGCGTCGGATATGCGGCCAGCGGTGGTGGTGTGGCCGAAGGGAACGACCTCGATCGGCAGGGGGTACTTGCCGAGCATCTTCACCGACTTCGCCGCGTCGGCGATGACCACGCAGCGCAGCGACGCCTCCCACACCAGCTTCTCGCGCAGCAAGGCCGCGCCGCCGCCCTTGATCAGAGCGAACTCGGGTCCGATCTCGTCGGCGCCGTCGACGGTGATGTCGATGGAGCCGGCCTTGTCGAGGTCGATGACCTTGAGTCCCACCGACTTGGCGAGCTCGGCGGTGGCGTTGGAGGTGGCCACGCATTTCAGCCCTGACAGGCCGCGCGCGCCCAGCGCCTTGACGAACCAGGCGGCGGTCGAGCCGGTGCCGAGGCCCACGGTCATGCCGCTTTCGACAAGGGCGGCGGCGGCCTCGCCGGCGATCCGTTTCTGATGGTCGATGTCGCTCATGATCTTTGGCTCATTTGGGCTTCCGGTTTTCCAGCTTGAAGGCACGGAAGGCCGACGCCCAGTTCTCCTTGATCACCTGGCGCCCGCGCCCGAGCGCCAGGGCGTTGGCGGGCACGTCCTCGGTGATCACCGAGCCCGAGCCGGTGAAGGCGCCATTGCCCACCGTGACTGGCGCCACCAGCGCCGTGTCCGAGCCGATGAAGGCGTCGGCGCCCACGTGGGTCTCGAATTTGTCGAAGCCGTCGTAGTTGCAGAAGATGGTGCCTGCGCCGAGATTGGCGCGCGCGCCGATGGTGCCGTCGCCGACGTAGGTCAGGTGGTTGAGCTTGGCCCCCTCGCCCACGATCACGTTCTTGACCTCGACGAAGTTGCCGACGTGGGCGCCTTTGCCGATGTTCGCGCCGGGGCGCAGGCGGGCGTAGGGCCCGATGATGGCGCCCGAATGCACGATCGCCTGCTCGATGTGGCTGAAGGCGCGGATCACCGCTCCGGCCTCGATCCTGACCTTCGGCCCGAACACGACGTAGGGCTCGATGGTGACGCCGCCGGCGATGTGGGTGTCGAAGGACAGGTGCACGGTCTCGGGGGCGGTCATGGTGACCCCGTCGGCCATCAGCTGGCGGCGGCGGCGAGCCTGGAAGGCGGCCTCGGCGAGAGCGAGCTCGCCCTGCGAATTGACGCCCATCACCGCCTCTTCAGGCGCGAAGGTCGCCTGGGCCGAGAGCCCCTGCCCCACAGCCAGGCCGATCACGTCGGTGAGGTAATATTCGCCCTTGGAATTGTCGGCGCCGACGTTGTCGAGCAGGCCGAACAGCAGGGCGGCGTCGGCGGCCATGACGCCGGAGTTGCAGGCGCGGATGGCCTTCTCGTCGTCGGTGGCGTCCTTGGCCTCGACGATGCGGTGCAGGTCGCCGTCCTCGCCCAGCACAAGCCGGCCGTAGGCCCCGGGGTCGGCGGCCTCGAAGCCCAGCACCGCCACGTCGGCGCCCGTGCCGTGCAGGTCGAACAGGGGTTCGATGGCCGCGGCGTTGAGCAGGGGGCAGTCGGCGTAGGTCACCACCAGGTCGCCGGCGAAACTGGCCAGGGCGTCGCGCGCCGCCAGCACGGCGTGGCCGGTGCCGAGCGGCGGGTCCTGCACGGCGATGGCGTCCTCGCCCAGGCGCGCCTTCACGTGCTCGCCGACCTCGGGGCTGTGTGCGCCCACCACCACCACGATGCGGTCGCAGCCGAGCTCCTGGGCGGCGTCGATGGCCAGGTCGAGCATGGCCCGCCCGCCGACCTTGTGCAGCACCTTGGGCGTGGGCGACTTCATGCGCGTGCCCTGGCCGGCGGCCAGGATGACGGCGGCGCGTCTGGTCATGAAGCCTCCTCAGCTGCGCGGCGGGACGACTCGTCCGTTGCGCTCGATCCGGATTTAGACCAAACGGGCGACGCTTTCGACCTCGGAGAACCCGCCCTGTCCTCCCCTGCCCCCCGCCTGAAGGACGCCGTGGTCGTGTTCGACCTCGACGGCACCCTCGTCGACACCGCTCCGGACCTGATGGGGACGCTCAACACGGTGCTCGGCGAAGAGGGCCTGCCGCCCCTGGCCTATGAGATGGCGCCGTTGCTGGTGGGGCGCGGGGCCAGGATCATGCTGGAGCGCGGCTTCGCCGCCGACGGCCGCCCGCTGGAGGAGCCGGACGCCAGCCGCCTGTTCGCCCGCTACATCGAGATCTACCTCGGCCGCATCGCCGACCTCAGCCGGCCGTTCCCGGGCGTGATCGAGGCGATGGACCGGCTGGAGGCCGAGGGCGCGATCCTGGCCATCTGCACCAACAAGCGCACCGACCTGAGCTTCGCCGTGCTCGACGCCCTGGGCCTGACCTCGCGCTTCGCCGCCATCGTCGGGCCCGATCAGGCCCCGCGCCAGAAGCCGGACGCCAGCCACCTGCTGGTGACCATCGAACGGTCGGGCGGCGATCCTGCCCGCGCGGTGATGGTGGGCGACTCGATCAACGACGTGCTGGCGGCCAGGAACGCCAAGGTGCCGGTGATCGCGGTGAGCTTCGGCTACACCGACGTGCCCGCTCGCGACCTCGACCCCGACGCGGTGATCGACCATTTCGACGAGCTGTTCGAGCAGGTGGTGAGGCTCGTGTCCGCGCTCTAGAACTCGACTTCGAGTTCTTCCACCTCGTCCGGCTCCAGCATCGCCGCTTCGGTCCATTCGACCATCTCGGGCAGATCCAGGATGTGGTCGCGGTAGCGGGCGCAGACCGGGTCGAGCGGCACGTGGTAGGTGGCGAAACGGGTGCAGACGGGGGCGTACATGGCGTCGGCCATGGAGCGCTCGCCGAACAGGAACGGGCCGCCGGAGCGGGCCAGGGCGTCGCGCCAGATCACGCATACCCGGTCGACGTCGGACTGGGCCCCGGCCCACACCTTGAAGCCCGGGTGGTCGGCCTTGAGGTTCATCGGCAGGGCGGCGCGGAGGTTGGCGAAGCCTGAATGCATCTCGCCGGAGATCGAGCGGCAGCGCGAGCGCTCGGCCCGGTCGGCGGGCAGCAGACCGCCGCCGGGCAGCACCTCATTGAGGAACTCGGCCATGGCCAGGGTGTCCCACACCTTGATCCCCTCGTAGGTGAGGCAGGGGGTGAGGAACGAGGGCGCCAGCAATAGCAGCTCCGCGCGGGCGTCCGCGTCGTCGAGCGGCAGCTTGACCGCCTCGAAATCCAGGCCGGCGAACTTGCAGAGCAGCCAGCCCCTCAGACACCACGAGGAGTAGTTGCGGCTCGAAATGGTGAGCGAGGCCTTGGCCATGCGCGGGACGCCTTTCACCGGACCCGCCGAAGGTGTGCCCCGCCCCCGCCCGCGTCCAATGGCTCGGGACCCCGCCGCCCCCGCCAGCGGCGATGATCGCTTTTGCGGCGCCGCCCGGCCAAAGGCGCCCGCGATTGTGCAGCCTGAGCCGTCCAGCCGGCCTGCGTTCGTCGCGCGCGACTCCGGCCCTCCCCGGAGCGTCGATATGGCGACATGGACCGCCCCGATGAAGCCATGCTGTACCGGTCGTACCAAGCCGCCACAGACATGATGCTGCCCGCGCGATGGGCCGCGGGCATGGCCAACAGCGCCTTGGGCGCCTTCCCCCCGCCGTGGGTGCGCACCGTCCCGTCCGTGTCGCGCCTGGCCGCGGGATGGGAGATTCTGGCCCGCGCGGGGCTGACCTACCACCGGCCCGACTACGGCATCGCCAGCGTGATGGTCGCCGGGGAAGAGGTTCCGGTCGTGGAGGAGGAGGTGCCGGCCACGCCGTTCGGCGGGCTGGTGCGGTTCCGCAAGGAGGGGGTGACGGGCCAGCCGCGGGTGCTGCTGGTGGCGCCGCTGTCGGGCCATTTCGCCAGCCTGCTGCGCGGCACGGTGCAGACCCTGCTGCCCGACAACGACGTCTACATCACCGACTGGAAGAACGCCCGCGAGGCGCCGGTCGCGGCGGGGGCCTTCGGCTTCGACGAATATGTCGAGCACGTGATCCAGTTCCTGGAGGCGATCGGGCCCGGCGCGCACATGGTCAGCGTGTGCCAGCCCTGCGCCCACGCCCTGGCCGCCGTGTCGCTGATGGCCGAGGACGACAATCCGGCCACCCCGCGCAGCATGACCCTGATGGCCGGGCCGGTGGACACCCGCATCAACCCGACCAAGGTCAACAGGCTGGCGTCCGACCATCCGATCGAATGGTTCGAGCAGAAGCTGATCAGCGTGGTGCCGCCCCGCTATCCGGGCTCGGGGCGCAGGGTCTATCCCGGCTTCATCCAGCTGGCCGCCTTCATGGCGATGAACTCCAGCCGGCACCTGGACGCGCACATCGACCTCTATACCCACCTTGCGCTCGGCCGGATGACGGAGGCCGAGGCGATCAAGGACTTCTACGACGAGTATTTCGCGGTGCTCGACCTGACCGCCGAGTTCTATCTGGAGACCGTGGCGCGGGTGTTCCAGCAGCACCTTTTGCCCAAGGGCGAGCTGAGGGTGCGCAACCGCAAGGTCGATCCCTCGGCGATCCGCAAGACGGCCCTGATGACGGTGGAGGGCGAGCGCGACGACATCTGCAGCGTGGGCCAGACCATGGCGGCCCATCCGATCTGCTCGAACATCTACGCCAACCGCAAGCGCCACCACCTGCAGCCGGGCGTGGGGCACTACGGCGTGTTCAGCGGGCGCAAGTGGGCGAACCAGGTCTATCCGATGGTGCGCAACATGATCCTGGCGGCGGATTGAACTCACGCGATCTCCTCTCCCCTCGATGGGGAGAGGCCGGGAGTGGGGTGCGGGCACGCGGCGTCAGGACGGACAATGGAGGCGGTACAGCCTCACGCGCTCGATCTCGAAACCGATTGCAAGCACCCCCACCCCACCCTCCCCCATCGAGGGGGAGGGCGATGGGTTTGCTGGGCGCCGAAGTGCTAAGCCGGCTCCATGCCTTGCTCGTGCTTGACCGCCGCCGTCTCGGGCGAGGCGAGGTAGGCGATCAGATCGCGGGTCTCGTCGGGGTGGGCGGAGGTGGCGCAGACGCCCGCGGCGAACACGGTCACGTTCTGGATGTCGTCCGGCAGGGGGCCGAGCACGTCTATGCCCTTCACGTGGATCAGCTCCGACAGTTGCTGGAAGCCGAGGTCAGCGTCGCCCTGCGCCACGAAGCTGCCCACCGGAACGCCGGGCGGCGCCTTGATCAGGCGTGGGTCGTCCGCCGCGATGCCCCAGCCGGCGCAGAGCGACAGCAGGTGGTCGCCCGAGGGGCCGGTGGAGTAGCAGACCTTACCGGCCGCCAGCACCGCGCGCTTGACCGCCTCGCCGCTGGAGATGTCTGGCCGCGCCGCCCGCGCCGGAACCGCGATGGCCATGCCCGATCGGGTGAAGCCGGCGATCGTGCCGGCGACGAGGAAGCCTTCCGCCTCCAGCTTCTTCATCGGCCCGGACGCCAGGATGACGATGTCGGCGGCGGCGCCCGAACGCACCAGGGCGGCGGCGTCGACCCCGCCCATGGCCTTGATCTCGGCCTTGACGCCGGTGTTGGCCGCATAGCGCTGGGTCAGCTCGGCTAGGATCAGGCGCGTGGCCATGGAGGAGATGCCGGTGAGGGTCATGGAGGGCTCGGATGCTTCGGAGTCATCGACTGCCAGTAGCCCATTGGCAGGGCGAGAGCCAAGCTGGACGCCTTTTCCTTCGCTCAAGTTGGGCTATCATCAGAAAATGACGAAGCTCTTCGATCAAGCGGTGGACACCGTGCGCACCCTGCCGCCGGATGTTCAGGATGATCTTGCCCGCCTGCTGCTTCAGTTGGCGGGCCAAGAACTGCCCGCCGTCGCCCTCTCGGCTAACGAGGCCGCGTCGTTCGCGGAGTCCCTGGATCAGGCGTCCCAGGGCCTGCTCGCGAGCGATGAGCAGGTGCGGGCGGTGTGGGCGAAACACGGCCTTTGAGACTCAGCTATACCCCGAAGGCCCTGACCGAACTTGAGGAGGTTCTGTCGTTCATCGAGGAACGATCTCCATCGGGCGCACATAGCGTTCAGCGTCGGCTGAAGACCATCATCGAGCTTCTTCCTCACCATCCATACCTTGGCCAGAAGAGCAGCGATCCGCGCCTAAGACGCCTCGTCGTAGCGCCTTACCCCTATCTGGTGTTCTACGAAGTCACCGAGGCCGAGGTCATCGTCATCGGCGTGCGTCACGCCGCCCGTGATCCGGCCGGTCGGTCCGAGGACGAGCCGACCTAAGCGGCGCCGCCGCATAGGCCCGCACGGCGCCCGGGTCGGGAATGATCGCATCCCAGAAGGCGAGAGCTTCCTCGAAGCGGTTGGTGCCGATGGTGACGTAGCTGATCATTTGCCCTCCCTCCACACCACCTTCCCGCCCACCACCGTCAGCACCGAGTGGAGCTTGCGGATGTCCTTGTCCGGCACCTTCTTGGCGTCGAAGTAGTCGCCGCTCAGCACCACCAGATCGGCGAGCTTGCCGGTCTCGATGGAGCCGAGCTTGTCCTCTTCCTTGAGGAACCAGCCGTTGTCGGCGGTGTAGAGCTTCAGCGCCGTCTGGCGGTCGATGGTGTCGTCGACGTTGGTCGGGCGGCCGGCGGCGTCGAGGCCCGTGACCAGGTAGTAGATCATGTTCCACGGGTTGAGCGTGGAGATCTGGGCGGAGTCGGACCCCGCGCCTACGTGGATGCCGCTCTTCATGATCATGCGCACCGGCGGGCCCTTCTGCTGGCCCGGGTTCGGCAGGTACTGGAAGGGGTGCAGGGCGATGCCGGCGCCCACGGCCTTGAGCCGCATCACCGTGGCCTCGTCGATCTTGGGCACGTGGGCGTCGGACCAGCGGAGGTCGGCGATGGGGGTGGTCTTGTTGACCTCCTCGAAGGCGGACGCGATCACCTGGTCCTCCGCCAGCGACAGGCTGTGCTGCTGGAAGGCCCAGCCATGGGCAGCGATGAACTTCAGGGCCGGCACGTAGTTGGCGGGGGCCTCGACCTTTCCGAACAGCGACCAGGAGGTGGCGAACTCGCCGACGCCCGACACCTTCATCATGTCGTCGCCGAAGCGGTCGAACTGGTTCAGCACCCGCTCGCGGGTCATGGGGAAGTCGGTCCCCTGGTCCATCTGCAGGAAGTAGATGCGCAGGCGGGTGGTGAGCTTTCCCTGGGCGTGCAGCTTGAGGAACGGGTCGTACATCTTGAACGGGTCGCCCGAGGCCAGGGTCTCGGCCATGAAGCTGTCCTTCATGTCGCGCGTGCCCGGCTCGATGAACTCGCCCATGTCGGCGTTGGTGGTGAGGCCGAGGCTGGCCGAGTAGTTCATGGCGTCGATCACGCCCTGCTCGCGGTCGGCGTCGGTCTGCATGGCGATCAGCGCCTTGCGCGCGGCCAGCGACGGGGCGTTGGCGGCGATGGCGCCGTCGGGCCCCACCTGCACGCCGTGGGCGGCGAGGTAGTCGCGGGCGGGGGTGTTGGCGGCGGCCGGGCCGCTGAAGCTGGTGTAGACCAGCACCGGATGGGAACTGTCGGCGGCGTCGAGCTCGGCCAGGGTCGGCATGCGCTTTTCAGCCAGCTGCAGCGGCGCCCAGCCGCCCATGGCGGTGAGCCAGCCGCCGGCCGGCACGGTCTTGGCCCGCGCCTTCACCGCCGCCTGCACGTCGGCCACCGAATAGGCTTCCTCCAGCCGGGTGTCGTGACCGGGGCGTTCGCCGAGCAGGATGAAGTGATTGTGGTTGTCGATCAGGCCGGGGACGACCGTCTTGCCCTTCAGGTCGATGACGCAGGGGCCCGGCGGCAGCTTGGCGAGCCCGCCGACGCGGACGAACTTACCGTCCTTGATCGCCACCTGCGACACCACCTGGTTCTTGGCGTCCATGGTGTGGATCTTGCCGTTGAACAGGGTGAGACCCGCCTCGCAGCGGTCCGCCGCCATCGCACCGGTCGCCATGCTCGAAGCCAGCAGCGCCGCCGCCAGCGCCATCCGATTGGACATCACGCTTCCCCCTCCCGATCCGCCTCTGTGGGCGAGCAAGCGGCACCTTATGCAGGAAAGCCATGCGGGGTAAGGCCCGCCCGCCGGTCACTGACCGGTCTTGATCGCCCAGAAGTGATACATGCCGAGGAACAGGCCCGGCTGCTCGGCTTCGAGTTCGGCCCAGTGGGCGAGGCTGGTGCGCGCCGGGTCGTCGGGGAAGCGCGCATCGTAGGCGTCGAGCTGGGCGTAGGGCATGGAGAAGCCCAGGAAGCGCAGGCCCAGCCCGGGCAGGATCTGCGCGATCTCATCCAGCGAGAACTGCGTCTCCTGCACGTGGAACACGAGGTCGCGGCAATCGCTGAGGCTGTAGAAGTCGATGGTCGAGAGGATCGCATGGCGAGGCTCGGCGACCATCAGCTGCTGCCTGAAATCGCGGATGCCCTGGGCATCGTCCCGCACCCCGTACCGTTGGCGCAGGTCCGCGAGCCAGGCCCGCGCCGCGCGGCTGTAGAGGGCGATGGTCATGAGGCCGCCGGGGCGCAGCATGTCCACGAGACGGCGCCATCCCTCCCGGGGCCGCTCCAGATGGTGCAGAACGCCCACCGACTCGATCAGGTCGAAGCGCCGGTCGCCAAGGTCCACATCCATCAGATCCGCCTGGCCGAACTGCAGGTTCTGCACCCCCATCTCCATCGCCTTGCGCTTGCCGTAGGCTAGGCTGGATCGGCTGAGATCAAGGGCCAGGACCTCGCCGGCGGGATGCCGCAGGGCCACTTCGATCGCCTGCCGCCCCGTGCCGCACCCCGCGATCAGGATCTGCGGTCTGGCCGGCCACTGGAGCCCTGAGAGGTCGGCGAGAGGGTGACCTCGTTTGATGGTCTCGGGAAGCGGATCGGCCGGCGGCCGCGCCAGACTCAGCCAGCGCGGATAAGGGTTCTGCTCGTACTGCGCCTGGACAGCCTTGGACACCTCTCCGGCGATAGCGCCGAACCGAGGAATCGTGCGGGCGATCTCCTGTTCCTCCAGGGGCTCGATCAGCGCCAGCCGGATCAGGTCGTCGAAGGGCGCGGGCCAATTGCGATGCGCGAGACCGGACGCCCAGGGCGCGAGGTGCAGGGGGCGATAGGCCGCGTAGGTCGCGACCGCCTTGGGGTCGGCGTCTCCCGCCCCCGCGAGCTGGGCGCCCAAGGCCTCGATCCGTGCTGTCTCTTCCGGCGTCTCGGCCCAGGCGAACTCACTGGCGATGGCCGAGGCGGCAAGGGCGCAGCGGAGCTCTGGGGCGTCAAGGTCCGAGGCGATCAACAGCCGCCGGGCGCCCGTCGCGAGGCGCTCGATCTCCAAGGTGAGCGGCGAGCCCCGGTGCAGGAGCGCGATCAGCAGCGGATCGGCGAGCGTCTCAAGGTCGGCCTCCGCAACGACAAGGCCCGGAGCGCCGGCGCGGACCCAGAGTTCGGCGAAGCTGCGGCCCGTGAACAGATACCGGGTGATCGGCCCGTGGAGCAGGGCCTGTGAAATCCCCGGATATTGCGCCAGGCGGAGCAGCCACTCTCTGACCGCTTCGTTCGGGCTGTTGAAGGCGGGGATGCCGTTGATCGCCTGCGCCAACCGCACCCAGACGACCACGTCATCGGCGCCCGAGGAGATGGCCGTCGTCAGGGCGTCGCAGGCTTCCGGATACCGGCCCGCGCGCAGCAACTCGGAGCCCATGGCGACCAAGCCAACCAGACTCTGCTCTCCGTCGTCCACTGTGCACTTCCCCCTCGACCGTCTCGGCGAACGGCAGGCGGCCACCCTAGGCATGAACGAGCCGTTGCGGAACCGCCCCGCGGCGCGGAGCAGTAAGGCGAGGGTAATCGCCGCCTGCGACCTCAAGCCCCGGGGGACTTGCACGGCGCCGGGGAAGTTTAGTGACCATCAAGGCGACCATCCACACCGACGGCCCCTTCATCAGCCTGGCCTTCGAGGTGCGCCCACCGGGCTGCCGCGTCGACCCCCAGGTATTCGGGCCCGTGCGTCTGGCGACGGTGGAGGACGCCGCCGTGCTGCTGTCGCAGGTCGCCCGCTATCTCGACGAACCGGCGCCGGAGCGCCCGTGAGCGCGCCCGACGAACCGCCCGAACTGGAGGCGTTCCCGAACGACGGTCTGGGCCGGTTGCTCGGCCTGGTGTTCATCGCCCTGATCGCCATGGTCCTGGCGACGCTAGTCGGCGTGGCGGCGGGCATGATCTGGCTGAGGCTGTTCGGCGCGAGTTGAGGCGCGGCGCCGGAATCAGTTGCGCGCGGCCCCGACTTTCGGCCAACAAGCCCCCTGGGGTTGTGTAGTGTCGCCCCTTGAGCCCTTGGGGGACCTGGATGCACGACAAGCCGATCACGGCGGCGGTCTATCTGATCGTCGGGCTCCTGCTGGCGTTCGGCCCAATTCTCGCCCAGTTGCGTCCCTTCCGCTCCGCGCCGTCCGTCTCCGGCGCCTTGCCGGTGTTTCCGGGCTCCTGGCAGGTCGGCTGCACAATCGGCCTGCTGCTCGGCTTTTCCCTCCTGTGGTGGCGCAGGGTCAGCGACGGCATCACCCTGCCCGAGGCGATGCGCTACGCCGCCATCGTCTCAATCTGCCTCTGGTTCCTGAACCGCGAAGTCGAGGCCGGCCCGGCAGCCGCCCCCGTATCCCCCGCCACCCGCTGGACCCTTCTGGCGGCCGGCGCCGTGCTGGCGATCATCGGCACCTTCGGCACGGGCGTGCTGGAGTCCTCCACCTTCCGCTTGGTGGCTTGGCACCACTGGGGCGCCTTCACCGCCCCCGCCGAGGACATGCGGAGCGGCGGCCGCATCTTCCGCGATTTCCCGGCGCAATACGGCCTGGGCCCCACCACCTTGCTGGCCGCGGCCTGCCGCCACGCCTGCTGGGGCGGCATGTACCTCAGCGCCGCCGGGACCAATTTCATCCTGGTCGCGATCGGGCTGCTGATGGTCGCCAGCCTGAGGTGGAAGACCACTCTGGGCATGGCCATCGTGCTCGCGGCGGCGGCTTCGGCCATGCTGTTCTGGATCGCCTTCCCCTCGGCCGTCGGCTCGCCCACGGCGACGCCGTCGGTCGGCGGCCTGCGCTTCCTGCCTCCCCTGGCGCTGGCGGCCTTCCTCTGGGGGTGCGAAGCCCACCGGCCCGCCTCGCGCCTGTGGCTGCCCGTGGGGCTGGCCCTGTTCGCGGTCGGCGCCCTGTGGTCGCCGGAGTCGCTGTTCATGAGCCTGGCGGTGTGGGGCCCCTACTTCTGCCTGCGCCGGCTGGCGGAAGCCGCACCCGAGGCGCGCCGCAAGGTTCTGCTCGCCAGCCTCGTCCAGGTGGCCCTGACGCTGGCCGGGATCGCCCTCGCATTCGTCGCGGTCTACGGGGCGGCGTACCAGTCGCTGCCCAAGCTGCACCTGTACCTGATCTACATGCTGTTCCCGCCTGGGCCCCTGCCGATCAATCCCTGGGGCGCAATCTGGTTTTGCGGGTCGGCAGTGGCGCTGGGCGCCTGGACCTGCTGGCGGCTGCACCGCGACGAGGGCAACTCCCCCCGATTCCGCGGCGCCCTGGTGTTGGCGTTGCTGGCCTACGCGTCGATCTCCTATGCGATGGGCCGCAGCCACGACAACAACTTCCTGAACCTGATGCCCTACTTCGCCCTGGTGCTGGCGAGCGCGTTCGCGCTGAAGCTGGAACCTCTGCAGACGGGCGTGGCCGCGGGCATGCTGGTCAGCCTCATCGCCCTGCTGAGCACCTTCAACTGGGGCATCTGGGCCACCGCGCCTGTTGAGTTCAAGGGCATGGAGGTGGCCAATTCGATGTCGTTCCGCGCCCCCACCTCCCTCGCGCTACTTCCCCCCGAGACGGGCTCAGGCGCGACCATCATCACCCAGGCGATCGACGAGATTCACGGGCTGTCCAAGGATCCGATCGAGCTGATCGACCCGGCCTATCTGAACCTGTCGGGCGAGCCGGTGTGGATCTCCCTGCACGGCGCGGCCAACTTCGCCTACATACCCGAGCCGGACCGGGTCTGGATCGTACGGGAAGGCGCAAAGCGCTATCACCGCAATGGCTGGTTGCTGATCAACGACAGTATGACGGGGACCTGGCTGAACTCGATCCTGCCGGCCTACACGATCCTGGAGGAGCGCGATTACCCCGGCTACCGCGCCTTCCACCTGACGCCGAGGCCTTAGCCCGCCAACTCGGCCCGGCTTGATCCAAGGACAATGGGGAATGGTGGATGCGACAGGGATTGAACCTGTGACCCCCTCGGTGTGAACGAGGTGCTAAATAGCTAAATATATTGAATTTTTTCGCTTTTTCCGTACGTTTGGCTACGTTTTGTTCCGACTTTTTACGCGCTTTTACGCTCTATTCTGGTCCTTATCTGGTCCTTGGAACCCCTCGGGGACTGACGTCAATCGCGGCCAACACCCTCAAATTTCAGCCAACGTGGCGAACAGTTGACAGGCGCCCGCGCGCTAGACGGGTCACGGTCCAGTCACTACATCTCCCAACCGCTGACGGTAGGTGTATCTGGATGAACCGCGACGAAATCACGGCTGTGTCCATACTTCGCGACGAACCCCTCGTCGGTCAGGACGAATCCATCCTTGCCGCACGTCGCGCAAGTGGCGCGGGCCAGAAAGCCAGCGTCGGCGGCGTGACCTAGCGTGACGGTGCCGGGCGCCCCTCGCTCGCGCTGCATATGTGAGACGCAGAGCGCGGCAGTCTGGCGGTGCACGAGATCGATGGCGTGTTTCATAGGCTTATCGAGGTCGCCAACCACGCGGGGCGGACTCATTTTGATCCGCAAGCCGACCATGAACAGTCGGGCCTCGCCTTCATCGAAAACGACATGTTCGACCATTGCGGGCGCCTTGAACCGCTTCCCTTCATAACGCCGCGTCTTGATCCAGTCGCTAAAATAGGCCGCCGTGTCGCGGTCTAGGTGGCCGACGGTTTTCCCGCCAATCTCCACACGGATCGCGTTTGGATCGTATGGATTCTCCGGCTCTTGGGTCAGCGTCGCGTCGAGTTCTCCGGCACCGTAGAAACTCCGGATCGCCGGTTGATAGTGCGAGGCACCGACCACCCGAAGGCCGAAGCTCTGGCGGGTCTCCAATACGATCCGAGCATCCGCTTGGGATTGGGCGGGCAGAGCGGCATTACGCGGCGAGTCCAACGATTCAAGACGCCGATTTGGCGATGTCGGTCGCCCACGTGCGCTCCCGCCAAAAAGCGATCTGAGCAACCCGATCATCGTCTGCCACCCTCTTTAGCTTCGCGAAACTTCCATAGGCCACCAAGAGTGATCGTGGAGTTGGTCCCTAGCTTCGGCGAGGAGTGACCGGGTTCTTTGGACGCCTCGTGGCGATGACAGACTTTGACCCACGGCCTTCACTGGTCGGGTCAATCGGCGAACGCAGCTTAAGCAGGGTGGCGATCTCTTCGAAGCCCTTTCCGAGAGCAGTCTCGACGCCAGCCGCAACGCCCATCTGAAATGAGGAACGGCCTTGGCTTTTTCCTTGGAAAGGCGGTGCCGGCGGAACTGTCGCGCCCCCGCCCTTCACCGCGCGGAATCCCTCGGCGAAACCGCTCCGAAACTCGTCCGTCATCCGTAACTCCCCTCCTTTACTCGGAAAGCTCCATCTCGACCAGGAAACGAGACGGAGCTTTTGGCCAACCGCGATAGCGTTGGGCGCGGCTGAGCACCAGACACTCCTTGGCCCTGGTGATCGCCACAAAACAATTGCGACGCTCCTCCTCCATCTCAGGGCTTTCGTCCCCCTTCTGCTTGCTTTGGAAAGACGGCATGACGTCCTCTGCAAGCCCGATAACAAATACGTAGTCGAACTCTCGGCCTTTGGCGCCGTGAACTGTCATCAACGTCACGCTGCCCGGCTTTGGAGAAGGTTCCTTCGAGCGAAGCTGAAGTTCCTGCAAGAACTGGTCGAGCGGGGCACTTCTGCCGATGTGTCGGCCAATGTCCGCCGACAACTCACGCCAAGCGGCAATGTCTTCAGCCAAGTCGGAGGTGCCGTCGTTGTTCGCCGCGAAGTTTTCGAAAGCCTGGACCACTTGGTCGGTGAATGCGCGCACTCCGGCGGGTCCATCTAACGCCTTTGCCAAGGTCGCGATCAACGCCAGTCCTTCCTCGCCCACAACGGTCTCCGCCGCCGCCATCCACGTGGCGAGGTAGCCGCGTCCACTCGTCTCGGCATCGGCCATGATCTGGCGGACCGATGTCTTTGCACCCGTCATCCGATTGAAGGCTTCCACCAGCACGGCCAAATTCCGCTTGTCCAGCGGACGAACGAGTTGGGTGAGACAGGCCACGAACCATCGCAGTTCGGCGGACAGGAAGTCGTCCCGACGTTGGGCGAACACGGCCGGCACATTGCGGACGGAGAGCGCTTGGGCCATTCGCTCCAACAATGCGCGCGTCCTGCCTAAGACCGCCACCGAACCCCACTGCATTTTCCCCAGCGCGGCGATTTCGTCCGCGACGCCGCCCGCTTCCTCCTCGTCGGTCGCGAACGTGCGCAATTGGAGCTGTTGCGATGCTGGCAGCTTCAGTTCGGTCTTGCCTGCGACAAGAGGTTGCTTCGCGGTAGTGCGATCCGTGTTGTACGCGACCAACCGGTTTGCGACTTCCACGATGATCGGTGGACAACGGTAATTTGTGGGGAGCTGAATCAGTTCTGCTTGGTAGTCGGCTCTGAATGCCTGGATGTGCCGGAAGCTGGCTCCATTCCACTGATAGATGATCTGATCATCATCTGCGACCGCAAAAATATTGCGGAAGCCAGGCCCAGCAAGCGCTTTAATAAATCGATATTGCGCGCTATTCGTGTCCTGAAACTCATCCAACATCCAGTATGGATGTGATCGAGAATACCTCTGCGCGATCGCCGGAAACCTTTGCGTGAGGCGATACGCTTCTAAGATGAGCGAATTGAAATCGAGCGCATTGAGCCTGTGAAGCTCGTCTTCATAGAGCTGGTAAACCTCCGCGATGTGTTCCGCCTGCGGGTTCTGGGCAAGCGCAGCAGCAGCGCCGGTCGGTTCGATCAAGCGCGATTTCAAGCGATCGATCAGCGGCAAGAGTCCTACGTCCTCGGGCGAGAACCGCCCCCCCGTTGACGCCGCCGTCGCCAGTGCGTCTTCGAGCACCGCCTTCCGGTCGTCGTCTTGGGAATAAATGGCGAAATCCGGCTTAATCTGAAGATGGACGCCGTGCTGCCGCAGTATCTGACCACAGAAGCTGTGGAACGTTCCAATGTTGGCCCGCTCCTCTAAGCCGGGCACGAATGCAGCCACCCTGGTCTTCATTTCATCGGCCGCCTTGTTGGTGAAGGTCAGGGCCAGGATGCGGAAATTTTTCTCCGGCGAAGAGGCGAGCAGTTGAGCGATCCGGCACGTGAGGACCTGCGTCTTCCCAGAGCCCGGTCCAGCCAGGACAAGGACGGCGCCGTCTGTCCAGTTGACAGCGCGCCGCTGGATGTCGGTGAGCTTGAAGAGGGCAGTCTCAAGCGCGTCGGTCATTCGAGCCCCCTGAGACGGGCGATCGCATCGCGAAAAGCCTGCGGCATCCGCTGCGCGAGTCCGGGGTCGGCGGCGATGCGGTGTGACAGCGCGGCTGCATAGGCGGTCTTGTTGTCCTCTAACCGCTTATCAAGGGTAGGGCGATCAATGGTGAGCGCGTCCGCGTGACCCAACCCATGGAGGATGTCTCGCAGTTCAGGCTCCAGGCCGTCCGCTAGCAGTTGCTGCTCCAAGAAGCCATTCGGTAGGGTCTTGCATCGGTCCGCGACGAAGGCCGGATCAAAACCTCGGTTTCGAATAGTGTCGCAGTAGGTGTGGCCTGCCTGATCACCGTCGAACACGGCCAAGAAGGGGATCGACAACGCGCGCGCCAGGGCGGCGAAGGTTGCCGGATTGCCATTGTTGACCGCGTCGATCAGCGACACGCCATGTTCGTCGAAGTCATAGCCGAGGCTCCGGGCGAGCGCCGAGACAATGAGATACTCCCCTTGCCCTTCGACGATCATCCATCGGGACGCAAAGAAAATCTCCCCCCGTATACGGCGGGCGAATGTTTCGAGTGCGCGCAGTTCGCCGTCATCGATGTGCAGGAGCGAGCGGTCATGGAGGTCTCGTAGCACGCCAGTGATGACGGCTCGGTCGGGATGGGTGCCGTACGCCGTCAGCAGCGCTCGATAGCGATGCTGGTCGAGCTTTCCATTGACGGTCAGCGTGGACGTCGGGAGGTCATATTCCAGGAGACCACCGGAGTTCGCTACTAGGCCATCGAGAGCCGCCACGTGTGGAACGACTGCGCTGAAGCTCGGTGGCAGCCAGCACACCCGCGTTCCTTCCGGCGTCAGCTTGACCAATCGGAGGTCACGAAACGGGACGTGCTGGACGAAATAAGGGGAATGCGTCGTCACCAGTTTCTGCCCTGGCAGCGCGTTCACATGCGCCCACAGATTCCGGGCGGCTTGGGGATGCAGGTGCGTCTCAGGCTCTTCGAGGGCCAGCACCGGCGAACTCTCCGGTTCGTAGAGTTCCTGAAGCAGGTGGTCGACGAAAGCCTGAAACAGGAAAATCACTGACAGGCTCTGCACTCCTTGCCCGTGGCGCTGAAGGGGCAGCCACGGCCAGTCGGGCTCGTTGCGGAGGATTATCTCTGCCTTTGAAAGCAGGTCCCAGGCCTTGAGGGGCACGAGCCGCAGGTCAACGGCGCCGGTACGATCCCGACTGGCGACGCGGGTGGCTCCGGAGAGCGTCTGGGCAATCTGCGCGAGGCGAGCATCCGCTGCGAGGAGCTTGCGGTTCAACAGATCGAGGACCCGCTGCGTTTTCGTTTCAAGGGCCGCAGGGATCTGCATTGCGCGCAGCAGGCGCCCCCAAAACTGCGACTTCGAACTGAATTCGTCTTCGACGTCTCTCAGCGCCCCGAGATAGAAGACCGGCAAGTAGCGCCAGAAGCGTTCCAGATTTAGGCGGCGAGCTGATTGGCCGATTAGGGGCTGGCGCGCGGCATTCAGGAACATCCAGGCCGGCTCATAAGCGCCCGTAGCGGCGTCCCACGCACACGTGGCGCGAAGGACGACGAAGGCTCGACCAGTGACCGCATCAACCTGAAGAATGTCCTCTAGGCTCTGCTGCAGTTCATCGGGCCATTCACCCGCCTCGCTCTCTTCCGCTCGGACCTCGATGGCTAGACCAGGAGACTGCTTGGGGTCGTCCGTCTCGTTTTCGAGATGAATGTCGTACTCGGTAAAGCCGGTTCCCCGCTGCCCCCATCGGCGGGTGAGCGCGATCCTGACCGCGTCCAAGATGGCCGTCTTGCCAGCGTTGTTCTGGCCGATGAAAACCGTGTTCTCGCCCAGTTCCAGGTCAAGCCGCTTGATTGAGCGAAAATTCTCGATCCGCAGTCGATTGATACGCATTCCGACCCTGCGCTCCCCGCCAGCTCGTCCCACAGCCGCGCCGGATGAATATACATGGTTCGGCCCGTGGAGCAGGTCGAACGACAGCGTCAGCGATCTTCGCGGGCCGGTCCAACCAAAGGCCCCGCTCCGGCTCGCGCAACCCGCCTGCCCGGATGTCCATGGAGTGGCCCTGAAGCGCCTGACGAGGCTCCCACGGCCCCGTCCGTGCCTTGAAAGCACCTCGGGGTCGGACGAGGCGCTCTCATGACGCTCGAAGCACGTTTGCCCGTCCGAATCACCAGAAGTCGGGCAGGACGGCACTCAGATAGACCGTGCGACAACCGATTCAGAAGGCTGATGCGGCCGAGTGGCGTCGTTTCTGGTCCTTAACCTGGCCCTTGAGGACAGGTCGACTTTTCCAGCTTTTCTAAGCCATTGAAAAGGTTGGTGGATGCGACAGGGATTGAACCTGTGACCCCCTCGGTGTGAACGAGGTGCTCTCCCGCTGAGCTACGCATCCGGACCGGCCAAAAAGCCTGAATCGCGAAGGAGGCGAGCGTATAGCCCGCTCCATCGCCGGGGGCAAGACGCCAGAGGGGCGTCTTTGTGGCCTGCCCAGAGCCTAGGGTTGGATGCCGGCCAGGGCGGGGATGTC
>Ga0265327_10001848_pt1 | contig 24570 bp, 21 predicted proteins | sample 41621metaG_FD_202089 | JGI IMG/M metagenome (GOLD analysis project Ga0265327, IMG submission 202089) | Rhizosphere microbial communities from Carex aquatilis grown in University of Washington, Seatle, WA, United States - 4-16-21 metaG | ecosystem: Host-associated > Plants > Roots > Rhizosphere...
GCCCAGGAGCGCACGGAGCAGGATGCCGCGGTGCGTTCGGCGCAGACCGCGGAGCGAGTCACGCTGAGCCAGTTCCGGGCCGGCACCACCACCTACCTCGCGGTGATCACCGCCCAGACCCTCGCGCTCAACAACGAGCGCACCGCGCTGCAATTGCAGGGCCGGCAGTTCGCCGCCAACGTCGCGCTCGTGAAGGCGGTCGGCGGCGGCTGGGATGCCAGCCAGCTGCAGGCCCGCAGCGATGCCAGCCCGATGGATACGGCCCCCGTGGCCGCGATCGACAAGTGACCGACAAGTGAACGACATGGATACCCCCACCACCCCCGCCGCCCGCCAGCGCTCGCGCTGGCTGATCAATTCGGTCATCGTGCTGGTCGTCCTGCTGGCCGCCTTCTTCGCCTGGCGCAGGTTCAAGGCACCGCCGCCGCCGCCGCCGGTGGCGCAGGGCGTGCCGGTGACCACTGCCCGCGTCGCCAGCAGCACGGTACCGATCGCCCGCACCGGTGTGGGTACGGTGATTCCGGTGGCCTCGGTGACGGTGCGCACCCGGGTCGACGGCCAGCTGATCGGCGTGGACTTCAAGGAAGGCCAGGACGTCAAGGAGGGCCAGGTGCTGGTGCGCATCGATCCGCGCACCTTCCAGGCCGCTCTCGACCAGATCAGCGCCCAGAAGGCGAAGGACGAGGCCACGCTGGCCAATGCGCGCGCGGACCTGAGCCGCTACGGAGAGCTGATCAAGGAAGACGCCACCACCCAGCAGACGCTGGACACGCAGCGCGCCCTGGTCAACCAGCTGGCGGCCACCGTGAAGAGCGACGAAGCTCAGATCCATGCGGCGCAGGTGCAGCTGAGCTTCACCACCATCACGGCGCCGATCAGCGGCCGCGTCGGCGCGCGACTGGTCGACCCCGGCAACATCGTCCACGCCGCCGACACCAACGGGCTGCTGGTCATCAACCAGATCGACCCGATCGCAGTGCAGTTCACCCTGCCCGAGAGCAGCTTCCAGGCGGTCAACAAGGCGCTCAACGGCAGCCATGAGCCGCTGGCGGTCGAGGCCATCGATCGCGACACGCACGAGGTGCTGGCGCCCGGCAAGCTGACCCTGCTCAACAACCAGATCGACGTCGCCACCGGCACGATCTCGATGAAGGCCCAGTTCGCCAATTCGCAGCACCGCCTCTGGCCCGGCCAGTCGGTCGATGCGCGGGTGGTGCTGGGCGAGCGCGCCGATGCGCTGACCGTTCCCGCGGCCGCGGTGCAGCGCAACCAGGAAGGCTTCTTCGTCTACGTGATCGGCACCGACGACAAGGCGCGCGCCCAGGCGGTGACGGTGGCCGACACGGTCAAGGGCCAGTCGGTGATCGACACCGGCCTGAGCGCCGGCGAGCGAGTGGTGGTCGATGGCCAGTACCGCCTGACGCCGGGTTCGCACGTCACCGAGAAGCCGCCGGTGGTCACGCCGGGCCCGGTGGCCACCAGCGCGGGAGCCAAGCCATGAACGTCTCTGCCGCCTTCATCAAGCGCCCGATCGGCACCTCGCTGCTGGCGGCGGCAGTGCTGCTGATCGGCCTGGTCGCCTGGCCGCTGCTGCCGGTGGCACCCTTGCCGCAGGTCGACTTCCCGACCATCCAGGTCACCGGCAAGCTGCCCGGTGCCAGCCCCGAGACGATGGCCTCGAACGTGGCGCAGCCCCTGGAGCGGCAGTTCTCGCTGATACCCGGCCTGGCGCAGATGACCTCGACCAGCTCGCTGGGCCTGACCCAGATCACGCTGCAGTTCGACCTCGACCGCAACATCGACGGCGCCGCCCTCGACGTGCAGACCGCGATCAACTCGGCCCAGGGCCAGCTGCCGCAGAACCTGCCGAGCCCGCCCAGCTTCCGCAAGATCAACCCGGCCGATTCGCCGGTGCTGATCCTGGGCGTGCAGTCGAAGGTGCTGCCGCTGACGCAAGTCAACGACTACGCCGACAACGTGCTGGCGCAGCAGATCTCGCGCATATCGGGCGTGGGCCTGGTCAACATCTTCGGCGTGCAGAAGCCCTCGGTGCGCATCCAGGTCGACCCGGCCAAGCTGAAGGCGGTCGGCATGTCGCTGGAGGACATCCGGGGCGTGATCGCGGCCACCACCGTGAGCCAGCCGACCGGCACCATCGACGGCGAGCGGCAGGCCTTCAACGTCTACACCAACGACCAGCTGCTGCGCGCCGCGCCCTGGAACGACATGGTTCTGGCCTGGCGAAACGGCGCGCCGATCCGGGTGCGCGACATCGGCGTCGCGGTCGACGGGCCCGAGAACAGCAAGGTCGCCGCCTGGGGCTTCGCCGGCCCGGCCGCGCCCGAGGGCAGCGACATCGCCAACGGCCGCGCGATCATGCTGGCGATCACCAAGATGCCTGGCGCCAACGTGATCGAGACGGTCGACCGCATCCAGGCGGCCCTGCCCAAGCTGAAGGCGGCGATCCCGCCCAGCGTCTCCGTCAACACGCTGGTCGACCGCACCCAGACCATCCGCGCCTCGGTCAAGGACGTCGAATTCACCCTGCTGCTGTCGATCGCGCTGGTGGTGATGGTGATCTTCGTCTTCCTGCGCAACGTCACGGTCACGCTCATACCCAGCGTCACGGTGCCGCTGGCGCTGCTGGGCACCTCGGCGGTGATGTACGTGGTGGGCTACAGCCTGGACAACCTGTCGCTGATGGCGCTGACCATCGCGGTCGGCTTCGTGGTCGACGACGCGATCGTCATGCTGGAGAACATCTACCGGCACATCGAGGACGGCATGGCGCCGATGGAGGCGGCGCTCAAGGGCGCGGGCGAGATCGGCTTCACCATCATCTCGATCTCGGTGTCGCTGGTGGCGGTGTTCATCCCGCTGCTGCTGATGGGCGGCATCGTCGGGCGGCTGTTCCGCGAATTCGCGGTGACGGTGACCTTGACGATCGTGGTCTCGGTGCTGATATCGCTGACGCTCACGCCGATGCTCTGCGCGCGCTTCCTGCAGCCGCACGTCGAGGGCGAGCGGCACGGGCGCCTCTACCAGCTCTTCGAGCGCGGCTTCGACGCCATGCTGAACGGCTACAAGCGCGGCCTGCACGTGGTGCTGCGCCATCCCTTCATCACCCTGATGAGCTTCATCGCGACGGTGGCGGCCACGGTGGCGCTGTTCATCGTGATCCCGAAGGGCTTCTTCCCGCAGCAGGACACCGGCTTCATCTTCGGCAGCGCCGACTCGGCGCAGGACTCGTCGTCGAACGCGATGCGCGACCGGATGCTGAAGATCGCCGACATCGTGCGCCAGGACCCGGACATCATGAGCTTCGGCATGCAGGCCGGGGCCAGCACCTTCAACTCGGGCAACTTCTTCCTGGCGCTGCGGCCCAAGGACGAGGGCCGCACCGCGACGGCAGACGAAGTCATCCAGCGGCTGCGGCCCAAGCTGGCGCCGGTGCAGGGCATCACGCTGTTCATGCAGGCCGGGCAGGACATCACGGTGGGCGGGCGGCCCTCGCGCACCCAATACCAGTACACGCTGACCGATCCCGACCTGAACGAGCTCAACACCTGGGCGCCCAAGCTGCTCACGCGCCTGCGCGAGCTTCCGCTGCTGACCGACGTGATCTCCGACCAGCAGAATGCTGCGCCGACGGCCCAGGTCACCATCGACCGGCAGCGCGCCTCCAGCTACGGCATCACGCCGGCCATGGTCGATGCGACCATCTACGATGCGATCGGGCAGCGGCAGGTGGCGCAGTATTTCACCCAGCTCAACAGCTACAACGTGATCCTCGAGGTCACGCCCGAACTGCAGCGCAATCCGGCGCTGTTCGACCAGCTCTACCTGACCTCGCCGCTGACCGGGCAGCAGGTGCCGCTGTCGACCTTCGTCAAGCTGGACACCAGCAAGACCGGCTACCTGTCGATCAACCACCAGGGCCAGTTCCCGGCGGTGACCATCTCCTTCAACCTGAAGCCGGGCGGCTCGCTCGGCCCGGCGGTGGATTCGATCAACAAGGCACAGGCCGAGATGGGCGTGCCGCAGACGCTGACCGGCACCTTCCAGGGCACGGCGCAGGCCTTCGGCGATTCGCTGCGCACCCAGCCCTACCTGATCCTGGCCGCGCTGATCTCGGTGTACATCGTGCTGGGCCTGCTGTATGAGAGCTACATCCACCCGCTGACCATCCTCTCGACGCTGCCATCGGCAGGCGTCGGCGCGCTGCTGATCCTGATGGCCGGCGGCTACGACCTGAGCGTGATCGCGCTGATCGGCATCATCCTGCTGATCGGCATCGTCAAGAAGAACGGCATCATGATCGTGGACTTCGCGCTGCATGCCGAGCGCGACCGCGACATGTCGCCCAACGACGCGATCTTCGAGGCCTGCATCCTGCGCTTCCGGCCGATCATGATGACCACCATGTGCGCGCTGCTGAGCGGCCTGCCGCTGATGCTGGGCCACGGCGCCGGCTCCGAGCTGCGCCGGCCGCTGGGCTACGCGATGGTGGGCGGGCTGATCCTCTCGCAGATCCTGACGCTCTTCACCACGCCGGTGATCTACCTGTATCTCGACCGCGGCCACCACTGGTACATGAAGCGCAAGGCCGCGCGCCTCGCACGCAAGAGGGCGGCGATCCAGGTCGACACCCCGCCGATCCCACCACGGGCATCGCCAACCGGAGTCGCTGGCGAATGAAGGTGCTGATCGTCGAGGACGAGCGCAAGACCGCCGACTACCTGTTCCAGGGCCTGACCGAGCAGGGCTGCGCGGTCGACCTTGCCTTCGACGGCATCGACGGCCAGCACCTGGCGCTCCACTACGACTTCGACGTGATCGTGCTCGACGTCATGCTGCCGGGGCTGGACGGCTTCTCGGTGCTGAAGTCGTTGCGCAGCGTGAAGAACACGCCGGTGATCATGCTGACTGCGCGCGACGGCGTGGCCGACCGGGTGCGCGGCCTGCAGGACGGCGCAGACGACTACCTGGTCAAGCCCTTCTCCTTTCTCGAACTGCTGGCGCGCCTGCAGGCCCTGACCCGGCGCGGGCGGGCCCAGGAAACCACGCTGCTGCGGGTGGGCGACCTGCGCGTCGACCTGCTGAGCCGCAAGGCGATCCGCCAGGAGCAGCGCATCGACCTGACCGCGCAGGAATTCGCGCTGCTGGCTGTGCTGGCCCGGCGCCAGGGCGAGATCCTGTCGAAGACGGTGATCGCCGAACTGGTCTGGGACATGAATTTCGACAGCAACACCAACGTGGTCGAAGTGGCGATCAAGCGCCTGCGCGCGAAAATCGATGCACCCTTCGACCACAACCTGCTGCACACCATCCGCGGGATGGGCTACGTCCTGGAGAAGCGCAGCGGCCCGGAGACTGAATGAGGAATTCGATCGCGGTACGCATCGCGCTGATGTTCGCCGCAGCCGCGCTGCTCGGCTTCGCGCTGCTCGGTGCCGCGCTTCACCGGGTGCTCGCGAGCGAGCTCGAGCGGCACCAGCGCGAGCAGATCAGTGCCCGGCTCGACGATCTCTCCTACATGCTGCAGCACGGCCGGGCGGTCAACCTGGGCGAACGCATTCGCGACAAGCTCGACACCCTGAGCGCCGACGACCGGCGCACCCGTTCATGGCTGTGGAGCGAGGACCCGGCCTTCCAGTACGGCGAGGACCTGCAGGAAGTGCGGGCGGCGGTCGCGGCCGGGCGCGACAGCGTGCAGATCAATGTCGGCACGCCACCGCAGCCGATCTGGATGCGGGTGCGCGGCGGCTCCTTGCCGGCCAGCGCCCAGCATCCGGCGGTGACCTACATGGCGGGCGTCGATGCCGAGCCCTTCGGCCATACGCTGCGCACCTTCGAGACCGCGGTAGCCCTGTTGACGCTCGCAGGCACGGTGCTGTCGGCCGCGCTCGGCTACTGGATCGCGCGCATCGGGCTCGGCCCGGTCGAGCGGCTGTCGGCCGAGGCGCAACGCATCGGGCCCGACAACCGCGCGCTGCGGCTGCAGCTGCCGACCCTGCCGAAGGAGCTGGCCCATCTGGGCGCCTCCTTCAACGACGCGCTGGACCGGCTGGACGGCGCCTATCGCCAGCTAGCGACCTTCAGCGACGACGTGGCCCACGAGCTGCGCACGCCGCTGGCCAACCTGATCGGCCAGACCCAGGTGGCGCTGGGCCGGGAGCGCAATGCGGGCGAGTTGCGCGAAGTGCTGCAGTCCAACCTCGAGGAGCTGGAGCGGCTGCGCGCGATCGTCGCCGACATGCTGTTCCTGGCGCGGGCGGAGCAGGGCGTTCGCGCGCGCGGGCTGGTGGCCTCGTCGATCGCGCAGGAGGTAGGCAAGACGGTCGAATTCCTCGACATGCTGCTCGACGAAGCCGGCATGTCGGTGCAGGTCGAGGGCGACGCGGTGGCGCCGATCGAGACCTCGCTGTTCCGCCGCGCGCTGACCAACCTGCTGCAGAACGCGATCCAGCATTCGCGGCCCGGCGCCCATGTGCTGGTTCGCATCGGCAGCGGCGACCGCTCGGCCGAGGTGAGCTTCTCGAACCCCAGCGCGCCGATCGCGCCGGAGCAGTTGCCGCGGCTTTTCGATCGCTTCTACCGGGTCGACACCTCGCGCCGCAACAGCGGCGAAAACCACGGCCTGGGGCTGTCGATCGTCAAGGCGGTAGCGGTGATGCACAACGGGTCGGTGTTCGCCCGGTCGGTGGACGGGATGACCACCGTCGGCTTCAGCGTCGCGCTCGACGGCTGATGGCCGAGGCTAGCCGGCCGGGGACCGGTGTGCTCGCCGGCGCCGCATGATCAGCTTCTCCTTGACCTTGTCCATCAGGAAGTCGTAGGTGTTGCGCACGCGCTGGCGGCCGGTGGTGCCGCTGTAGGGGCACCACAGCTCGGCGCCCGCCTGGCGCGCCCGCTGGCTCAGGAAGCTCTCGGACAGCACGCAGCGCAGCTTCGAGCGCAGCGCCGGAAAGGTCTCGGCATCGAGCGTGCGGACCTTGTAGGCGGTGTTCTTCCAGCCGAAGCGGCGGGCCCGGGCCGTACCCTCGCCGGAATCCGCGACCAGCCAATCCATCGCGCCTGCCATGAAATCGGGGCCCAGGTGCGGGCGGAACACGCGGTGGGCGGGCTCGTAGCTGTCCTCGAAGATGGAGTCGAGCAGCGCAGGGGCCGGACTCACGGTGCCCAGCGTCCAGCGCAGCCGGTCGTTCATCGCGAAGGCGTAGGTCGATATCCATTGCAGCATCGGGCCGATCGGCGTCGAGCCCGGATTGGCGCAGTTGATGAGCTCGCCCAGCATCCAGGGGCCGCCGTGCTGGCTCAGCCAATCGGCCTGGTCGAAGAAGCGGCGGACGCGGGTTTCGCTCCAGCCATGGTGGGTCGCCACCGTGTCGTTGGTGAAGACCCAGACATCCGGTGCATCGGCTCGCCGCAGCATCGCGCTCATGCCTGCGTCCCAACCGGTGAATTCGTGGTTGCTGTTGTCGCCCGGCACGACGGCGACGCCCTCGAAGCCGTGGCCGTCGTAGCGCTCCTCGCCCGAGCGCAGGGCGTTGTCGACGATCAGCAAGGAGACTTCGTGGCCGCGCGCTACCAGCAGCCGGCGGAACCTCCCGAGCAGCTCCAGTGAGGACTCGCGAGAGGCGCGGCCGTATTCGAGGTGCACGAATGAATAGCGTTTCGGTTCGGGCATGGCTGGCATCGATTGGGACGGGACGATTCCTGTCGGCGGCCGTTGCGGCCGGGAGATGGCCAACCTGCGATCACCCGCCCGTTCACCCGCCCGTATTGACGCAGAGCCTAGTGGCGAGGCTCGCCGCCGCGTCAAGCTTGTGCCGCGCCTTCTTGTAGGCCGGCGCCGACAGTGCGAGATACAGGCTCAATGTCGCTGCTGCTTCATCCAGTCGACCGACCCGGGACGCCCGTCGATGCGCAGCGAAGCAGTCGCCGGAGCAGTCTCTGCGACCAGCTTTCCCTTGCGGAAAACCTTCAGCCGCGCGGCCCGCAACCGTATCGCTTCCACCGGATCGCGCGCCTGCAGCAGCACGAAGCTGGCGTCGCAGCCCGGCGCCAGGCCGTAGGCGTCGAGTCGCATCACGCGCGCCGCGTTCGCCGTCACCGCGTCGAAGCACTGGCGGATCGCGTCCTGGCCGGTCATCTGCGCCACATGCAGGCCCATGTGGGCCACCTCCAGCATGTCGCCCGAGCCCATGCCGTACCAGGGGTCCATCACGCAGTCGTGGCCGAAGGCAACGTTCACGCCGGCCGCGAGAAGCTCGGGTACCCGGGTCATGCCGCGCCGCTTCGGGTAGCTGTCGTGGCGGCCCTGCAGCGTGATGTTGATCAGCGGGTTGGCGATGACCGCGACGCCGCTCTCGGCAATGAGCGGCAGCAGCTTGCTGACGTAATAGTTGTCCATCGAATGCATCGAGGTGCAATGCGAACCGGTGACCCGGCCCTGCAGCCCGAGCCGCTGGGCTTCGAAGGCGAGCGTCTCGATATGGCGCGAAAGCGGATCGTCCGATTCGTCGCAATGCATGTCTACCGGCAGCCCGCGCTCGGCCGCCAGTTCGCACAGCAGCTTCACGCTGGCGGCACCGTCGGCCATGGTGCGCTCGAAGTGCGGAATGCCGCCCACCACGTCGACGCCGCGGTCGAGCGCGCGCCGGATGTTGTCGATGCCGCCCGGGGTGCGCAGCACGCCGTCCTGCGGAAAGGCCACCAGCTGCAGGTCGAGGTAAGGGGCCACGCGGCGCTTGACCTCCAGCAGCGCATCGACTGCCAGCAGGCTGGGTTCGCTGGTGTCCACATGCGTGCGGATGGCCAGCAGTCCCTTGGCCACGGCCCAGTCGCAATAGGCCAGGGCGCGTTCGATCAGCGCGTCGGCGGTCAGCAGCGGCTTGAGTTCGCCCCACAGCGCAATGCCTTCGAGCAGGGTGCCGCTCTGGTTGACGCGCGGCAGGCCGTAGCTCAGGGTCGCGTCCATGTGGAAGTGCGGGTCGACGAAATGCGGCGCCAGCAGCAGGCCGCCGGCATCCAGCCGCTGGGCGGCGGGTGCGTCGATCGCCGGGGCGACTTCCGCGATCCGGCCGTCCCGCACCGCCACCGACATGCCGGTGCGGCCGTCCGGAAGCGTCGCGTCGACGATCAGCAGGTCAAGCATGGCTTCGCTTCATGGATGGGCCCGGGGACGATTCCGCCGGTCGATGGAAACGCGCTTGCCGCGAAGGCATCACGGCAGCCGCGTCCGGCTGGTGGTGCAGATGGCCGGATGCCCGGCGAGCTGGTCGCACTGGCAGGGCTGGCAGCTGTCTATGCGATCGGTGGCAGGTGCCGACGCGGCATCGGCGGCCGTGGCGCCGCCCGCCGCGCTGCAGGCGCTGCGGCAGGCCTGGGCCCGGCCTTCGCCGATGGCCACGCCGGAGCTTTCGCCGCGCAGGCTCGAACAGCCGGCGATCGAGGCCGCCGCCATCAGGCAGGCGAGCAGTTGCAGGACGGAGGAGCCATCGGTCATCGGCGGCTCCCCGGCTGGCGGGTCGATGCGCAGACCATCTCCTACTTGGTACCGAAGATCCGGTCGCCCGCATCGCCCAGGCCCGGCAGGATGTAGCCGTGGTCGCTGAGCTGGCGGTCGATGGCCGCGGTGTAGATCGGCACGTCGGGGTGGGCGTCCTGCATGGTCCGGATGCCCTCGGGGCAGGTCAGCAGGCAGACGAATTTGATCGACTTCGGGCTCAGTTCCTTGATCCGCTCGACCGCCGCGACCGCCGAGTTGCCGGTGGCCAGCATCGGGTCGACCACCACCACGTCGCGATCCTGCATGTCGCTCGGCATCTTGAAGTAGTACTCGACCGCGGTCAGCGTCTTCGGGTCGCGATAGAGGCCGATGTGGCCGACCCGCGCGCCGGGCACCACGCTGAGCATGCCGTCCAGGATGCCGGTGCCCGCGCGCAGGATCGACACCAGCACCAGCTTCTTGCCATCGATGACCTTGGCCTGCATGGTCTCGAGCGGCGTCTCGATCTCGATGTCCTGCATCGGCATGTCGCGCGTGACCTCGTAGGCCATCAGCATGCTGATCTCGTTGAGCAGGCGGCGGAAGCTGTTGGTGCTGGCCTCCTTGCGCCGCATCAGCGTGAGCTTGTGCTGGACGAGGGGATGGTCGATGAGGTGGACGTTGCTCATGGTCGGCGGCGCGCTGGTGCGCTGTTGTCGTTGTTGAAGGAAGGAGGGAGTCTAGAAGACGGTACCGTCGCTCTGGATGCGCAGCGGTGGCGCGCCGTCACGCAAGCGCTGTGCCAGCGAACGTCCGGCGGCCCAGGTGCCGCCTTCGAGCACGCGGGCCAGCGGCATCTCTTCCTCGCTGCGCTCCATCACCTTGCGCAGCCGGGGTGCGAGCTCGTCGAGCAGCGCGACGGTCAGCGCTCGCCATTCGACGATGAACTCGTCGCCGACCTTCCAGTCCATGTGCAGCAGCGTCGGGTCCTTGGGCACGATCAGGCCGCTGTCGATCAGCAGGCCGCCGTTGCGGTATTCGGGCAGGGCGGTGAGGGCCTCGATGTGCCGCACCTTGACGCCGGCCCATTCGAAAGGCTCGAGCATGGAATAGGTGAGCCATTGCGACAGCTTGTGAAAGGGCATCCAGCCGCGGGTCAGGCCCGGCCCCTCGACCGCGCTGTGGCGCCAGCAGTCGCCCAGCGCGAAGGCGGGGTTGCCCGAGCCGATGCCGCCGGGCATGTCGCTGCCGTCGGCGGCGATGCTGTCGACCGCATTGGAGGCCGGCCAGATGCCCGACAGCGAATCGAGCAGCAGCGACAGGATCTCGTGCGCGGTGATCTCGGCGGTCGGCGGCGCGGCGGGGCCGTAGGGGCCGACCAGCGCATCGAAGATGCCGCCCGGCCGGCCCGGGTCGCCGAACACCTCGGGCTGCTCGCTCATCGCCTCGCCGAGCCGGCGCAGCAGCGTGGCGCGGCCGGCAAGCCCGACCAGCGGATTGGCGCTGCTGACCTGGAAGGCGTCGCCCAGCCGGTCGGTGACCAGCGCGCGCAGCCCGGCCGCATCGGCCTGCAGCGGCTGGGCCGGGTCGGAGGAGAACAGGCCGCTGGTGAAGGCGTGGTAACTCGCGATGCCCAGGCCCTCGGAGCGGGTGAAGCGCTGGCCGCTGGCGCTCTCGTTGTAGTGCCAGTCCGGGCCGGCGCCGGCATCGAGCAGCACGCTCACCAGCACCAGGTCGAGATGGGCCCGGGCCCGCTGGCGGGCATCGGTCTGGCTGCCCAGCAGTTCGTCCAGCGCCGCGACCCGGTCGACGCCGCCGGCCTCGAAGTGGCGCCAGCGGCTGTGATAGGGGATCGGGCGCCAGGCGAAGCGGTCGCGCGTCACCTCGGCCACGGTGCGGGCCGTGTCTTCCATCGCGTCGTCCGAGCCGATGACGAACCAGGCCGATTCGCCAGCCCGGGCACGGGCCAGCAGCGCCTGCGCCCGGCTCCGGATGGCATCGGTGGTGCGCAGGAAGGCGGCGGCGCCGGCCGGATGCGCGGTGTCGCCGATCAGCTCGACGTCCGGATCGACATGGCCCTGGGCATCGGCGCTGCGCACGGCGGGATTGGCGGTCGGCCGGTCGGGATCGACGCCGTAGTTGTTGCTCGTCATGGATCAGCCCCTGCTCATTGGTCGAGTTTGCGACCCTTGGCTTTCTTGAGTTCCTCGGCGTCGGGTACCGCGCCGGGCGTGAAATAGCCCGCGGCCATCTTGGCATCCATCTCGACGCGGGCATCGGCCGGGATCAGTTCGTCCGGGATGTTGACGCGGGTTCCGATCTCGATGCCGGAGCCGGTGATGGCGTCGAACTTCATGTTGCTCATCGACACCAGCCGGTGGATCTTGCGGATGCCCAGCCAGTGGAAGACGTCCGGCATGAGTTCCTGGAAGCGCATGTCCTGCACGCCCGCCACGCATTCGGTGCGCGCGAAATACTGGTCGGCGGTGTCGCCGCCGACCTGGCGCTTGCGTGCGTTGTAGACCAGGAACTTGGTGACCTCGCCGAGCGCCCGGCCTTCCTTGCGCGAATAGGCCACCAGCCCGACGCCGCCGCGCTGGGCGCCCTGGATGCATTCCTCGATGGCATGGGTGAGGTAGGGCCTGCAGGTGCAGATGTCGGAGCCGAAGACGTCCGAGCCGTTGCATTCGTCGTGGATGCGCGCGGTGAGCTCGACCTCGGGATTGGCCAGGTCGCGCGGGTTGCCGAAGATGTAGAGGGTCTGGCCGCCGATCGGCGGCAAGAACACCTCCAGGTCGGAACGGGTGACCAATTCCGGATACATGCCGCCGGTTTCCTCGAAAAGCACCCGACGCAGGTCGGTCTCCGAGCAGCCGAAGCGCTTGGCCACCGCCGGCAGATACCAGACCGGCTCGATCGCGGCCTTGGTGACCATGGCAGCGCCGCCCTCGGTGAGGAACTTGCCGTCGGCCTTCAGGCGCCCGCGCTGCAGCGCCTCGATCACCTCGGGCAGGATCACGTGCGCCTTGGTGATGGCGATGGTCGGGCGGATGTCGTAGCCGGCGGCCAGTTCGGCCGAGAAGACATCGGCCACCACTGCGCCCCAGGGGTCGAGCGAGACGATCCGGCCGGGCTCGCTCCACTGCGGATACGGCCCGATCTGGTCGGTCGGCGCGGTGTTGGTGAGGTCGGCCTTGTGATGCGGCGACAGCGCCCCGCTGGCCACCGCCAGCGCCCGGTAGACGCTGTAGGAGCCGCTGTGGGTGCCGATCACGTTGCGATGGGCGCGCTTGGTGGTGGTGCCGACCACCGGCCCGCGCTCGGTCGCGGTGGGCGCGCCCCACTGGATCGGCAAGGCGCCGAAGCCGCCCGCATGCGAGGTCAGGCGGATGTGGCTGCGCTGGGGTGTGGGCAGGGGCGCGAGCTGGGCAGGCGGCGCCGGAGGCTCTGGGATCGAAGCGAGGGGAGGGGAAACTTCTTGCGGAGTGGAAGGAATCGGAGCGGTGTCAACGGACATTGCGGGCCCTCAAAAACAGCAATGTATCGATGGCTTTCAGAACTGGCAAGCCGTTGCATGGCCGCATACGCCATCCGCCGCAGGCGCCGCGCTATCGCTTCTTGGATCCGAAGATGCCGCCCAGCACGCCGCGCAGGATCTCGCGGCCCATGGTCGTGCCCATGGTCCGCACCGCCGACTTGGCCATGGTCTGGGCCAGCCCATCGTGCTTGCCGCCGCGCGGGCCGGTGCTGCCGAAGAGGATTTCGTTCAGGCTGCCCATCACACCGCCGGTGTCGCCGCCCGATCCGGGAACCGTCGGCGTGCCGGCCGGGGAGCCGCCCGTCGCCGCCCCGGGCGCCCCGGGTGCCGAGTCGGCGCGTCCCTTCAGCTTCTCGTAGGCCGATTCGCGGTCGACCGTGGTCTCGTAGACGCCCGCCACCAGCGAGCCGGCCACCAGCGACTGCCGCTGCGCATCCGTGATCGGCCCGATCTGGCTGCCGGGCGGCAGCACGAAGACGCGCTCGGTCACGCAGGGCCGGCCCTTGTCGTCGAGGAAGCTCACCAGCGCCTCGCCGACCGCCAGCTCGGTGATCGCGGCCTCGATGTCCAGCCCGGGCTTCTGGCGCATGGTGCTGGCGGTGGCCTTGACCGCCTTCTGGTCGCGCGGAGTGAAGGCGCGCAGGGCATGCTGGACCCGGTTGCCCAGCTGCGCCAGCACCGAATCCGGGATGTCCAGCGGGTTCTGGGTGACGAAGAAGACGCCCACCCCCTTCGAGCGCACCAGGCGCACCACCAGCTCGATGCGCTCGACCAGGACCTTCGGCGCCTCGTTGAAGAGCAGGTGCGCCTCGTCGAAGAAGAAGACCAGCTTGGGCTGCTCGGGGTCGCCGATCTCGGGCAGCTGCTCGAAGAGCTCGGATAGCAGCCACAGGAGGAAGGTGGCGTAGAGCCGCGGCGAGTTCATCAGCTTGTCGGCCGCCAGCACGTTGACCACGCCCTTGCCGTCGACCGTCTGCATGAAGTCGGCGATGTTGAGCATCGGCTCGCCGAAGAACTTGTCGCCGCCCTGGCTCTCGATGGCGAGCAGGCCGCGCTGGATCGCGCCGATGCTGGCCGCGCTGATGTTGCCGTAGCTGGTGGTGAACTGGCTGGCGTTGTCGCCCACGTGCTGCAGCATCGCCCGCAGATCCTTCAGGTCGAGCAGCAGCAGGCCGTTGTCGTCCGCGATCTTGAAGACCAGGTTCAGCACGCCCGACTGGGTCTCGTTGAGGTTGAGCATGCGGCCGAGCAGCAGCGGGCCCATGTCGGAGATGGTGGCCCGCACCGGATGCCCCTGGGCACCGAAGACGTCCCACAGCGTGACCGGGCAGGCCAGCGGAGCGGGCGCCTCCAGCCCGCGCTCGGCGAGCGTGGCCGCCATCTTCGGGCCGATGCTGCCGGCCTGGCTGATGCCGGTCAGGTCGCCCTTGACGTCGGCCATGAACACCGGCACGCCGATGCCCGACAGCTTTTCGGCAAGGGTCTGCAGCGTGACGGTCTTGCCGGTGCCGGTGGCGCCGGTGATGAGGCCGTGCCGGTTGGCGAGGCCCGGTAGCAGGTCGCACTCGGTAGCGCCGTGGCGCGCGATCAACAGGGGGTCGGCCATTGGGGGGTCCTGGTACTTGGGAAGCGGCCAGTCTAGCGAAGGAGGCCTTCTATAATTCGCGACCGTTTGCCGTTGTTTCCCAAATAGTTTCGGAGTCCTCTTTTGTCATCGACTGCCCCATCTTCTATTCCCGCCGCTGGCGATGCCTCCGAACAGTCCCCCCTCGAAAATGAACTGGCCGTGCTGCTGGTCGAATCGCTGAACCTCGAGGTGGCACCGGCGGACATCGTGCCGACCGCGCCGCTGTATGGCGAAGGGCTGGGGCTCGATTCGATCGACATCCTCGAAGTCGCGCTCGAGGTCTCGCGCAAGTACGGTTTCCAGCTGCGCTCGGACGACGAGCGCAACCAGCAGATCTTCTCGTCGCTGCGCAGCCTTGCGACACACGTCGCGCAGAATCGCGGCGCCTCCTGATCCATGTCCACCCGGCGCGTGGCGCTCCTGCTGATCGCGGGGGCAAGCTATGCCTGCGTTTCGCATTGGATGATGCTGCGCCACCCGAGCGCGCCCTGGGCGGTGCTGGTGCTGCTCGGGCCGCTCTGGCTCACAGCGATCGGCCTGGCGGCCCATCGTTTCGGCGCCTGGGGCATCGCGGTCGCGCTGCTGGCCGGCGCGGCCGGCTTCGCGCTGGTGTGGACCGGCGAGGCCGGTGATCCGAACCGGCTCTACGTGCTTCAGCATGCGGCCATCAACATGCTGCTGTGCGGCTGGTTCGGCAGCACGCTGCGCCGGGGCCGCACTTCGCTGATCGGCCGCTTCGCCGAATGCGTGCATCCGCTGAGCGACGCGCAGCGGCGCTACACCTGGCAGGTCACGCGGGTCTGGACTTTCTTCTTCGCGGCGATGGCGCTGGCCTCGATCGTGGTCTATGCGAGCTTCTCCTTCGCCGCCTGGTCGGTCCTGGCCAACCTGCTGACGCCGCTGTTGGTGGGCGCGCTCTTCATCGGGGAATACCTGCTGCGCTACCGGCTGCATCCCGAATTCGAGCGCACCCGCATGATCGATGCGCTCAGGGCGGTCTATGCCACGCAGGCCCAGCGTGGCGCGCGTCGCTGACAGGAGCCTGCGTTGAGCGACCCGACCCTCTTGCCGCTGCTTCTTGCGCGCGATCTCGACCAGCCGTTGGCCTGGCGCGCCGGCGTGGCGGTCAGCGCCCGCGAATTCCTGGCCGACGTCGAGCGCTTCGCGCCCGAGCTGCTGCCGGGCGGCCCGGTGGTCAACCTCTGCGTCGACCGCTATGCCTTCGCGGTCGGCCTCGCGGCGGCGCTGCTGCGCGGCGAGGCCAGCCTGCTGCCGCCCGACGCGCGGCCCGACACCCTGGCGCGCCTGCACGAGACCGGCGATCCGGCCTTCGCCATCACCGACGACCCGAAGCTGCAGACGCCCGGGCTGCCGCGCGTGCTGATCGATGCGCACGCCGAGCCGGCCGGCGCGCTCGACGCCGCGGTGCCGGCGTTCGCGCGCGGCATGCACGCGGTGAGCCTGCTGACCTCGGGCTCGACCGGCGCGCCGCAGCCGCATGCCAAGCGCTGGGACACGCTGGTCGGCGACGTGGCGGCCGCGGTCGAGCGGCTCGCGCAATGGCTGGGCCGCAGTTCGCTCGCCGGCCTGAACCTGGTCGCGACGGTGCCGGTGCAGCACAGCTACGGCCTCGAATCGACGGTGTTGCTGGCGTTGCTGGGCGGCGCCGCCTTCGACAGCGGCCGGCCCTTCTTTCCGGCCGATGTGGCGCAGGCGCTGGCATCGGTGCCCGAGCCGCGCGCGCTGGTGACCACGCCCTTCCATTTGAAGACGCTGCTGCTGGCGGGCATCGAGCTGCCGCGGGTGGAGCTGATCCTGTCGGCCACCGCGCCGTTGTCGCCGCAACTGGCGGCGCGCGCCGAACAGGCGATGGGCGCGGCGCTGATCGAGATCTACGGCAGCACCGAGTCGGGCCAGGTCGCGACGCGCCGCCCGACGCAGAGCGAGGTCTGGCAGACCTTCGGGCAGATCCGGGTCCAGGCCAAGCATGGCCCGGACGGCGCCGAGCGCTTCGTCTTCTCGGGCGACTTCATTCCCGAGCCGACGCCGATGGCCGATGTGCTCGAACTGGTCGACGACCGGCGCTTCCGGCTGCTGGGCCGGGCCAACGACCTGATCCACGTCGCGGGGCGGCGCAGCTCGCTGGGCTACCTCAACCACCATCTCAACAGCATTCCCGGCATCGTCGACGGCGCCTTCTGGCTGCCCGACGAGGTGGCCGACGGCGTGGTGCGGCCGATCGCCTTCGTGGTCGCGCCGGATCTGGAGGCAGGCGCCATCATCGCGGCGCTGCGCGAGCGCCTCGAAGCGGTCTTCGTGCCGCGCCGGGTGGTGCATGTCGCGGCCTTTCCGCGCGAGGGCACCGGCAAGCTGACCGCCCGCTCGCTGCGCGAATTCGCGCTGGCGCATCTGGCCGCCGACGGCATGCCGGTTCGGCTGACGCTGGAGGTCGCCGAGGACCATCCGGCCTTCGCCGGCCACTTTCCCGGGCAGCCCCTGCTGCCCGGCGCGCTGCTGCTCGCCGAGGTGCTCGAAGCCGTGCGCGGCGTGCCGGTACTGGCCGCGCGGCTCGGCGAGAGCCCGACGCTGGCGGCCGCCAAGTTCCTCGCCCCGGTGCGCCCGGGCAGCACGCTGTCGATCGAGCTGAGCCCGGAGACCGGCGCCGCGCGCGGGCTGCGCTTCGAGGCGCGATGCGGCGCGACCGTGGTCGCCAGCGGCCGCTGGTTGCCGGACAGCGCCTCATGAGCCGCACGGCCGCGCCGAAGGCGAATCCGGACGCGCTGCTGCGCGAAGGCGGTCCGGAGATCCAGCCGCGCACCGACGCCGGCGATCCGAGACCGCGCCAGGCCGAGTGGTCGCGCGCCCCGGAACGCAGCAACATGCTGGCGCTGCGGGTCATCTGCTGGATCGCGATCCGCTGCGGACGGCCGCTGGCGCGGCTGGTGCTGCTGCCGATCTCGCTCTACTTCCTGCTCTTCTCGCCGACGCCGCGGCGCCACATCAAGCGCTACCTGTTCCGCGCGATCGGGCCGCAGGCCGGGTGGGGCGACGGCTACAAGCTGCTGCACGCCTTCTCCTCGACGGTGCTCGACCGGCTCTACATCCTGCGCGGCCGCCTCGACCTGTTCGATGTGCGCATCGAGGGCGAACAGGCGGTCGAGGCCGAGGTACGCGCGGGCCGCGGCGCCTTCATGCTGGGTGCGCATGTCGGCAGCTTCGAGGTGCTGGGCGCGAGCAAGCACGGCAGCGCCACGCCCGCCGAACTGCGCCTGGCGATGCTGATGTATCCGGACAATGCCCGGCAGATCAATGCCGTGCTGAATGCGATCAGCGCGGACGCCTACCGGCCGCACGTGATCGCGCTCGGCCGGCCCAACTCGATGCTGGCGCTGCGCGACTGGCTCGACGGCGGCGGACTGGCGGGCCTCCTGGCCGACCGGACCCTGTCCGGCCCCGAGGAAGCCGGCCAGCAGCGCGGCAGCAGCATCGAGCTGCCCTTCCTGGGCCAGCCGGCGCTGTTCAACGACGGGCCCTTCAGGCTGGCCGCCTTGCTGCGGCGCAAGGTCTTCTTCATGGCCGGGCTGTACGCCGGTGGTGCCCGCTACGATGTGCGCTTCGAGCCGCTGGCCGATTTCAGCGAGCGGGTGGCCGATCCCGCCGAGCGGGAACGCCGCATCCGCGCCGCGCTCGAAGCCTACGTGGGGCGGCTGGAGGCGCTGTGCCGCGCCTACCCGTACAACTGGTTCAATTTCCATGATTTCTGGCTCGAAGATCCGCCTTGACGGCTGCCGGCGCGCATGCTGCGCGGTCTTGCTCGCCGGCGGCCTGTTCGGCTTCGGCCCGGCCTGGGCCTTCGGCCAGGGCGACCTGATGCAGCTGCTGGCCCAGCAGAAGAACGGCGAGGCCCGCTTCACCGAGCAGCGCTTCGTCCACGGCCTCGAGGGCCCGCTCGATTCGAGCGGCGTGCTGAGCTTCGCCGCGCCGGACAAGCTGACCCGCCGCACCCTGTCGCCCCGGTCCGAGACGATGAGCGTCGACGGCAACACGCTGGTGCTGACGCGCGGCGGACGCACCCGCACCACCACCCTGGACAGCATTCCCGAGCTGCAGGGCATGGTCGAGGCCATGCGCGGCACCCTGAGCGGCGACGCCAGCGGCCTGCAGCGCTACTTCCGCAGCACCGTCAGCGGCAGCGCCGACGGCTGGTCGATGCAGCTGGAGCCCATCGATGCCCGCCTGGCGGCCCAGGTGCGCAGCATGCGCCTGAGCGGGCGGGGCGGGTTGGTGCTGGGCGTGGAAATGGAATTCGTCGGCGGCGACCGCTCGGTGATGACCATCTCGCCGGGCGCGGCGGCAGGCAGCGCCGACTCGACGCCCGGGCCCGGCGCCGCGGCGCGCACGCCATCGACGCGATCGGCGCCGTGACGGGGCCGGGCCGACCCGCATCCGGGCGGCGCCGCGGGGCGCTGGTGCTGGGCATCTGGCTCGTCCTGCTGGCGGCCGGCGCCGTGATCATCGCGCGCACGCACTTCAGCGCCGACCTGTCGGCCTTCCTGCCGGCCAGCCCGGACGCGCGCCAGCGGCTTCTGATCGAACAGCTGCAGAGCGGCATCGCCTCGCGCACGATGTTCATCGGCATCGAGGGCGGCAAGGATGCGGCGCAGCGCGCCGATGTCTCGCGCCGGGTGGCTGCGGAGATGCGCCGGAGCGGGCTCTTCGACCAGGTGCAGAACGGCGACACCAGCGACTGGAAGGACACCGGCACCTGGGTCTTCGACCACCGCTACAGGCTGTCTCCGGCCGTCACGCCCGAGCGCTTCACCGCGGCCGGGCTGCGCGATGCCATCGTCGACACGCTGTCGATGCTGGGCACCCCGGCCGGCAATGCGCTGAAGCCGCTGCTGGAACGCGATCCGACCGGAGAGACCCAGGCCATCGCCGAAGGACTGATACCGGCCAGCTCGCCGCGCAGCGAGGAGGGCGTCTGGGTGTCGCGCAGCGCGCCGCGCGCACTGATCCTGGCGACCACGCACGCGGCCGGCAGCGACCTCGATGCGGTGGCATTGGCGATCGCGCGCGTGCGCACCGCCTTCGATGCGGCGCTGCCGCCCGGCGCCGACGCCACGGTCGCGCCCCGGCTCGAGATGAGCGGCGCGCCGGTCTTCTCGGTACAGAGCCGCGACCAGATCAAGGCCGAGGCGACGCAGCTGGCGATCGTCGGCGCGATCGTGGTCGGCGCGCTGTTGATGCTGGCCTTCGCCTCGCCGCGCGCGCTGCTGATCGCGGTGCTGCCGGTCGCCAGCGGCGTGGTCGCCGGCACCGCCACGGTCAGCCTGGTCTTCGGCGGGGTGCACGGCCTGACCATGGGCTTCGGCGGCACGCTGATCGGCGAGACGGTCGACTACGCCATCTACTACCTGATCCAGGCCCGCGGCGCCGCGCTGCCTGGCACCGGCTGGATGCGCTGGCGCGACATCCACTGGCCGACCGTGCGACTCGGGCTGTTGACCTCGGTCTGCGGTTTCGCGGCCCTGGTCTTCTCGGGCTTTCCCGGGCTGGCCCAGCTCGGCGTCTTCTCGCTGGCCGGGCTCATCGCCGCGGCGCTGGTGGCGCGCCATGTGCTGCCGGTGCTGGCGCCGGACGGCGCGACCGGCATGGGCATGCGGCGGCAGATGGCGCTCCTGGCCGGCGTGCTGGTGCGCGGCCTGCCGCGGCTGCGCTGGGTCTTCTCGGGACTGGGCGTGGCGGCGCTGGCACTGGTGCTGTGGCAGGGCGCACACCTTTGGCGCGCCGACCTGGGCGCGATGAGTCCGGTGCCCAAGTCCGCGCAATTGCTCGATGCCGAGCTGCGCGGCGACATCGGCGCCAGCGACGGCGGCACGCTGGTCGTGATCCACGGCAGCGACGTGCAATCCACGCTGCGCAGCACCGAGGCCGCCGGCGAGCGCCTGTCGGCGCTGGTCGACAAGGGCGAGCTGGCCGGCTTCGAGACCGTCAGCCGGGTGCTGCCCAGCGAGGCCGCGCAGGCGGCGCGCATCGCCAGCCTGCCCGACGCGGCGACGCTTCGGGCCCGGCTGGCCGAGGCCACCCAGGGCCTGCCGCTGCCGTCCGCGCGCCTGGAGCCCTTCATCGCCGAGGCGCAACTGGCCCGCACGCAGCCGATGATCGAGCGCGAGGACCTGCAGGGCGGCCCGCTCGGCGCGCTGGTCGGCGCGCTGATGTTCGAGCGTCCGGGCGGCGGCTGGTCGACGCTCATTTCGCTGCATCCGGGCGCCGGCTTCGATGCCGGGCGGCTGGCAGCTGCGCTGGACGGGCTGGCCGATGTCCAGGTGGTGAACGTCGGGGACGAACTGTCGGGCCTCTACAGCCGCTACCTGCACGAGGCTTTCGTCCAGGTCATGCTGGGAGCGCTGGCGGTGCTGCTGCTGCTGGCCGCCTGGCTGCGCTCGGGTCGCCGGCTGCTGGCGGTGTGCCAGCCGCTGGTGGTCGCGGTGCTGCTGGTCCTGGGCGGCATGGCGGCGCTGCAGATGGCGCTGGGCATCCTGCACCTGGTGGGCTTGCTGCTGATCGTGGCGGTGGGCTCGAACTACGCGCTGTTCTTCGACCAGCTGCGCGAGACCGGGCGCGCCGACGAAGACACCCTCGCGTCGCTGATGCTGGCCAATCTCACCACCGTGATCTCCTTCGGCCTGATCGCCATTTCGGACATTCCGGCACTGTCGTCCATCGGCCGCGTGGTGGCGCCGGGCGCGCTGCTGGCGCTGCTGCTGTCGGCCGCCTTCGCGCGCACGCCGGTTGCGGCCGCGGCCCCCGCGCGCTGAGAGAAAATCCGGCTCCCAGCAACGCCATCGCATTGCATCGACTCCAGGCTGATCGCATGTCCCAAGCCGCCTCCGCTTCCGTTCCAGCCGCCTGGCCCTGGCCGGCGCTGGTACGGGCCAGCGCCGGCTGGCACCTGCTGGCGATCGCGGTCGCGCTCTTGGTGCCGGGTGCCTGGCCCTGGGCGCTGGGCGCCATCGTGCTGAATCACCTGCTGATCACCGCGGTCGGCCTGATACCGCGCAGCAGCATGCTCGGGCCCAACATGACGCGGCTGCCCGAAGCGGCGGCGGCGCGGCGCGAGGTCGCCCTGACCATCGACGACGGTCCCGATCCCGAGGTCACGCCGCAGGTGCTGGACCTGCTCGACGAATTCGGCCAGCGCGCCACCTTCTTCTGCATTGCCGAGCGAGTGGCGGCGGAACCGGCACTGGCCCGCGAGATCGTGCGGCGCGGCCACAGCATCCAGAATCACACGGCGCGGCATCGCCATGACTTCTCGCTGCTCGGGCCGAAGGGCTTCACCGCCGAGATCTCGCGTGCGCAGCAGATGCTGCAGCAAGCCACCGGCCAGCAGCCGACATGCTTTCGGGCGCCGGCCGGCCTGCGCAACCCTTTCCTGGCGCCGGTGCTGCATCGCATGGGGCTGCTGCTGGTCAGCTGGACGCGGCGCGGCTTCGACACCCGCGAGGGCGATCCGGCCACGGTGCTGGCCCGCCTCACCAAGGGCCTGCGCGCCGGCGACATCCTGCTGCTGCACGACGGCCATGCGGCGCGCACGCCGGCCGGTCGCGCGGTCGTGCTGGAAGTGCTGCCGCCGCTGTTGACTCGGCTGCGAGCCGACGGCCTGCGCGCCGTGACCTTGCCGGAGGCTCTGGCATGAAGAGCGCCGATCCGATCCGCCGGCTTTTGTCTTGCATCCGCCGGCATCGGCTGGCGCCAACCCATCATCGAATCCAGTCATGAAAGCCCGAAGCCTCAACGACGCCGCCTGGCGCCAATTGCATGAGCGAGCCTGCGCGCCGTATCGGAAGGCCGGGCGCTTCGCCTGGTTCTTCGCGCGCGGCAAGCTGGGCCGCGATCCGGTGTTCCGCGGCCTGATCGAGCGCGGCCTGATCGGGCCGGAGCGGCGCCGGGTGGTCGACATCGGCTGCGGCCAGGGCCTCTTCGCGAGCCTGCTGTCGGCGATGGGCAGCATGCACGGCGCGCGCGGCGGCTGGCCTGCGGACTGGCGCGCCGCGCCGGTGCTGGCCAGCTACACCGGCATCGAGCTGATGCCCAGGGACGTCGCCCGCGCCGAAGCCTCGATCGGCCACCTGCAACCGGAGCCGCGCTTCGTCTGCGCCGACATGTGCAGCGCCGAACTGCCGGCCAGCGACCTGGTGGTGATCCTCGACGTGCTGCACTACGTCGACCTGGACGCGCAGGAGGGCGTGCTGGCCCGGGTGCGCGACGCGCTGCAGCCCGGCGGCCGGCTGCTGTTGCGGGTCGGCGATGCGGCCAGCCGGCGCGGCTTCGCGATCAGCCAGTGGGTCGACCGCACGGTGACCCGGGTGCGCGGGCATCGGGTCGCGCCGACCTGGGGCCGGCCGTTGGCCGACTGGATGCTGCTGCTGCAGCGCCTGGGCTTCTCGGTGCAGAGCATCCCGATGAGCGCGGGAACGCCTTTTGCCAATGTGCTGCTGGTGGCCGATCTCGACAGGGGGCTGGCATGAGCGACAACCAGCCGCAGACCCTCGACCAGGCCGGCATCGCCCGGCGCATTCCGCACAGCGGCAGCATGTGCCTGCTGGAGCGGCTGGAATCCTGGGACGACAAGACAATCCTCTGCACGACCGGCACCCACGTGCGTCCCGACAATCCGATGCGCACCGCCAGCGGGCTGCTGTCGCCCTGCCTGATCGAATACGCGGCGCAGGCGATGGCGCTGCATGGCGGCCTGCTGGCGGCGGAGGGCAGCGAACCCTCGGCCGGCTTTCTGGCCAGCGTGCGCAGCGTGCGTCTTTCGGTGGCGCGGGTCGACGACATTGCCGCGCCGCTGCAGGTGCACGCGGTGCGCAGCGCAGGCGATTCGAGCCAGATCCTTTATGAATTCGCGGTGCGCGACCCTGAAGGACGGCCGCTGGCCGAGGGGCGTGCGGTGGTCGTGCTGAACACACCGCTGACAACAACCATGGAAGCTACCAAGCAATGAGTCTCATCGGAAAACGCGCGCTGGTCACCGGCGCCAGCGGGGCGCTGGGTTCCGCGATCGCGCAGCGGCTGGCGCGGGACGGCGCGACCGTGCTGCTGCATGCCAACTCGCGGCCGGAATCCGTCGAGCAACTGGCGTCTGCGATTGCCGCGGCGGGCGGCAAGGCGGAATGCGTGGTCTTCGACTTGCGCAGCGACGAGGCGGCGCAGCAGGCTTGCGAGCGGATGCTGGCGGGCGGTCCGATCCAGGTGCTGGTCAACAACGCCGGCGTGCATGACGACGCGGTGCTGCCGGGCATGCGGCCGGAGCAGTGGCACAAGGTGGTCGACGTGTCGCTCAACGGCTTCTTCCGCGTCACTCAGCCGCTGCTGCTGCCGATGCTGCGCACGCGCTGGGGGCGCATCCTGAACATCTCGTCGGTGGCCTCGCTGACGGGCAACCGGGGGCAGGTCAACTACGCCGCCGCCAAGGGGGCGCTGAACAGCGCGACCAAGGCGTTGTCGCTGGAGGTGGCGGCGCGCGGGGTGACGGTGAATGCCATCGCACCGGGGATCATCGCCTCGCCGATGGCCGACGGGACCTTCGACGCGGCAATGATCAACCAGATGGTGCCGGTGAAGCGGGCGGGCACGCCTGAAGAGGTGGCTGCGCTGGCGGGCTTCCTGGCGGGCGATGAGGCGGGGTACATCACGGGGCAGGTGATTTCGATCAATGGGGGGATGATTTGATTGCGGGATCTGCGTGATGGCTGAGGAGCGACTCGGGCGCGCGGCGGCGGGGGGGGGGGGGGGCCCGCGCCGGGGCGCGCGCCCGGCGCCGCGGGGCGGGGCGGCGGGGGGGGGGGGGGGGGGGGGGGGGGGGGGGGCGGCCCGGCGGCGCCGACAACCCGCGCCCCCGGG
>Ga0265327_10001849_pt1 | contig 24567 bp, 21 predicted proteins | sample 41621metaG_FD_202089 | JGI IMG/M metagenome (GOLD analysis project Ga0265327, IMG submission 202089) | Rhizosphere microbial communities from Carex aquatilis grown in University of Washington, Seatle, WA, United States - 4-16-21 metaG | ecosystem: Host-associated > Plants > Roots > Rhizosphere...
TTGTGGGAAGCTCATAGCCGGACCGCGGAATTCATTCCGCTCTGCTGGGAGAAGAGGAAGAAGCGGAATGAATTCCGCGGTCCGACTATGGGCCGTATTGGCTTCGGCTGACTTTGCCTCATCGAGGGAGGCCGAGATTCCGGCAAGCTCTTTTGGCAATCAGTCTAGCCGCGTCGTGAGAACGTGGCTGCCTTTGATCACCGCTGCAGCAGCCGCTCCAGAGCCTTCGGGTCCACGGGCTTCACGAGGTGGAAGTCGAAACCGGAAGCCTTCGTCTTTTCGCGATCCGTCATCTGACCCCAGCCGGTCAGGGCCACCAGGGCGATGCTTCTTCCCCAAGGTTCGGCACGGATCCGTTTCGCCACCTCGTTGCCATCCATGCCGGGAAGGCCGATATCCAAAAAGATCAGGTCCGGCCGCATCTCGTCCGCCACCGCCAGGGCCTCGTGGCCGTCATAGGCCGTGCGCACGGTGAAGCCCTCTTCCTTCAACAGCATGGCCAGCAGATCCGCGGAAGCCGAGCGATCATCCACCACCAGGATCGACTTCGGCCCCGCCGTCAACAGCCTCGGATAGATGGTCTCCTCCGCCATGTCCTCATCGCCCGTGGGCGCATGCTTCGGCAGCCGCACTTCGAATTCGCAGCCATGGCCCAACCCCTCGCTGCGCACCGAGACCGTGCCGCCGTGCTTCTCCAGCAACAGCCGCACCAGCGTCAGCCCGATCCCCAGCCCCTTGGTGCCTCGCTCCTGGTCGGAGACCTGCACGAACATCTCGAAAATCCCATCCATCATCGCCGGGGCGATGCCGATGCCCTCATCCGCCACCGTGATCACCGCCTCATCGTCCTCCTCCCGCAGCACCAGCCGGATCGTGCTGTCCGCCGGCGAGTACTTGGCCGCGTTTCCGACGATGTTGGAAATCACCTGCGCCAACCGCTGGGGATCACCGGTGATCTCCAGCGCCTGTTCCGGCGTCTTTACCTCCAGGTGCTGGCCACCTTCATCCAAGGCCGGGCGGGTCGCATCGATCGAATCCCGCACCACGTCGCGCAGGTCGATATGGCTCTTCTTCAGCCGGATCTTGCCCCGCGTGATCCGGGAAACATCGAGCAGGTCATCGATCAGGCCCACGATCTGGGTCGTCTGGCGTTCCATCACGCCGAGGATGCGCGATACCTTTGGATCCCCCCCCACGGTTCGATTCAGCAACTCCACGCCGGTGCGGATCGGGGCGAGCGGATTGCGCAGCTCGTGCGCCAGAGTCGCCAGGAACTCATCCTTGCGCTGAGCCGCGTCGCGCAGCGACTGCTCGTCCTCGCTCCGCCGCGCCAGCAGTTCGCTCTGCTCATGCTGGAGCGCCACCCGCTCGGTCACGTCCAGGGAGATGCCGGCCAGCCGCTTGGCGGTGCCGCTGTGTCCGTAAAACGCACGCCCCACCTCCAGTATCCAGCGCTCGCCCTCGGCACTCCCCAGTTTCATCTCATAGGCATACTTGGAGTGGGTCGCCACCGCCTGCTCGATCGCCTCGCGGATCGCGCCTTCCTCGTGCGGATGCATGGCCACGATCCAATTCTCCGCGGTCATCGCAACCGTGCCCGGTTCCTGCTGATAGAGCCGCGAACATTCGTCCGACCACCAGGCGGTGCCGTCATCGAGATCCACCGTCCATACCCCTGCCTTTGCGCCTTCCTGAGCCATTCGGAGCAGGAATTCGTGCTCCTGCAGCCGGTCGGTGAGACGTCTCAGTTCCGTGATCTCCACGAATGAAATCACCACCCCGTCGATCCTGTCCTCCAGCGTTCGATAGGGTGAAATCCGCGCCAGAAAGCATCCTCCGGTCGAGCCGACTCTTACCTCGCGCTCCAAGGTGGTCAGCGTGGACAGCACCGTGGCGCAATCCTGCGGCAGGCCGGCATAGTCGAACTTGTGCGTCAGGTGCTCGAACGGCCGCCCCAGGTCCGAGGCAATCACATTGAAAAGCTGCTCCACCCGCCGCGTGTAGCGTTTGATCAACAGGCCGCGATCCAGGAAAATCGTCCCGATGTCGGTCGAGTGCATCAGGTTCTGGAGATCCGAGTTCACCCGGCCGATCTCCATCACCTTTTCCTTCAACTCGTTGTTCACGGTCAGGAGCTCCTCGTTCACCGACTGCAACTCTTCCTTGCTGGTTTCCAGCTCTTCGGTGGCCGAGCGCAGTTCCTCATTGATCGCCTGCAGCTCCTCGTTGGAGGCCTTCAGTTCCTCCGTGGAAACCTCGCCGTGCTCGATCGTCAGACGCAGCCGCTCCTTGGCCTGCTGCAGTTCCTCCTCCAGCCGCCGCACCACGGACTCCAGCGCACTATCGCCGCCGAGCGCCTCGAACACGGCATGCGTTCCTTCCTCATGCACCGGCTTGCGCTCGTCATCGAAGACCACCAGGAAAAAGCGCCGCGGGCTATCCGGCAGCTCCACCGGCCGCACGATCACGTTCACCAGGACGTCCGCCCCGTCGAGCACCAGCCGGATGTTCCGGAACTCCGCCTGGCGGTTCTCCTGCGCCGCAGCCGTCAGCGCGGCACGCAGGTCGAGCCGCAGCGCCGGGTGGATCGTTTTCAACAGACTCTTGCTCGGCTCACCGCCCGCAAAGCGCATGAAACGGCCCGCCCGGTCGCTCATGTGCACCAGGTCATACTCATCGTTCACCAGGATGCTCGGCGGCGCATACAGCTCCGCCACCCGGTGATGCAGGCCCGCGAATGAAAACCCGGGTTCCACCCGTTCCAGTTTTGCCGGCGGAAATCTCACCTCCCACTGGCCGAGCACCGGTGCCAGCGAGGCCGCACGCCGCTTCGAGCCGTCCAGATTCTTGTAAACGCGGTGCTTCTTGTCGGTGACATGGAATGTCGACTCGCGGTTCTCCGCCGCCTCGGAGGACCCCAGGAACAAGTAGCTGCCCGCATGCAGCGCGAAGTTGAACAGGTCCATCACCCGGTCCTGCATGTCCCGGTTCAGATAGATCAGGAGGTTCCGGCACGACACCAGGTCAAGTTGGGAAAACGGCGGATCCCGCAGCACGTTGTGCGGGGCGAAGAGCACGGACTCGCGCAGTTCTTTTACGATCTGGTACGAATTTCCCCGCCTCACGAAGAACCGGTTCAGCCGCTCCGGCGTGATGTCCGCAGTAATCGAAACCGCATAGCTCCCTTCGCGTGCCGCCCGGATCGCCTCCTCATTGATATCGCTGCCGAAAATCTGGATCCGCGGGGGATCCGGCAGGGTGGCCGCATATTCGTGCAGCAGCATTCCCAGCGAGTAGGGCTCCTCCCCGGTGCCACACCCGCAGCTCCACACGCGCACCATGTCGGCCGAGGTCTTCCCCTCAAACAGTTTCGGGATGACCTCCTGCTCCAAATACTGGAACGATTCCTTGTCCCGGAAGAAATTTGTCACCGTGATCAGCAAATCACGCAACAACCGCTGCACCTCCTCCGGCTTCTCCTTCAACAGCTTCAGGTAGGCCGAGGTGTGCGTCAGTTCATTGACCTGCAGCCGCCTGCCGATCCGCCGCAGCAGGGTCGGCCGCTTGTAATTCGAAAAGTCGTGCCCGGTGCGCAGCCGCACCAATGTCAGCACCTCCCGCAGATCCGCCGCTTCCAAATCCGACTCGTGATCACGGGCGGTGACCACCGCCTCCTGCTCCGCCAGTTCCTCCTCCAGCCGCCGCATGGCGAGGATCTTCGCCGGGATCAGCGCCGCCGGCAGCACCACATCCACCAGCTCCGTGGCGATGGCACTGCGTGGCATGCTGTCATACTCCGCATCCGCAGGCTCCTGCGCGAAGGCCAGCCCCCCCTCCTCCTTCACCCGCTCGATTCCCATCGTGCCATCATTCCCCGCCCCCGAGAGGACCACCGCATACGCATGCTTGCCATAGGCCTCCCCCAGTGTCCGGAAAAACAGGTCGATTGGCACCCGCCGGCCATGGGTCTGCGTCCGCTCCGCCAGCCGGATGATTCCATCCACCATCTCCAGATGCTTGGTCGGCGGGATCACATACACGTGATCCGGTTCCACCGTCACCGTCTCCGTCACCTGAGAAACCGGCATCTTGGTTCCCGTCTGCAGGATCTCCGCCAGCATGCTTTCATGATTTTCCGAAAGATGGACGATCACGACATACGCCAGCCCATGCCCCGGCTCGACGTTTGCGAAAAAATCCTTCAGCGCCTTTACTCCTCCTGCGGAAGCACCGATTCCCACCACCCCAAGGCCACCGGGGCGGTCGGATTTTTTCAGCTTTTTCATAATAATCAACGCCGTCCGCGCATTCCGCGCGACAAGTATCCGAAACCTGCCTCGCTTTTCGGTTCATTACAGCCAAAAGTGCCCGGAATTGGAATCGGGTTGCGGGTATCCCCCCGCACGCGTAGCGTGTGGATCCATGAATATACTTCGCGCTCTTCCCCCCGCACGCTCTGCCAAGCAGAAGGAGGATTGCGCCAAGACCCTGCGCATCCTGGTGGTGGAGGACAACAAACCGGCGGCGGACATCCTCGGCATGCTTTTGGAATATCAGGGCCACGAGGTCGCCATCGCCTACGACGGACTCCAGGCCCTCCAGATGGTCCATATCCGCATGCCGGATCTCATTTTCATGGATCTGTCCCTTCCAGAGATGAACGGACTCACCGCCGCCCGTGAAATCCGCAAACTGTCCACTTCGGACGGCGTGGTCATCGTCGCGCTCAGCGGCCATGATGATGTGGACGCCCTGAACAGTTGCTTTGACAGCGGCTTTGACGCACACATCGCCAAGCCGGCCGATCCGGTGGATGTGCAGCGGCTTCTTGAACGACTCTGCTGAGAGCCGTTGGCCATTCGCCGCTTTTCAAATCGCAATCCGCCTCACAGATTGTCGCGGTGGCACCCATCACCTTCCACCCACTCTACATGGAACGCGTCTGGGGCGGACGCGAACTCGAGCGAGTTTACGGACGCACCCTCCCGGATGCGACCAGCCCCTTCGGAGAATCCTGGGAAATCGTCGACCGCGATCCCGAGCAATCCATCGTCACCTCCGGTCCCATGGCCGGAAAATCCCTCCATCAACTGTGGAGCGAACATCGCGAGGAAATCTTCGGCTCCGGCCTTCCCGACTCGCCGCGGTTTCCGATTCTCATCAAGATCCTCGATGCCAGGGACGATCTCTCGATCCAGGTGCATCCACCGGTGGACAAGGCCGCCGCGCTCGGTGGCGAGCCGAAGACGGAAATGTGGGTCATCGCCGAGGCCGATCCCCTCTCCAAACTCTACGTGGGCCTGCGCAAGGGCGTGACCCGCCACGACTTCGAAACCGCGATCGCCAATGGCACGGTCGAAGGAGCCGTGCACTCGATCCTCCCGCAGGCCGGTGATTCGATCTTCATTCCCTCCGGCCGCCTCCACGCCATCGGGGCCGGCCTGCTCATCCACGAGATCCAGCAGAATTCCGACACCACCTACCGCGTCTTCGATTGGAACCGCACCGGCCTCGATGGCAAACCCCGCGCCCTCCACGTGGCCGAATCGCTGGCCAGCATCGATTTCGACGACTTCGAGCCCGGAATGGACAACCCGCAGGGCGACCTCCTCGCCGAGTGCCCGTACTTCCGCACCAGCCGCCGCCAGCTTGCGGCCCGCGAACCGCTCCCCAACCCCAGCGCGGATCATTTCACCATCGTCGGCGTCGTCGAAGGCGCTCTCCTCAGCATAGACAACCGCCGCTTTCAAAAGGGCGACTTCCTCCTGCTGCCCCGCGGGGCCGCTCCATTGATCGCGGATGGCCCGACGACGGCCCTGCAGGTCGAGCTGCCTCTCATGCAATAAGACGTCGTCGCTCTCCGATTCCGTTCAGAACCCGGAAGAACGCAGCCTTCGCGTACCGGGTAGAAGCCTCTTCCCGGACCTTGTGGTCAAATTCCCCACTCGGGAATTGATCACGTTGGTTCGTGAATCTGGTATTACTCCAGTTGAGGAGGATCAATGTCGAGTGGCTTGGCAAGCCCATCCCCGGCCGTCTTCCCGGCTAATGAAATCCCGTACGGAGTTTCTGGCAGACCCGCGGACTCCGCCTGCGGGATCCGGCCACTATCCCGCCGTGCAAGGTTCTGGCATCCTCAGATCACAGCGATGGACCGTGCGCTCCAGCATCCGAACCCCAACCGATTCGGCGTCGTCGACGCCAGGAGGAGGATGCAATGAAATCGTCCGCCTTGTCCGCGATCGCGTCCCGCCCGTGGCGTCCGCGGCACCTCGTCTTCGCGCTCGCCATCCTGGCTCCGGCCGCGTTGCTCCTGCCGTCCTTCAAGAGCCCGCCGGCATCGCGTTCCATGATGGAGATTCGTGAAATCGCCGGCGTTCCGAATGCCCGCCATCAGTTGGCCCTGACCTTCGATGCCGGAGGAGACTGCACCGGATTGCCGGAACTCCTGGCCGCCCTCGACAAGGCAAAGGTTCACTCCACGTTTTTCATCACCAGCCTGTGGGCTGCCCGACACTCTGAGCTGGTGGAGGAGATCCACCGCCGCGGCCATGAGATCGGCAACCACAGTTGGTCGCATCCCGATCTAACCCGGCTCACACTGATCGCCGTGCGCTCGGAAATCGAGCAGGCGGACTCCCTGCTGGCCAAGCTCTCGGGGCAAAGCCCGCGCCCGTTGTTTCGCGCCCCCTACGGGGCTCGCGATACCCGCGTGTTGGAAACCATCCATCAGCAGGGCTATCTCTCGGTCTACTGGTCCCTGGACAGCCTCGACTCGGATGAACCGCCGAAGAGCCCGGACTTCCTCGTCGCCCGCGTGTGCAACCGCACCGATGCCGAACTGAACGGCGCCATCATTCTCATGCACGTCGGGGAACCGGCCACCGCCGCCGCCCTGCCCACCATCCTCGCCGGATTCAAGGCCCGGGGCCTCAAAAACGTCCCCGTCTCGACCCTGTTGAAATCTCTCTGAACCGGACGCCCTTCCCGGCCCGTTTTCAAAGCACCCCATCCTGACTTCCGTGATGAACACACCCGCCCCCACGACTACAAACGCAGTAGAACACCGGCTCCTCCGGGGGACCCGTCTCGACCGCATTCTCGTGCCGACTGACTTCTCCTCGCTCTCGATGGCGGGAATCGAAGCCGCCCTTTCGCTCCTGAAAGGCAACCCCAACGCCCGTCTCGAGTTACTGCACGTGATCGAGCCTCTGCCTGTCGCTGGCGGACTCCAGATGTCCACGCCGCCTTCATCGGAGTCGAACGAGCTCATCGAAAGCGCCCAGGTGGAAATGGACCGCCTCCGGGCCACCTATGGCCAGGGACTGGACTTCACCACCCGCGTCACCATCGGCGGACCGATCCGCGCCATCAGCGACATGGCCGCCTCGGGCCAATTCGATCTCGTGGTGATGACCAGCCACGGACGCAGCGGCGTGGTCCGCGCCCTGCTCGGCAGCATCGCCGAAGGCGTCATCCACCATGCCATCTGCTCGGTGCTCGTGGTGAAGGTCCGCACGGATGCGAAGGGACACTGGGTGCCCGGCAGCAAGGATTTTTCCTGGAAGAACCTCCTCGTCGGCTACGACCACCGGCCGGGTTCCGTGGCCGCGCTTTCCCTGGCCGCCACGATCGCCGGCAAGAGCAACGGCCACATTACCCTCCTGGAGACCATCCCGGACTTCGATACCCGCCTCGCGTTGAATCTCCTCCAGGATGTCCAGGACAATGCCTGCACCCTCGCCGGAGCCAGGCACCGGCTGGAGGACGTCAGGCTCAGCTACTCCCCGCTCTCGGCCGACTGGAGCGTCGCCGCCGCCATCGGAATTCCCTGCGACGCCCTGGTGGACCAGGCCATCAGCGCCCGTGCCGATCTTGTCGTCATCGGTCCACACGGCCATTCGCGCAAAGCCAGCCACCTCCTCGGCTCCACCGCCCAACGCCTGGTCCGCCAGGCCCCTTGCGCGGTGCTCGCGGTGAAGTGATGGCGGCGGCGGAAAAGGGGACCCACAACCCATGATCTTGAAACCGGAGCAGGATGCTCCGGCAACGGACTGGAGCGGGACGCTCCAGCCACGGTCAGTATTCGAGCGAAAACCTCGGCTCCTCGACCAGTGACCACCACGGGGAAACGTCTCCGCAGGCGCAGTGGATTTCGACATGGCCGTGACCCGCGGCCGCCAAGGGTCCGCGCAGGGCGGCGATAGCCACGTCCGGCTTGTTGCAGTCCTGGCTGAGGTGACCGAGCACGATCCGCCGCAGGCCCGGATGCGCCAGTTCGGCCACCAGCGCCGCTGTCTGCGCGTTCGACAAATGCCCGTGACGGGAACTGATCCGCTGTTTGGTGGACCAGGGACGTTTCGTGTCCGCTTCCAGGAGTTCGTCGTCGTAGTTGGCCTCGATGAACAGCCCGTGCACCCCGCGCAGGCGCTCCACCATGCCACGGGTGACAAACCCGGCATCACTCACCAGGCCGAACCTCGACCCCTGGTGGTGAAACACGAAGCCCACCGGATCAACCGCGTCGTGCTGGATCGCAAAAGCCTCGATTTCCACGCTGCCGATCCGGAACGGCTGGCCTGCGTCAAAGACCTTCCACTGCGCCCCCTCCACCCCTCCGTCCCGCACCACCCGCGCGGTAAGCGCGGTGGCATAGACCGGCACCCGCATTTCCTTCAACAACACCCGCAGCCCGCGGACGTGGTCGCCGTGTTCATGGGTCAGCAGAATCCCATCAAAGGAGCCCGGCTGCAGGCCGATGCTCTGAATGCGGGTCACCAGTTGCTTCGCGCTGAGTCCGGCATCGACCAGCAGGCGCACCCCGCCCGCCTCGAACACCGCCGAATTTCCCGAACTCCCGCTGCCTAGCACCGCAAAACGCATCTGCCGACCAGCCTACGAAACCGATCCGTCCGCCGCAATCGCGATCCGAATTTTTGAATCCGGGCAAGAGAAGGATGCCATGGAGGTGGAATGGCCGGTCGGCTTTTGAGGGGCCAGTGGTCAGGGGCCAGGGGCCAGCGAAGAAAAGAGAAGAGAGGGAAAGAACCAGAGGAGTGCTCTGCCTTCTGATCTGGCCACTAACCACCGGCCACTGGCCACTGGCCCCTCAAAGGCCGACCGGCCAGACGACGCTCATACGACTCCAGGCCAAAGAGGCGGATGAGACGCCCGCGATTGCATTCCCCCATCAAGCCCGTAATCTCCCGGAATCTCGTGGCGATGACGCGTCTTCATTTCTTCCGCAACCTGCGCACGGCGATCATGCTGTTGATCACCTGTGCGGTGGTGGCGGCCGGGGGCACGCTGTGGTGGGCGAATTCCACCGGCCTCCCGGAAACCTGGCGCCAGATGATCGAGAAGGAGATCCAGGCGAAGTCCGGCCTTACCGTCAGCATCGCCAGCCTCGGCTACCACCCGCTCCACGGCGGGCTCGTGGCCACCGAGATCCGTTTTTTCTCGGATGCCACGCGTACCCGTCAGATCGCGCGACTCGAACGCGTCGCCCTGGATTTCGACAAGAGCCGCCTCGCTCGCCAGGAGTTCAAGCTCACCGACTTCGAACTTCAGGACGGTCGTCTCGACCTTCCCGTGGATCCGGATGACCCGAAGAGCGAAATTCTCGAGGCCATCCACGTCAATGCCACCATCGCCATGCGCAGCGGGCGCCTGCTGGAAGTGCGGGACGCCAGCGGCCAGATCGAAGGCATCGAGGTAGCCCTCTCCGCCCGCCTGCTGGGCTACCGCGAGCCGATCGGCACCGCCGAGGCGAATGATCCCAACCACAAGGCCCGCATGGACCTGGTCAAGCGCTGCCTCGACCAGATCCGCGCCTGGAAGTTCGACGAGGTCGATCGCCCGAAGGTCCTCGTCTCGCTGGATGGCGACCTGGCCGACCATTCCTCACTTCACGGCCACCTCAATTTCAACGCCACCAACATCGGCAAAAACGGTCACATCCTGAAAAAGGTCAACGCCGAGGCCGATTGGACCGGCAGCCTGCTCACCGTCACCTCCCTCACGGCCAACGACCGCCGGGGCGACCTCGATGCCAGGCTCGACTACGACCTGAATGGCCGCGAGGGCCGCTTTGGCGTCACCTCCACCCTCGACCTTCCCCGCCTCCTTCACGCCTGGGTCGGCGTGGATGAAATCCATGATCTCTCCTTCGGCGGTGAGCAAAAGGTGGAGACCAACGGCACTTTCCAACTCGTGGACAACGATGCGCCGATCGTGCGCCTGACCGGCTCGGTGGCGTGCAAGGCGCTCATGATCCGCGGCGTGCCCTTCGATTCGATCGAGTCCTCGTTTTCGTGGGCCGCCGGCAATCTTTACATGCGCGACATCAAGGCCCTGCGCCGCGATGGCCAGCTCACCGGCAAGATGCTGCTGGAAGGCCGCGACCTGCGCGCCTCCATCCACACCAATTTCCCGTTCGCCGTCGGCCGGCCGTTTTTCGTCGGCCAGCCCTTCGGTCATGTCCTGGGGGACTTCGTCGAAAACGACAAAACCAAGGTCGATGCCACGATCGACATGAGCTGGGATCTCGAAGACCAGCACTCCTGGGTCGTCAGCGGCCACGGCAAGGTCGAGCAATGCACCTATCGCGGCACCCCTTTCATTCTCGCCGAGACCGACCTCGATCTCAGCCACCACGCCCTCGATTTCCAGAATGGCACGGTCATTTTCGACTACCGCAACTACGCCATGCAGCGCGCGCATGACGGAGCCCGATCCGGCACCGTGCACGTCAAGCGGGTCCGCTACGATCCGGAGGCCTCACAGGTCGCCCTCACCTCCGTGGAGGGGAGTTTCTGGCCCGCCCCGCTGGTCCGCATGTTCGCCCGCAGCGTGGCCGACAATCTGGAAAACTACCGCTTTCACCAGCCGCCCCAGCTCCAAGGTTCGGGCGTGGTCGACACCAATGGCAACAGCAAGACCGACCTGCGGATCTCGGTGAAAACCCCCGCCCCCGCCGACTACGAATTCCTCGACAAGGCCCTGGTGCTGGAGGCTCCCTCCGCCAATGTCCGCATCCAGGGCGCCAAGGTCTCGGTGGACAACCTCGCCTTCCGCACCTTTGACGGTCCGATCGTCGGCCAGATCACCCGCCTCCCGGGCCGCGACGGCTCCACCCTGGCCGGCGAATTCAGTTGGACCCGGATTTCCTTCAACGATCTCGCCGCCACCTACGGCTTCGACCCGAAAGGCGGCGGTCTCCTCACCGGTCGCCTCGAATTCACCAGCGGCGCCGACAATGTCGATCATCTCTCGGGCCGCGGCCTCGTCGGGCTGGAAAACGCCAACCTGTTCTCGGTGCCGATCTTCGGCCCGCTTTCGCCAATCCTGTCCGGCATCCTCGGCAACCGCCGCGCCGGCTTCCAGCAGGCCAAGGATGCCTTCTGCACTTTCAACATCCGGGACGGCATCCTCAACACCAACGACTTTCGCACCGGCACCGCCTCCATCGTACTCACCGGGGATGCCCGCATCAACCTCAGCAAGCGCACCATGGACATGATCATGCGCATGAACGCCCGCGGCCTGTTCGGCGTCATCACCCTGCCGCTGCGCCCGTTTTACGGGTTGTTCCAATTCCACGGCAAGGGCCCCCTGAGCGACCCGGAGTGGCACAATGTCATTTTCACCTCCCCGCCGAAGGATCAGGAGGACGCCCTGCTGCATCCGCCACGGGCGACGATCATCCGGGAGGAGTGAGTCTTTCCCCGCATCGTAGCCAAGGTGGGACCCCCTCGGATGGGGAAAATTCCCGCTCATCCCGCGATTGGCAGTCGTGGGGAAACGTCTGCCAATTGCGGCTGGCGATGAGCCAGGATGGTCGTGGCAACAGCGTGGCTCGTCCCGGCCTGAAGCGTCACCACTTCAGCCGCCATAAAAGGCCGCAATGCCGGTTGAAAAGGATGCCTTGCGCCGCCGCAAAGGCGATGCCACTCTAACGTCAGCGCGGTTGCGACTGGCGGCCACGCGTGAAACTTCAACCACCACCCACCATGTCCGAAGCATTTTCAGCCTCCAACGCCCTCGACCCCGAGGCCGGATTCACCCGTGCGCAGTCCGTCGGCCAAGCCGCCAACGACCTCCGCGCCGCCGCAGGCGAAAAGGCCCGTGAATTCGTCCATACCACGGCGGACCAAGCCCAGACACTCAAGGACCGCGCCGTCGAAAAAGTCCAGCAGCTCCGCGACGTGGCCACCGAAAAGGCCGGCGACCTCAAGCAGGCCGCCACCGAGAAAGCCGAAGCCTTCAAAGCCGCTGCCGCCGAAAAGGCCCAGCAGCTCCGCGATGCCGCCAATGACCAGTGGCATGACACCCGCGACAAGGCGAAGGAAATGCACGTCACCGCCGAAGACTACATCCGCCAGCACCCGACCAAGGCCGTGCTCGGCGCCCTCGGCGTCGGCTTCCTCATCGGTCTCATCGTCCGTCGATGAACGTTCACGTGGAATCCGCAGAGGATCCTTCAGGAGACGCGCCTCCCGCCAACTGGCGTGAGGCGATGGCGGATCTCGTGTCCGCCCGGCTCGCCCTGATGGAGCTTGAGGCGCGTGACCTCGCGCGCGGTGCCACCCGCAAGGGCCTGGCCGTCGGCGTGCTGGCGGCGGCGGCCTTTTTCACGTGGGCGCTCCTGCTGGCCGGAGGCATCGCCCTGCTCGCCGCGGAGTTCAGCCTGCCGTGGAGTTGGCTGGCTCTCGGGGCCGCGGGCATCCACCTGGTGATCGCCCTGATCGCCTTCGCGAAACTCCGCCAGCCCGGCGCGCCTTCGTTTGCGATCACCCGTTCGGAATTTCAACGCGACCGCGAATGGTTCAAAAAATTGTGACCGACCCCGCCATCGAGGCTCTGCTGCGCCAGAGTGAAGCTGCCCGCCGGCGTCTGGCCTACGACATCGCCGCCCTGCGGCACCAGGTGGACGTGCCCGCCCGCCTCAAGGAATCGCTGCAGCTCCACCCCACCGGCTGGATCGGTGGCTCGCTGGCGGCGGGACTTCTCACCAGCATGGCCTTTCGCCGCCGCAAGGCGAAACCGGCGGTCGCCACCGAGGAAAAGGTCCGTCGCGCCGGCCTGACCGGCCTCGCCCTGACGGCCGGGGGTGCCCTTCTCAAGCCGATGGTCAAATCCCTCGTCGCCGGTTACCTGCGCAAGAAGCTCTCCGCCCACCTCGCGCCGGACCACCACCCGCACGAGCGGTGATCGGAAGGCCGCCGGTACGCCTGTTTTTGCCAACTTCTGCGGAGTTTTACCCAAGTCGCGGGCAATAAATTGCAAATCCACCGCTTTCTGGCGAATTGCGCCCTTGAGGAAATCGAGGAATCATTAATCCTCCGGCGCTCCCTGCTTTCCAAAACCCAACGCCACGCGCTTCAAAACCCTTAGTCATGTCCGCCCATCAGGTGCTCGACCACGTCGACCAATATCTTCAACTCGGCCGGGAATACGATTGCTCGGATGTCCATCTTGCCACCGCCTACCCGCCGGCATGGCGCCGCTTCGGCCAGCTTTCTCCGATTTGGGAAGATCATCCGCCGCTGACCGAGCAGGACGCCGAGCGCCTGGCCCGTTCGTTCCTGGCCGAACGTGAATGGAACCGCCTCCAGGAAAAGGGCGATGTGGACTTCGCCTACTCCAATCACCACGGCCGCTACCGCGCCTCGGTGGTGAAGCAGCGCCTCGGCTACGACATGGTGTTCCGGATCATCAACACCAAGATCCGCGCCATTGAGGAGATCGGTCTGCCCATGGACCACCTCGTTCCCCTCACCCGTTACCAGAACGGCCTGATCCTGGTCACCGGTTCCGTGGGTTCCGGCAAGTCCACCACCCTCGCCGCCCTCATCGATTTCATCAACCGCGACCGCGACGACCACATTCTCACCCTCGAGGATCCCATCGAATACGTCTTCGAGTCGAAAGGCTGCCACATCAACCAGCGCGAGGTCCACCTCCACACCGACTCCTTCGCCAAGGCCCTGCGCGGCGCTCTCCGCGAAGACCCGGACGTGATCATGGTCGGGGAAATGCGCGACCTGGAGACCATCCAACTCGCCCTCACCGCCGCCGAGACCGGTCACCTTGTGCTCGGCACCCTCCACACCGGCAATGCCCCGCGCACGCTCGACCGCGTGCTCGACGTGTTCCCCACCGACCAGCGCGAACAGATCCGCATCATGGTCTCGGAATCCCTGCGCGGCATCCTTTCCCAACAGCTTGTGCCCAAGGCGGACGGCACCGGCCGCTGCCTCGCCCTCGAGCTCCTCGTCAACACCCCCGCCGTTTCCAACTGTATCCGCGAGGGCAAGACCTTCATGCTTCCCGGCGTCATGCAGACCGGCAAGAACGTCGGCATGATCACCATGGATGAGTCCCTCCGCAAACTCTACATCCAGGGCCTCGTGACCCGTGAGGAGGTGCTCTTCCGCGCCGAGGACAAGAACCAGATGCGCGCGTTCTTCCAATCCTGATCGAGATCGCACCCCTTGTCCCTACCCGCTCAAAAAACCCTCTCACATGGCCAAAATCGACGCCCTCTTCCGCTATCTCGTTGAGAACCGCGGTTCCGATCTCCACCTTTCCGAAGGCCAGCCGCCCAAGGTCCGCATCCACGGTGCCGTGGTCCCGATCCCCGGCATGCCCGTGGCCACTCATCAGGAGTTCCACGACCTTCTCGCCGAAATCTGCGATCCGCAGGCATTCGAGCGCTACCTCGAAACCGGCGACCTCGACTTCGCCTACTCGATGGACGAGCAGTCCCGCTTCCGCTGCAACTACCTGAAGCAAAGCAACGGCCTCGCCGCCGTGTTCCGTCTCATCCCCACCGAGATCGCCTCGCTCGACGACCTCGGCGTGCCGCCGATGGTGCGCGAGTTCGGCCACATCCGCTCCGGTCTCGTGCTGGTCACCGGTCCGACCGGTTCCGGCAAGTCCACCACGCTGGCCGCCCTGCTCGACTACATCAATATCAACTTCAACCGCCACATCATCACCGTTGAGGAGCCGATCGAGTTCGTGCACCGCAACAAGCGCTCGATCATCACCCAGCGCGAGGTGCCCATCCAGACGCCCTCCTTCGCCGACGGCCTGCGCGCCGCCCTGCGTGAGGATGCGGACATCGTGCTCGTGGGCGAAATGCGCGACTTGGAGACCATCTCGCTGGCGCTCACCGCCGCTGAAACCGGCCTTCTCGTCTTCGGCACCCTGCACACCAACAATGCCCGCAAGACCGTCGACCGTATCATCGACGTGTTCCCCGCGGACCAGCAGTCGCAGGTGCGCACGATGCTCGCGGCCTCGCTGCGCGGCGTGCTCGCCCAGCTTCTCTGCAAGCGCGTGGACAAGCCCGGCCGGACCGCCGTTCACGAGATCCTCTTCGCCACCCCCGCGGTCTCCGCCATCATCCGCGAAGGCGCCACCCAGAAGCTCTATGACGTCATCACCGGCGGCAAGGCCGAGGGCATGCAGTTCATGGACGAGTCCATCTGGGGCAAGCTCCGCGAAGGCATGATCTCCCCGCAGGAAGCGTACATGAAGGCGATCGACAAGACGCGCTTCAAGAAGTTCCTCCCGGCCGACATGTCCCACCTCGGCGATGCCTCCGGCGAAAGCCCGATGGATCACTGAGTCGCTAAACCAGGCCAATGAGTTGATGATGGTGAAGAGCCGGATTCTCGGTCCATCTCGATCCCGAAGGGATCATGGAGAGTAGCCGGAGTGTCGCGCAGCGACCTCCGGATTGGAGATGTTTTACACCCCCGACCCAGAATGGGTCGCGCAGGGCGGGATCAATGAACCAACGCCGGATCCAAGGGAAAGCCGTCGGTCGGATCCACCGATCGACGACGGAAGCGGCTGACAGCGACAGTCCACATTCCGCGACGCCCTTCGGGGTCGGAAGCACGGGAGGCGGGCCTTGTCCGGAGGTCGCTACGCGACGCTCCGGCTACTTTCCATGATCCCTTCGGGATCCAAAGACCTCGGAATATCAAATCGTTCCGCCGGTACCATTAGTGCAACTATTTTCGGCAACTAGTCCAGTCCTGGCGGCATGAGACGGCCGGCACCTCCCTCGTTCACCCGTTGGTAAAAATTGCCCCTTGACCCGGCGCGTGGCCGCGCCTAGTTCTGTATCGTTCGTTACAGAACAGCCAATCAATCATCAACATGAGCACGACTTCCCCACAGAAACTCGCAGGCAAGACCGCCATCGTCACCGGCGCCTCCAAGGGCATCGGTGCCTCCATCGCCAAGCATCTCGCCGCCGAAGGTGCCGCGGTGGTGGTGAATTATTCCTCCAGCAAGGAAGGAGCGGACCGCGTGGTCGCCGAGATCACCGCCAACGGGGGCAAGGCGATCGCGGTGCAGGCCAACGTGGCCGAACCGGCAGAAATTGAGAGCCTCATCGCGGCATCGGTCAGCGCCTTCGGCCCGATCGACATCCTCGTGAACAATGCCGGCATCTATGAAATGGCCCCCATCGAAGACGTCACGGCGGAGCATTTTCACCGCCAGTTCAACCTCAATGTGCTCGGCCTCCTGCTCACCACCCAGGCCGCGCTGAAGCAGTTCCGTCCAGAAGGCGGCAGCATCATCAACATCAGCTCGATCGTCAGCACCTACGCCCCGGCCGGTGCATCCGTTTACAGCGCCACCAAAGGGGCGGTCGATTCCATCACCCGCTCGCTGGCCAAGGAACTCGGCGGCCGCGGCATCCGCGTCAATGCCATCAACCCCGGCATGGTGGATACCGAAGGCACCCGCACCGCCGGCATGAGCAGCGAAGAAAGCGACTTCCGCAAGCACATCGAAGCCACCACTCCGGTGGGCCGCATCGGACGTCCCGAAGACATCGCCACCGCCGCAGTATTCCTCGCCTCCGGGGATTCATCGTGGATCAGCGGGGAGATGTACTACGTCAGTGGTGGATTCCGCTGAGCCTTCACCGCCGCGACGGCGGTTTACGATCGGAAGCTCACCCGCCCTCACCTGGCAAGGGCGACTCTTCATCCGCTGAATGTAGATCCGGGCGCTCGGGGCTCGGCGCATCGCTGCCGAAGTCGCTGGTGTCGATGTCGTCCGGATCGTCGCCATCGCGGGCGGCCCCTTCCCGGTAGGCGTCCGCCACGGCGGAGCGCTGTTCGTCTTCCGCCACGTCGAGACCGTCATCCACGGACTCCACGTTGGGATTCTCGTCTTCGTAGGGCGTGCCGAGGGTGCCGGGATCCTCGTCGGGAAGCGGCTGGTTGGGATCGTTCGAATTCATGGGAGTGGAGGGTTGGCTCCCTTCCTTTCTTGCACGTGCTGTTCCATCCGTGCGCCTTGTTCCCCGGTCAGCGGCGCATCGCCGGCTCCGCGCCGGTCGCGTAGTGCTCGTAGGCCTTCTTCAAGCCACCCAGGACCTCGGCGGTGGTTTCAAAAAGCACCTGCGCCTTGGGTTCCTCGATCTTGGCGATATCCTCGCGACAGTGTTTCATGACCGCCTCCAGCATCTGGCTGATCTTGATCACGTGGTGCATCGGATCACTCGTCGGATAGTGTTGAGAGTTCATGGCAACATCCGTCCTGCGGGAATCGTGCCATCTCGCCAAGGCGCGGGCGACAGCGCCAGCCACGACTGAATGGCACGGCGAATTGCCGCCGCAGGATCGGAACCATGCGGATTGCGTGGCGGACGTGCAGTTTGCCCGTCTTAACCGTGGCGGCGCTTTCAAGCCGCCACCGAAGTCAGAAGCACCTACGGAAGATCTGGTAATTCCGGCAGGCGTCGCCGAATGCAGTCAGGATTTTCATCGAATCGGAATTCTCCGCCGCCTGCCATTCCGGGTGCCACTGGACGCCGAGGTTGAAGCCGGGACCCGCTTGGCAGGTGATGCCTTCCACGATGCCATCCGGTGAAACGGCCTCCGCGCGCAGGCCCGCGCCGAGGCGGTTCACGCCCTGGCCGTGGACGGTGTTCACCATGATCCGGGACTGGCCGAGAATTCCTTCGAGCAGTCCTCCTGCGGTGATCGCGATCTCGTGCGCAGGCGCGTATTTGCTGGCCGGTGGGTCGGCATCCGACCCGCGGTGATCGGCATGGCCCTCCAGCTCGTGGATGGCCTGATGCAGGCTGCCGCCGAAGGCCACGTTCATCTCCTGAAAGCCCCGGCAGATGGCGAACAGCGGAATCCCCCGCTCCACCGCACGGCGGGCCAGTGGAAGCGTCCACAAATCCCGCACCGGGTCGAGCGGCAGCGAGGGATCATGCACGGCTTCGCCGAAATGGTCCGGGTGCACATTCGATGGCGAGCCGGTGAGCAGCACGCCATCCGCCAGATCCAGGATCTCATCCAATTCGGACGGCTGCGCATCCGGCACGATCAGCGCCCGGCAGCCCGCCAAGGCCAGGGCCTCGGCGTAGCGGCTGCGGACGATCAGATTCGGCTGCCGGTCGATGACCTCGTGGCAGGCTGGCATCAGCACCACGGGCTTCGGCTGGGAAGTCGGCGGATTCATTTCCGGCTCGTCGGGTTCGGGTCGTTATTTGCCTTCGGCGATATCCGTCACCCAGCGGCTGAGCAGGCGCACGCCGTACCCGGAGGCGATCATGTCCGGGAAGAAGGACGAGGCCTTTGACTTCCACCCCATGCCGGCGATGTCGATATGAGCCCAACGCGTCCCTTCCGAGAACGGACTGAGGAAAGCGGCACCGGTGATGGTGCCCGCGTAACCCGGCCCGATGTTGCACAAGTCGGCATCCTTACCCTTCATCAGCTCGAGATGCTCGTCCCACAGCGGCAGGCGCCAGACACGATCGTCGGTTTCCTCACCCGCCTGGATGAGAGTGTCCGCCATCTCATCGTCCTGCGTGAGCACCCCTGCGCAGTGGTGACCGAGAGCCACCACGACCGCCCCGGTGAGGGTGGCGAGGTCGACCATCATGTCGGGCTTGTGATTTTGCACCGTCCACGTCATCGCATCGCTGAGCACTAGGCGGCCTTCGGCATCGGTGTTGTAGATTTCGACGGTCTTGCCGCTGAGCGAGGTGACGATGTCGCCAGGCTTCACCGCGCCGGAGGATGGCAGGTTTTCCGAAGCCGGGACCACGCACACCACATTGATGGCGGGCTTGGTGATGAGAATGTCGCGCATCGCCCCGAGCACAGCGGCAGCTCCGCACATGTCGAACTTCATGTCCTCCATCTTCAGGGACGGCTTGATACTGATGCCCCCGGAATCAAAGGTGACGCCCTTGCCTACGAGGGCCACGGTTTTGGTGGCCTGCGGGTGGGTGTATTTGAGGCAAATGAGCTTCGCCTCCTGATCGGAGCCTTGGGAAACCGCCAGCAGGCAGCCCATGCCGAGGGCCTTCATCTCACTTTCGCCGAGAATGGTGACTTCCGCGCCGAAGTCGCGGCCAATGGCGGCCGCGCGTTCCGAAAGCTCGGTGGGGGTAAGGACATTGGCCGGACAGTTGCCCAGATCCCGCGCCCAGTTGACGGATTCCGTAAGCTGCACCGCCCGCTCCGTCTCTGCCTGCACGGACGCGGCATCGGCACCAGCGGCGAGGTGGACGGCGATGGATTCCACCAGCACCGGCGTTTCCTCCGGGGGCTTGCGATACTCATCGTAGCGATACTGGCCGAGGGCGATCCCTTCCACGAACGGACCCGCCGAGAGCGGGGTGCCGGCGAGATCGATGACCAGGCTGCGGCGGCGGGCACCTGAAAGCGTGGCGGCGGCCTTGCCAGCGGCATCGCGGTACTTCCGCGAGTTGAAGGCCTCCTTCTTGCCTAGACCCAGCACCAGCACCGCCTCGTAGGGGGCGGTGGGTGCCGGCAGGAAGTAATTCGCCTTGCCGGTGACGAGCTTCTGGTCGCCCAGACGGGTGAGGGCGGCGCGCTCCTCCTCCCGCAGCAGCGGACTGGCAAGTGCCGCGTCGAGGCCGTTTTCAAACACCGGAAGGACGAGGCAATCGCAGGAGACGCCTTCGGACAATTCTACAAAGCACTGAGTTTTCATGGATCATGCAGGCAGTTCGCCGCACTCCGGATGAAGACAGCAGCCCCACCCGAACCGCAGCAACAGGCATCGGCCGGGCGATCTAATCCACCGCCGCGGAGCGGGTAAACCTTCAAAACCCGCCGTCGGTCTTTTTCCCCCTTCCTGTCGTCCCTCCAGGTCTCCGGTGGACTATTCAGGAGGCACTTATAACCAAAAATAGTTCCCGTGCCGACCCACAGCCCCCGCCCAACCTCCGTCATGGCGTAGCTCTAATAGGTTTGCCTTTCCTCCGGGAATTCGGGATCAACTGGGAGTTCAGACCTCCCTCGCACGACCGATCCTTCGGCATCGTGAATTATTGACTAATCTTAAATTCCTGCCCAAGATCCGCAAGGCACGGAACCATGACGCTTCCTGAAACCCTTACATTCGCCTGCCCGGCCTGCGATTCCCGTCTGACTGTGCCAATCGCTTTGGCCGGAGTGGTCGGTCCCTGCCCGCGTTGCGGCACGCGCATCCAAGCGCCGCCGCTGCCGGTTCCCGCCGCCACGCAGTCTCCTGTCCATGCACCCGCACCCGCCGCGGCTCCGGCACCTGCCTCCGTGCCGGTTTATGCGGCTCCCACTTACGCCACTACCCCTCCGCCTCAGGAAGCGCCGGCCGGCCCAGCCCCGGGCGGCACCGGTTACAAGCCGGAGCCGCGCCAATTGCCCCAACGCGTGGAGGGTAAGGAGCCGATCGGCAGGCGTATGTCCGAGGCCATGCGCGCCCAGGATGACGAAGTCGTGGGAGGCTACCGCCGGTCACCGCTGGTGCGGATGATTATCCCGGCCCTGTTCCTGACGGTCCTTCTGGCCATGGTGGGGGTGATCCTGCTGTTTCTGAACCAAAAGCCACCGGTGGAGGTGACGCCCTTGCCCCAGCCAGCCTCGCCGGCCCAGGCGGATTCCGGTCTCAACTCCGGATCCGGGCCGAGCCACTCCGACCTGCCGCCGCGTGCGGCCGAGCCGGACGAATCCCTACCGGTGGCCCCACCTGCGGACCCCGGCGGCATCGGCGCATCCTCCCGCCCGGTTGATCTTTCCTCCCAGCCCGTGGCCAAGCCCCCCGCCACGTCGTCGGCGACCCAGGTGTTGGAAAAGTTTCTCGCCGCCAAGACTCTGGACGAGCGCCGTCCCCTGATGGAAACCGCCACACCGGATGACGAATTGAAGTCCAGTTGCCTGTCCGGCCCCCTGCCTGTCTGCATCGGCATCAACGTGGGCCTCCAGTCCGACAGTCTTGTCGAACGCTCCACGGATTATTTCTATACCGTTACCTTCGCCCGGCCCAACAGCCGGGGTGACAGCTACGACGTGCTGGTGCGCCGCCGCGGCGACCAGGAGCCCAAGGTGGTCGTCGATCCATTCCTGGACCTTTACGGCGGGCGTTTGAAAAAATTCGCCACCACCCCGACCACCGCCGTCGGCACCTTCCAGGCTCGCGTCACGGTAATCGCCGGCCTCGTCAGCGATCCGAACATCCCGAAAAGGGACAACAAAATGATCCTGAAGCTGACTGCCACCCAGTCGGAGAACCACGAAATTGCCACCGTTTACGCCAGCACTTCCTCACGCATCTCCGATCTGCTCAAGGAAGGGGGGGGACTGAGCTATGGCCAGTCAACTCCCTGCACCATCGAGCTGCTTTGGGACGTCAAGGACAACCCGGCCCACCCCTTCATCGAGGCCATCTCGATCAAGGTGTTATCCTGGAACCAGTGAGCATGCCTGCGGCACGCAGGGCACCGACCCCGCCGTGGAGCGCATAGACGTCCTGGCTGAGCTCCAGCTTGCGGACCTTTTCGGCCACCTCACGGCTCACGCCGCAGCTCCCCTCGCTGCAATAGACCACCACTGGTCCGCCCTCGATGAGATGGGCTGCCGCATCCTGCTCGAACGCATTCGCATCCTCCCGCGCATCCAGATTCCACAAGATCGAGCCGGGCATTCCATCAGCCTGCCATTCGGCACGCGGACGGGCATCGATCCAGAGCACCTTTCCCTGCCAGCGCTCCATCACCTGGGCCAGGCAGATTTCATGCTCCTGCAGCAGCTCCGGGCCACACGGCACGCCGCGCTCCGGCGGCCCGATGATGCGGAAGGTGGCTGAAGCCGCCAGCGCCGAAATGCAGGCGATCGTCAGGAGCTGGGTGCCGATGGTCATCACTTCTTCTTTGGCGTGGAATCGGAATTCACCGGCGGACGGATCACCGCATACGCCTGCTGCGCGCGGTGACGCTCGATCTTGCAATCCGTGTCGATGCGGAAGGCTCCGATCGAGGTCGCCTTGGTGTCGGAGGGGGTGATGGTCAGCTCATAGCGGCGGCCGTCCTCGACGGTCTTCAGCTCGAACTTGAACGCCGGATTCGAACACGTCACCTGCTTCACATGAATCGGGTCCGCCCCTTCGACGGTGAAGGTGAGGGTCTTCGGCGCGGGATCACTGCCGGTGTCCCATTTCGCGGTCTTCGGCTCGATGTTGAAGACCACCGGAATATGCACATCCAGCTTCAGGGTGGCGGAGGGGCTGGTCTCCTTGTCGTCGTCGACGAAGACCGCCACCTGCTTTTCCACGTCGCCCGTCGAGGCGCCCATGTCGAACTTGGTGCGGATCACGCCCGACTCACCCGGGGCATAGCGGAGCTTTCCGCCCTCCACGCCGGCGGAGATGCAGGAGCAGGATGGCTGCACCTGCTTGATCTCGATGACCTTGGCCGTCTTGTTGGTGAACGCGAAGTCGGTCGTCACGATCGAATCCTCCAGCGTGGCCTTCAGTTGCTTGGTGGTCTCCGGAAAGGTCAGCCCTCCCCCAAAGCCCAGCGACACCAGTCCCAACCACGATAACAGCAGCCTGCGCATGCCCAGACTAAGAGCCCGGTTCGGCCCGTGGTGCAAGTGGAACCGGAAATGGAGAATGCGATGGATCTTCCCGCCGGGCGGTCATCACCTGTACCAGGAGAAAAGGTCCCTCTCATCATCGCGAAAACCGGCACGGGGAGACGGTATTCCTACAGTGACCGATTGCCGGGGCAAACCGTGCCACGACCGACTCAGCAGGATGGAGAAAACCCATTTCCCATCTCATCTCCATCATTGCGGATGTTCAGTGGAATTCAACATCCGACCAGGACCGAATTGGCGTCCCCCCCCTGGTTCACCTCCGTTGATCCACCCTCTCCACAGAAGAGCCTACAGATGCAACACAAATACATCAAGAATCTTAACTATCCAACTCCGCAACCAATTTGACACCCCAAACATATCCAACCCGATTATCAACCTCGCATTGAACTAATTGTTAGAGACTTACAAAACTCCCCCCTCCCCAGAGAAAAGACATTCAAAATATTCAACCACCACTCCTTGACGCTTGAGCAATCACAAGAAATAAAAAAGGACCTCAAAAACGGAATATCTAATCAATCAAAATCAGATGAGCAAAAAATCTCCGACAATATCGAAAAAGTCACTCTCAACGTATGCAGCCCATCTTTCAATGAATGCGTCGGGTTATCCCGCCACACTGCCTTGGGTGCTCTCGTATTGCTGGGGAATTGGAAATCCAACGGCCGCACCTGATTCGCCATTGTCTTCGATGAACAATTTTGTGGGAGCTCACTTTCGAGCATGCGTGAACGCCACTTACCACAACAAATTGGGAGTCGCCCCCTATCCCAGCGAAAATCCCGACATGAACAACACCTGCCTAGACGAAGCTCAGAACATACTTGATGACCTGGAGGACAAGGGCGTGACCGGAATCAAACTTCAATAGCACCACCGTGAATCACCAAACAAAAGCTGGCCTCTTGACCGGGGCTCTCCTTGCTCTTTCAGGAATTGCTTGTGGAGAGGAATACATTTATTCGAAAGAGATGGCTAAAGGCATCATTCTCTACAGCCTGCCAAAGGAGAAGCAACTCAACGTCGATCGGACGATGAGCGAACGCAGACCCGATGGCCATTTTTCGAAGAGCGACATCGACCATATTATCCAATACTTGAATCGGAAAAAGGTGAAAAAGCCAGAAGGCGCACCTCCTGCCGCTCCCGCTTCAGAAGCATCAACGGGCCAGCCGCGGAATGATCAAACTCATCCGTCCATGTTCGGCATTCTCATTCGGCAAAGCGCGAGCGACGTACTGGCCAATGAGGACCCCGGAAGTGAAACGCATCAGAAGGACAGGCAATCGCTTCAAGGCGCTGCCTTCAGCTATTCCAGAAACTACAAGAGTCGTGGCGATGACTGGTCGATCAAAGGAGCCATCATCCGGCCCTTTGATATTGAGCTATCGGAGGCTCAGAAATCGCGCACGGATTTCCATTTGGATTCACTGACACTTGCTCCCAGCATTTCGCTCGACAAAATATCCAGTGAAACGACCCCAAAAAACGATGTCGACAATTTAATCTTCCGGACCGGCCTGTCTGCCCATTGGGCGGAATATCCGCAGGACTACATCGCAGGCATGGACGTTCGCGGCTACGCATCTTACGGCACAGATACCTCATTCAGGAGCTCAATCGTAGC
>Ga0265327_10001850_pt1 | contig 24566 bp, 35 predicted proteins | sample 41621metaG_FD_202089 | JGI IMG/M metagenome (GOLD analysis project Ga0265327, IMG submission 202089) | Rhizosphere microbial communities from Carex aquatilis grown in University of Washington, Seatle, WA, United States - 4-16-21 metaG | ecosystem: Host-associated > Plants > Roots > Rhizosphere...
CAATAGGAGCTCAGCGCATGCTGGTCGCCCCCCGGCCCGGTTTCCAATACCGGCGCACCGACACCAAGGAGCTCGTCCCCGTCGACGGCTTCGAGGCCGATCCCACCCACCTGGACATCGCCCGCGCTCTCGATTGCGGCGACCTGGTCCCGGTCTCCTCCGCCAAGTCGGCCCGCGCGGCCGCTCGTAAGGACCCCGCCCAATGAGCGCCGACATCCCCTTCCACCAGATCCCGAGCAACATCCGCGTCCCGCTGTTCTATGGCGAAGTGGATGCCAGCCATGCCAACACGGCGGGCCCGAACCTGCGGGCGCTCCTGATCGGCTCCAAGACCGCCGCAGGGATCGCGCCGGCCAATGTGCCGCTGATCTCCCAGGGTGTGGCCGATGCCCAGACCCAGTGCGGTCTCGGCTCGATCCTGGCCCAGATGGCGTACGCCTATCGGCAGAACGACACCTTCGGCGAGCTCTGGTATCTGCCCTTGTCCGACGCCGGCGGCGCGACCGCGGCGACCGGGTCGATCGCCTTCACGGGCCCGGCCACGGCCGCGGGCACGCTCAGCCTCTACATCGCCGGCGCCCTGATTGCCGTGCCGGTGACTTCGGGGATGATCGCCACGGCCCTGGCCACGGCCGTCGTCGCGGCCATCACCGCCAATGTGAACCTTCCGGTCACCGCGGCCGTGGACGGCACCTTGGCCTACAAGGTCAACATGACCGCGAAGAACGCCGGCCTCACCGGCAACGATATCGACATCCGCCTGAACTATCGCGGCACGCCGGCCGGCGAGGCGACCCCGGCGGGCATCGTGGCCACGATCGTGGCGATGGCCAGCGGCGCCACCAATCCGACCCTGACCACGGCGCTCGCCAACCTGCAGGACCTGCAGTTCGAGTTCATCGCGATGGCCTATACGGACGCGACCTCGATCGCGGCCCTGACGGCCTTCCTGAACGACACGGCTGGCCGCTGGTCCTGGCAGACCCAGATCTTCGGTCACTGCATCATCGCCTATCGCGGGACCTTCTCCAGCCTCACCACCTTCGGCACCGGCCTGAACGATCCGCACATGAGCGCGATCGGCTTCAATGACAGCCCGACCCCGGCCTGGAAGGTGGCCGCGGCGCTCTGCGCCCAGGCCGCCATCAGCGTCCGCGCCGACCAGGCCCAGCCGATCCGGGGCGTGGTGCTGCAGGACGTGCTGGCGCCGCCGGTCGCGTCGCGCTTCAGCCTCAGCCAGCGCAATACCCTGCTGTTCGACGGCATCTCGACCTTCAACGTCGACCAGGGCGGCAACGTGGTGCTCGAGAAGCTGATCACCACCTACCAGACGAACACCTTCGGCTCGCCGGACAACTCGTTCCTGGACGCCGAGACCCTGTTCAATCTGGCGGGCATCCTGCGCCGGCTGAAGACCCTGGTGACGTCGAAGTATGGTCGCAGCAAGCTGGCGGCCGACGGCACCTTCCTGCAGCCCGGATCCGGAGTCATCACTCCGAACATCATCCGCGCCGACCTGATCGCCGAGTATCGCGAGATGGAGGACGAGGGCCTGGTGCAGCAGTCCGACGTCTTCGCCCAGGGCCTGATCGTCCAGAAGAACAGCGGCAACCCCAACCGGGTCGATGTCCTCTATCCCGCGGTCCTGATCGATCGCCTGGACGTGTTCGCCCTGCTCGCCCAGTTCCGGCTGGCCTGACCCCAACCCCTAATTCGAAGGAGGGCCAGGTATGGCCGACACCACCAACCGCATCGCCGGCGTCTGCTATCTCAGCGTCGACGGCCAGCGCGTCGCCCTGGTGGGCGAATTCAGCTATCGCCCGGCCAGTCCGACCCGCGAGGCGAAGATGGGGGCCGACGGCTTCCATGGCTACAAAGAGAAGCCGCAGCAGGGCCAGATCAAGGCCAAGCTGCGCGACTCCGGCGGCGTCAAGGTCGCCGACCTCGGCGCAATGACCAACGTCACGGTCACCGCCGAGCTGGCCAACGGCAAGACGGTGATCGGGCGGAATATGTTCGTCACCGAGGCGCCGTCCGCCGACAGCGAAGAAGCCGAAATCGAGATCACGTGGGAGGGCCCGGATGTCAGCGAGCACTGACGAAGGGGCCGACCAGGACTTCGTCATCGCCTGGCCGGATCCGGAATTCGAGCTCGTCCTGCGCAAGCCGGTCGAGCACGCGGACGAGACTATCACCTCGGTGATGTTGCGCGAGCCGACCGGCGGGGAGTGGGAAGAGATCTTCGCGCAGCCCGAAAAGCTGCGCCGGCGCTATGCGGTCAGCCGGGTAGGCGGGATCCCGATGGCCGTCGCCGCCAAGATCGGGATCGGCGACCTAGTCCGGGGCGAGGCCTACCTCAACAGTTTTTTCGAAGTCGGCCTGGTGATCGCCACCAAGTAGAGGCCGAGCTCGCTGCGGTTTTCCACTGGGATCCATTCACCATCGGCCGCCTGACCTGGCGGCAGATGCTCGACTGGCACGCCCGCGCCGAAAGGCTGGGCCTTCTGTGAGGCGATCATGAAGCCCAGTATCGCCGTCGAAATCACCGCCCGGGACAAGACCGAGGCGGGCCGGAAATCGGCGGAGAAGGGCTTCGGCGCCTTCGCGAAGAAGACCTCCGACCAGGCCAAGGTTTCCGGGATCGGGAAACTCGGCCAGCAGATCGAGAGCCTGACCAAGCTCAAGGGCGCGAGCTTCGGGTTCGAGAACGCGGGCCGGAGCCTTTCGCTGATCGGCAAGACCTCGGGTGAAGTCGCCAGCGGTTTCGGATCGGCGACCACCAAGGTGGTGGGCTTCGGCTCCGCGGCCGAGAGCGTGCTCGGATCGGTCGCCGAGGCGGCGGGAACCGCCGTCGGCGTCATTGGCGGCTTGGCCACGGCTATCATCGGAGCCGGCATCGCGACCGCCGCTCTCGGCGACAAATGGTCGAAGACAGGCGCTGAGATCGGGAGGACCGCCAAGGACCTCGGCATGTCGGTTCAGGATCTGCAGGCCGCGCGAGCTGCGTCGGAGCGGTTTGGCGTCTCGACGGACGCGACGACCTCAAGCCTGGACGCGCTGGGTTCGACTCTTAGGTCCGCTCAAATCGGCGGCAACAATCTCGCTCTTGGGACCCTGACGCAGCTCGGAATCAAACTGAAGCAGACGAAGGACGGGGCGACCGACGTCAACCAGGCGATGCTCGACATTTCCGATGCGATCGCTCGCCAGAAGGACCCCCAGGTCCAGAAGCAGCTCGCCCAGGTCTTCGGCATGTCGGCCATGCTCCCGGCGCTGCGCCAGGGATCCGGCGCGCTCAAGCGTGAGGGAAGTGACTATCTCGCCTCCGGCCGGGCGCTGACACCCGAAGAGGTCGACAAGTCCACTGACGTCTATCGGCGCGTCGTGACGGCCCGCCAGCACGTTGGCGCGATCGAGAAGAAGGCGGGTGTCGCCGCTGAGGGTGCGACGAGCGTGGCCGCGGACGGCGCCATCGTCGCGGCCGACAAGGCGGTATCCGTCATCGGCAGCGCCGGGGAAACGGCGCACTCGGCCGTCACCGCGATTACCGAGGGCGCCCGCAATCTCGCCCATAGCGGCCTCGAGGCCGGCCGCCACCTGATGGAGGGCGGCAAGGAAGCCGGCCGGATCATCGGTGAAGAGTTCAGCCGGTTCGCTGGCCGCATTGAGCACCAGGAGAGCCGCGGCCACCAGTTTGACCGTCATGGCAATCCTCTGACGTCGTCGGCCGGCGCGATCGGCGCCCGCCAGCTGCTGCCGAAGACGGCGGAGCGCGTCGCCCGCCAGAACGGGATCGCCTGGGATCCAGACAAGTTCGCGCACGATCCTGCCTACAACCGAAAGCTCGGAGATCTCGAGCTCCAGCGCCTGCTCAAGAAATACGACGGTGACGAGGTCCTGGCCGCAGCGGCCTACAATGCCGGCGAGGGACGCCTGGACAAGCCCTATAAGGACAAGCGGGGCCACATGCAGTCCGGGTGGCTGCAGCGCTTCGGCGACCCTCGCAAGGGCGAGATCTCCGATGAGGACTTCGCCGCGAAAATTCCTTTCCGGGAAACCCACGACTACGTCGCCAACACCGCCAAGGCGCATGTCGAGATCACGCTGCGGAATGCTCCCGTCGGGACGGTCGCCAAGGTGACCGGCGCCCCCGGGGTGAACGTCGATATGAACGTGGCCAGGAGCCTGGACGGGCCCGGATGACCGACTTCAGCAAATCCCTCCGCAAGGCCTCCTGGCGCGGCGTCCCGTTCGGCCTGGAGGCCGGCAGCGAGACGCTTGGCCGTCGCAAGGTCCGCCACGACTATCCCTACCGCGACACCGTCTGGCTCGAGGACCAGGGCAAGTTGCCGCGCGCCTTCCGCCTGCAGGGCTTCCTGGTGGGCAATTCGGCGATCTATGGCGGCGGCGACGTCAAGTCCCAGCTCAAGCGACTGGAGAGCGCCGCTGAGGCCAAGGGCGTTGGCGTGCTTGTGCATCCCAGCCGCGGCCACCTGACGGTCGATCTGATCGACCTGGTGATCTCCGAGCGCTGGGACGAGGGCAACTATTACGAGCTGCAGTTCTCCTTCGTCCAAGGCGGGACCCAGCTGTTCCCGGCGATCCTCGGCGCCCTCGGCGACCTGGTGGCCAAGGCGGCCGGCCTCGCCGATGCCGCAGGCCTTGGATCCTTCGTTTCGGCAGTGACGGGCCCTCTGCAGCAGGGCATCGCCGCAGCGACCTCGATGGCGGCGACGGCTCAAGGCTGGATCGACACGGCCACGAGCCTCGCCCGGGACGCCACCAGCCTCTATGGCACTGTGAGCCAGCTGGGCGGCGCCGACTTCGGGCGGTTCTTCAACGGGCGCAACGCCGGCTTCCTGGACGGCCTGACGAGCGTCTATTCGGGGGCCACGTCGATCGGCGGCCTGATCAGCCTCGGGTCCGACCTCCGCGCGGCGGTTTCAACTTCCGGGGCAGGGGTGCTGTCGGCGATCGGCGGCCTCGGGGTCACCACCCAAGCGACCGACGTCGGCTCCGCCATCCAGGCCCATGTGGCGGCCCTGCAGGCGACCGCAGCGGATCCCGCCGACGGCCTGCGGATCCTCAAGGCGCTGGCCGAAGGCGGTCCGTCCGGCATGGATCCTTCGACGCCGGCCGGATCGGCGATGAGCGATCTCTACAGGCGCTCGGCGGTGATCGCGATGGCGCGGGTCAGCGCCACTTATCAGCCTTCCTCCTCGGATGACGCGAACGCCGTTCGCGGCTTGGTCCTTGGGCCGGTGGACGCAGAGATCAACGTCGCCGGCCAGCAGCAGGCCGACGCGGTCTATTCTGCGCTCCGCGGCCTGCGCCGTACTGTCGTCGATGACCTGGCGGATCGCGGCGGAGCTCTTCCGCAGCTGACCCAGATCCTCTCGGCCCGGGCGCTGCCGGCGATCGTATTGGCCCAGCGCCAATATGGGGACGCCGATCGCGCGGACGAGCTGGTGACCCAGGCGGATCCGCCACACCCGTGGTTCATGCCGCAGATCTTCTCCGCCCTGGGGTCCTGACATGGCGGCAACCGATGAGCTGGTGCTCAAGGTCGATGGTAAGCTGCTGTCCGGCTGGACAGAGATCTCGGTCACCCGCGGCATTGAGCAGATGCCGAACACCTTCGCGATCCTGGCGACCGAAGCCGCGCCGATCCTGAAGGACGCCGCCATGGTCCAGGCGGGCCAGGCCTGCACGGTGTCGCTAGGCAAGGACCTAGTGATCACCGGCTATGTCGACACGGTGAGCTCCGGATACGCGTCAGGTCAGCATACCGTGCAGATCCAGGGCCGCGGCAAATGCCAGGACCTGGTGGACTGCTCGGCAGAGTGGAAGGGGAGTCAGATCTCCGGCGCCAACGCCCTGGAGATCGCCCAGAAGCTGGCCGCGCCTTACGGGATCACGGTCAAGAACCTCGGTCCAGCTGGTGAGCCGGTGCCCCAGTTCAACATCAATGTCGGCGATACGCCGGCTGACGTCCTGGAGCTGATCACTCGCCACGCCGCTCTGCTCTATTATGAGGGGACCGATGGCAATCTGATCCTCTCCCAGGTGGGGACCGCCAAGGCGGCATCGGGGTTTGTCGAGGGCCAGAATGTCGAGCGCGCGAGCGTGACCCGTTCCGTCGCCCTGCGCTATTCGGACTACTGGGTAAGCCTTCTGTCCGTGGACGTGACCGGCCTTGGCCTGCTCGGCCCATCGGATGGTCTGTTCTACTTCAAGACCCAGGACCCGAACATCAAGCGCAATCGCAAGCTCTTCAGTGTCGTGGAGGGCGTCATGGGCGGTCAGGACCTGGCGCAGAAACGGGCTCTGTGGGACTGCGCCCGGCGCGCTGGCCGTGGCAAACAGGTGCGGCTGACGGTCGACAGCTGGCGGGACGGCAAGGGCAAGCTCTGGGAGCCCAACACCTTGGCGCCGATGACGCTGCCCCGTCTCAAGATCAAGGAGTCCGGGCTCTGCATCGCGGAGGTGACCTATCGGCTCGGCCTCGAGGGCGGCCGTACGGCCGAGCTGGTGCTAATGGCGAAGGAAACCTTCCTGCCCCAGCCGATCAAGCTGCAGCCGACCATTGCGGACGTTGTCCCTGCGCCACCCAAGGTCGGGTGATCTATGTCCGCAATTCATAATCTTCACCGCTGGATCCAGCGGATGTGGGGCGTCGCCGCCCTGCATGTGATCGATGACACCGGCGATCAGCAGCTGGCCCAGGTGCACTTCGGCGCCGGCGGTCCGGACCTCCTCGAGGAGATCATCGACAAGGTTCCGAGGTGCGGTGAATACGGCCTGGCCTATTGCCCGCCGGATGGCTCCGAAGCCGTCACGATCTTCCTGGGCGGCCGTCGCTCCAGCGGTGTGATCATTGCCACTGGCCACAAGGCCACCCGCCCCAAGGGCCTCAAGCCCGGCGAGGCGATGCTCTATAACGGCCTCGCCGCCACGTTCGTGAAGATGAGCCAGGACGGCAAGATCCGCTCCACCGCGACCGACTGGATCCACACCGGCGATCAGCACCTCACCGGCACCGAATACGCCGCGCACATGATCCCGACCGATGGGGCCAGCGGAACCTTCACCACAGTCGATGGCAAGACGGTCACCGTGACCCACGGCATCATCACCCAGATCGTCTGAGGCCTGCACATGGCGGATATTTCGACCGTCTGGGACCCGGACAACGGGCGGGGCGACTGGGTGGTGGTGGGCGCCGACCTGGTCGCCGGCGACGACCTGGCGACCGCGGTGCTGATCAGCCTGTTCACCGATCGCCGCGCCGAAGCCGAGGACGTGATCCCTGACGGCTCCGGAGATCCCCGCGGCTGGTGGGGAGATACCGGGCGCGACTTTCCGCTCGGGTCCAAGCTCTGGCTGCTGGACCGCTCGAAACAGACCGAAGACGTCCGCCAGCGGGCCGAGGACTACATCAATGACTGCCTCGCGTGGGTGCTGGACGGCGGTATCGCCGCCAGCCTCACGGTCGAGGCGAGCTGGCAGAAGGCCGGCATGCTGGGCGCCCGGATCGTGCTCTTCGAGCCGGACGGGTCGATCCAGCGCGAGTTCAACTACCAGTGGGCTTGGAAGGACGTGAGCTGATGCCATTCGAGCGTCCAAGCCTCAGCGATCTGCGTTCGCAGGCCGCGGCCGATATCGCCGCCAGCGTTCCCGGATCCGACCCGCTGCTGCCGGTCGCGAACCTGCGGATCCTGGCCGACGTGCTGGCCGAGGGCTTCCACGCCGAATACGCCTATCTCGACTATATCGCCCGCCAGGCGGTCCCGTTCACAGCGGTGGACGAGGCCTTCGAAGGCTGGGCGGCGCTGAAGGGCGTGACCCGTAAGCAGGCGACCCAGGCGACGGGGCAGGGGACCTGGATCGGGACGCCCGGAACTCTGCTCCCGGCCGGAACGCCGGTGACTCGCGGCGATGGCGTGGCCTATGTCACGCTTGCCGATGTGTCGGTCGCCGGCGGCGGCCTGGTCACGGCGGACCTGCAGGCGGTCGTCGCCGGATCGAATGGCAACCTGGCCACTGGGACGGCCCTGCTGCTGGGCTCGGCGATCGTCGGGATCTCATCGGCCGGGACGGCCACGGCAGGGACGTCAGGGGCCGACGTGGAGGCCTTCGAGGATTTCCGGACCCGGACGCTCGCGCTCTATGCGGCCCCACCCCAGGGCGGCGCCATCTCCGACTATGTGGAGTGGGCGACACAGGTGGCCGGTGTCACCCGCGCCTGGTGCATCCCGCACGGCAAGGGCGACGGGACGGTCGTGGTCTATTTCATGATGGACCTGGCCGAGGCGATCCATGGTGGGTTTCCGCAAGGGACCGGCGGGGTCGCCGCGGCCGAGACGCGGGACACGCCGGCGACGCAGGACCTGCTGCTGGTGGCGAACCATATCTATCCGCTGCAGCCGGTGACCGCCCTGGTCTATCTGCTCGTGCTGCATGCCAACACGGTGACCTTCTCGATCTCACTGTCCGGAGCATCCCTGGCCCTGAAGGCGGCGATCTCGGCGGCGATCGACGCGGTGTTCATCGCCTTCGGAAGCCCGGGCGGCGTTGTCAACGTGTCGCGGATCGAAAGCGCGATCGCGGCCCTGGCCGGCGCCGACGGGTTCGTGATAACGGCCGAGGCCTGCGATCACGGGTCGATCAGCCCCACGAACGGCAACATCACCTCGAACGCGGGCTATCTGCCGGTCCGCGGCACGATCACCTGGCTCTAGTCCATGGCCGGGCCCCTCTACTCCGCCGACGACTACAAGGCGGCGCTGCTCACCCTTCTGCCCCGCGGCCGGGTTTGGCCGAAGGATCCCGACGTCGCCCAGAACGCGGTCATGGGCGGCTTGGCGGAGACCTTCGCCCGCCTGGACGGCCGGGCCCAGTCGCTGCTGGTGGACGCGTTTCCGCCGACCACGCTGGAGCTGCTGCCGGAATGGGAGGCCTCGCTCGGCCTGCCGGATCCCTGCGAAGGTCCGGATCAGGTCCTGCAGCAGCGCCGCACCCAGGTGGTCTATCGGCTGGTCAATACCGGCGGCCAGTCGGTCGCCTATTTCATCGGGGTGCTGAGCCGCCTCGGCTACGAAAACGCCACCATCACTCAGTTCGCCCCCTTCCGGGCGGACGTCGATTGCGCGGATCGGCCGCTCTATGGCGAGACCTGGTGGAGCGTCTGGCAGATCAACCTGCCCGACCTGCGGGTGTTCGAATTCTGCGCCGACATCTCGGCAGCCGATGAGCCTCTGATCTCGATCGCCAATGACTCGGTGTTCTGCGTCATCGACCAGACGAAACCGGCGCACACCACGGTCTTCTACACCAACAACCCCTGACCAAGGGGCCAGGCCCCCGCCGCCGCGGCCCGCGGCCATATTGGGACATCACATGCAACGGATCGACACTTCCACGGCCGTGGGCAGCTTGCCCACGCCTGATCCCCTGGGCTCGCCCGGCTACTTCAACCATGCCCCTCCAGGATCCGGCAACACCCCGACCCTGGTGTCCTCGGACTGGTGCAACATGGTCCAGGAAGAGCTCGTCGCAATTCCGCTCTATGCGGGCCTGACGCTCGACAAGACCAATCATGGCCAGGTCCTCGCCGGCATCCTGTCGCTGCTGGACTCCGCCGGCGTGAATGGCACCGGGTCGATCTTCGGGCTGATCCTGTCCAATACGCCCTCGGCCCTGACGACGTCGGTGACCATCTCCGTCGGCCAGTGCCGCGACAGCACGAACAGCGCCTCGATCGCGCTCTCCGCGCCGATCGGCAAGCTGCTGACCGCGGTCTTCGCCGCGGGCTCCGGCAATGGCGGCCGCGACAATGCCGGCGCGCTCGCCAATGGCCAGACCTGGCATGTGTTCCTGATTCTCAACCCGACTTCCGGGGCGGTCGATGGGCTGTTCAGCCAGTCGCCGACGGCGCCGACCCTGCCCACGGGCTTCACCAAGTTCCGGCGCCTGGGCGCCGTAGTGCTGGACGCCGCGGCGACCACCATCCGGGCCTTCAAACAGGTCGGTGACTACTTCAAGTACCAGCTGCGCTCGACCGACTATGCCGCCCAGGCCAACGGATCGGGCGTCGCCTACCTGCGCCAGATCGCGGTGCCCAACGGCATCAAGGTCGAGGCGGAGATGTATTTCCAGTCGACCGGCACCGTTTCGACGACGCCCGCCTTTCTGTCAGGCATCTTCGATCCAGACTTCGGTGTTCCGCCGGCCTTCGGCCCATCGACCCAATGGGCGCAGGTCCGCCGCAGCGGGCTCACGGATTCCGGCGGGACGGGGGTGTCCTATGACACCAAGATCGTTCGCCAGTTCACCGACGCCTCGCGGCAGGTCTACACCTTCTCCAGCGACACCGGCGACATCATCGCCCTCGGTGTCCTGGGCTGGCGTGACGAACGCGGGAAGTTCTACTGATGACCGTTCGGACCCCGTTCGTCCTGGCGGTCACCGGGACTTCGCTCACCACGGGCCGGCTCTCCGCCGACTGGCGCGCCCAGCTGGCCCGCGATCTGATCTGCCAGCCCGAGGCCAAGGGCCCCATCCGGGTCTACGACCTCGGCCATGGCGGCTGGACCAGCGCCGACATCCTGGCCAATGCGCCGGTGCTGTCGGCCCTGAAACCCACCCACATCCTGTTCGAAGGCGGCGCGATCAATGACTGCGTCGATAGCGGCTCCGGCCCCGCTATCAGCCGCGCCCAGCATATCCTCAACATCCAGGCGATGATCGCCGAGTGGCAGACGAACATCCCCGGGGTCGATCTCACCATCCAGTCGATGAGCTCGGTCTCGAGCTCCATGACGATCCGCCCCAACCTGGTGGACTTCTATTCCGACGAGATCGCGACCGGCGCCCTGGCCGGGATCCGGACGATGGACAACTACGCCGGCTGGCCGAAGCCGTTGAACGTGGCCCTGACCAACGCCTCGGACGGCCTGCACCCGATCTGGACCGGCGCCGTGGACACCTACCTCTATCCGAACGTGCTGGCCTATGCCCGCGCGCGCATGGCCGCCCTCTGGCCCTGATCTGACGCGCGAACGCCGTTCGCCTCGTCACCCCCGACCCCGGAGCCACAAATGACCCGCAAAGTCCGCCCGCGCATCCGTGCGCTCGCGCTGATGGCCGCCATGCTCGGCCTTGGCCTGTCCGACCCGTCGCTGGCCCAGCAGGTTCGAGATCCGACGGATGGCGTCCTCTATGTGAAGCGGCCGCCGACGACCTATGCCGAGGTGACTGTCGCCGTCGTGGCGAATACCTGGACCCTGGCGATCTCCGCCAACGCTCTCCGGATTAAGCTGATCCTAGGCGACGCCACGGGCCTGGGCTGCGCCTATAGCTTTGTGGCCTCGCCGGTCTCAGGGGAGGGAACGCCCTTCAGCCTGTCCGGCACGCCGGGCAGCTATCCGATTGACGATCCGACCCCGACGAACGCGGTCTATGTCCGGTGCACCCTGAGCGGCACTATCACGGTGGCGACCGCCTGATGCGCCGCTTCCTCGCCCTTATCGCGGTCGCCCTGCTGGCGCTAGGTGGCCCGGCCTTCGCGGCGCCTAGAAACCTGGGCGGCGGTTCCGTCAACCTGGTCGGCGTTCCCGAGGTTGGGTCGGTCCTGATCATCACCGGGGCGCCCGCCACGGCGAGCTGCCAGATGCTGCGCAATGGCTCGCCGATCTCCGGCGCGACGTCCTGCTCGAGCTACACGGTTGTTTCCGGGGACGCCGGGACCACGCTCTCGCTCCGGGTGATCACGGCCGGGGCGCCCGCCTATGCCGCGCTCACAATCAGCGGGACGCCTTCCGCCACGGGCAATGTGGGCACGGCCTACAGCTTCACGCCCACCAGCACGGGTGGAGCGGGCACCAATGTCTTCGCCCAGACGGGCTCGCTGCCAGCGGGCCTCTCCTTCAACGCGTCCACGGGCGCGCTGACGGGCACGCCGACGACGATCGGGACCTCGACCGGGCTCGACATCAGCGTGACCGACGCGCTGGGCGTCACGGCGGCCCTGACCCCATTCAGCATCGCAATCGCCACGGCGCTCACTGGGCCGACTGGCCTCGACTTCTCGCAAGCCGTGAACAGCGGCTACCTCACCGCCTTCTAAGGACCCTCACCATGAAGCTCATGAATTGGGCTGCGGCCGCCCTGGCTGCGGCGCTCGCCCTGACGTGCCTCAGCGGGCCGGCCTATGCCCAGTCGCAAACCGGGCTTGACGTCAAAGACGCCGCCGCGGCCACCAAGACCCTCTGCACCTATACCGTCTCCAGCAACCAGATCTCGTGCCAGGCGAAATATGTCTGGAACGGCTCGGCCTGGGTGCTGGAAAGCGCCGATACGTCTGGGCGCACCATCGTCAACGCGCCGTTTTCGCCGACGGCCACCAACCCGACCTCGACCCTGGCCCTGCCGGGCACCACCACGGCCTATTCCGCCAATCAGATCGTGGCGAACAGCGCGACGGGCGGCTCGGTCGTGGTGCCCTCGTTCGCCATCGCCAACACCGCCGGCGGCGCGCGGATCCCGCGACTGCGGTTGACCACAAACGACGCGACTTCGACGGGTTGGGGCGCCGCGAGCGTCCAGGTCGATCTGTGGACCGCCGCGCCGACCTTCGCCAACGGCGACCGCAACACCTGGAACGCCACCAACGTCACCGCCGGCGCCGCGGGCCACCTCGGCTCCTACACCTGCACCTTCGCGCCGGTCGTGGGCGACGGCGCCTATGCCGAATGTGCGCCGCAGGTCGGGGCCTACACGCTGGCAAAACTGGCCTCGGGCACGACCGTCTACTGGACCGAGCAGACCATCACGGCCACGGGCGTCGTCGGCGTCTCGAAGACCTTCACCCTCACCGCTGAGCTCGAAAACTGATCATGCGCTTCCTCCGCAGCCTCCTGATCGGCACGCTTGTCGGGCTGATCGCCGCCCCGAGCCTCGCGGCGCCCGGCCGCCCGCCATCGGCGTTCGCGCCCTATTCCAGCTATCCCAAGCACACCGAGGCCAACCTTCAAGGCCAGACGGGCTGCTGGGCGCTGCGCTGGCCGACGAGCGCGGCGCCGGTCATCCCCGACCCGAATAGCGCCTCGGCCCTCACCATTCCCCGCCAGCGCGGCGGCTTCACGGTCGGGACCGGCGCGGGAGATCTCTCGAAGGCGGTGACCATCAGCGAGCCGGTGATCATCACCACCCGGCTGCGCGCTACGATGTTCAACAGCGGCGGCTCGATCACCTCCGTCCTGGTCCCCAACGCCGTCGCCGCGGAGGACTATATCTATCGGTCCGACATCGTCAGGGGCTGGAGCACCGCCGCCTGCGATGCAGCGCCTCACCCTGTCGGTCAGATCCTCACCCCCGATAGGGTTCCCGTCCGCAATGACGGGTCGGGCCACTACTATGTGGGCGAGGCCACGGGCGTCCCGATCGAGTTCGACGCCGGCCATGGCGAGGCGCGCAATAACCAGGAGATCGCGGGCTTCGTCGTCACTTTCTGCGACAGCGGCACGGCGACCTGCGTCGGCGCCGCCCATAGCGTCACGGTCTCGGTTGGATCGACCCAGCTCTCCACCGCGGCCTTCGACCAGCTCACGCCCGACGTCTATTCTGTGCCGCAGACCGACCTGGCGTCCCTGAACGCCGGTCTTATCACCATGGTGGCCAAGGCCTATCCTCAGGTCGGGGGCCTGGCCTCGGTCGCCAATAGCGACGGCGTGACCACCCAGCGGATCTTCTCGCCGCGCTACTACTGGAAGACCCCCAACGCGAAGCTCTACGCCTATGTTTGCGCGACGTCGTCCGCGCCCGCGCCCTGCGGCGCCAATGGGGCCGACGGCACTGGCATAATCGGCACCCTGGCCGCAGCGCAGGCCGCGCCGTTCTCGACCATCGGCGGCGTGTTCAACGCTGTGGACGCCGCCCGCAACACCACGGCGACGAGCTCGCTGATGGACGGGATCGAGATCCGGTTCACGGCCGCGATCAACCTCACCGGCTCGGCCGTCTCGCGCAACATGAACCAGGGCTGCGTGACGATCACGCGGGATCCGACGGCGCTCACGACCCGAGCGGCGGCGGTCCTGACCCTTCCCTCCGGCGGCACCAACTGGAAGCTCACCGCCAACGTCAACATGCCGACCTCGGAAGGCTGCTTGCGGATCGAGGACGTCAGCCTTGTGCGGGCGGCCACCACCTCGCAGTTTGTGGGGGGCGCCTCGCAACCGCTCGACGTCCAGGTGGTCAACTCCAACTTCGACGACGCCAGCATGAACGCGGCGTGGCTGAGCAACGCGAACGACTATTTCTACAACGTGGCGTTCTCGAATGGCGCGGTCAGCTCCGGCTGGACCGACGTGGCGGGCGCCGAGCACCGCATCTGGCGCGGCATCACGCTGAACCGCGGGGCCAGCCAGTCGAACGCCTATTTCATCGCTGGCAACACGATGGTGGGCTCGATCATCCAGCACGTCTGCAAGGTGGGGCTGCAGAGTGGGTCGTTCCTGCACAACAACGCCCTGCTTGGACTGGACTGCACCGATCCGGCGCTCGGGTCGGCGACGTCGAGCCCCACCAGCCTGAGCGATATCGCTGTGCTTCAGACGGCCATTGAGGTGGTCGGACATCTCCAGGCGACGTCGATCGCGATCTCGGCCGATAACGAAACGCCGCAGACCAACAATATCATCCTGCACTACCTCACCGTGGCGTCAGCAGGCGGCGGCGTGGGTCGCCCCAACAACCTCTACGACGAGGGCACGACGGCGCGGCTGAACAAATACTGGAGTATCCGGGCCGACCTCTGGGACACGATCACCTATTTCAAAAACGACTGGTTCTGCGCCGGCCATTGGCCGACCAACTGCTCGGTCACGCCAGCAAACTTCCGCACCGGAGGCTGGGCAGCGATCAATGGCGCTGGCGTCCGTGAGAACGCCCAGTCCTACATCGATACCCTGACCGGCGGCCTGCAGAGCGACCGAAGCCAGTATTTCATCGGCCTGGGCAGCTATGCGGGCAATAACGAGTGCACGCGCCAGAACGCGGTCAACTTCGCCTCCGGAACGGCAGTGACGAGCTCCGGAACCGGGAGTTGCACCATCGCGGACGGCACCGCCTCGACCACTCCGGTGGGCTACATGATCAACACCAGCTCCATCGCCGCCAACCGCGTGCAGCGGCCGATGCTGGGCCATGACCTCGGCGGGACCGTGCGTCCTTCAAGCAATGACAGCGCCGGCGTCTACCTAGGACAATGAGCATGACCCCCACCAACATCGCCCCTCCGGCGTCGATCATGGCTGCGCGCATGCAGGCGGTGTGGGGCCTGCGTGACACCGCGGGGTGCAAGCTCCCAGTCGGTATGCCACAGACCGCCCCGGTGAGCGTCCTGGCCTCTACTCAGATTCAGGGCGCCGACCTTCGCGGCGGCGTCTTCGCCCAGGGCGATGACACCGAGCTGCGGATCTCCGACAGCATCCTGCGGGCCCGCGGCCTCGCCAAGATGCTTGCCCTGGGCTCGACGCCCGGAGGGGTGACGCTCGGCAAGGGCTCGCCCCGCGGGATCATCAGCCGCACCACCCTGGACCTGTCGGGCGACTCGACCCTCACGGCCGCGCCGATCTCCGGCTACAACAACGCCTCGCTCAGCTTCGACGATGTACGGATGATCGAGGCCTCGCGGAATTTCATCGCCTGGGCGGGCCCCGGTCACCTTGAGCTGCTGAACAGCTTCGTCGGCGCCTTCGGGGTGGCGACCGACGCGAAGGACCATTGCGAGGGCCCGCACATCGAGGGCGGCAGCTTCTTGTTCAATGGCGACCTGTTCGCGCCGGATCTGGGGTCACCTCTTACCGGCGCCCTGACCGCGGCGATCTATATCGAGGGGCTGTATTCCCCAGTCGTCGGCGCGATCTCCCACAGCATCGTCGACATCCCCAAGGGCCCGGTCCTCTGGACCATGCAGGTCTGCGCCAGAAAATTCGACGTGGAGCTCACCATCGGCAACACCGGGATGCGCAAGGGTTCGTCCGGCTATATCGGCAAAACCGCGCTGGGCGGGAAGCTCCGGATCCGCGACGTCGGCGGCAACTTCGATCTCACGACCGGAGCCCCGGTCAACCACGCCACCCACTGATCCATGTTCCCCCTCGCCGCCCGCCTGGAGTGCCCGCGCGTGAAGACAGCAGACCTTCCCAGCCTGTTCGCCACGCTTATGGGCGGGGGTGTCCTCGGGACGATCACCACGGCCCTGGTGCAGGGTTTTCGAAAGCCATCCTCCCAGGCCGAGCTGGTCAAGGTGGTGCAGGACGCCTCCAAGGAAATGATCGCGGACCTTCGAGCCGAGATCGGCCGCCAGCACGCCGAATGTGACCGCAACCTTGCGGAGCTCCGCCTCGAAATCGACGAGCTGAAGAACGGCGCCCGGATCGACGCCCTGATGCGTGGCCGCGTCGCCGGGGCCGGCGAGCGGGCGCCCAAGGACTGAACCTCACCCATTGCAGGAGGCCGCCATGAGCGACCGAAGCCGCGAGCTCATGTCCGTTCGGGCCGTGATCTCCTATGTCCAGATGCTGTCCTTCTTCGTCGCCCTGGGGGCGGTGATCTGGATCATCGTGTGGAAAGTCGAGGTCTCGCCGCTGATGGCGGGGATCCTCGGCACGATCCTGGGCACCACGTCGCAGGCCTTCTCGGCCGTGCGGTCCTACTGGCTGCCGGGCGCCGGGGCCGATCGGCCGCCGGCCGCCGCCGCGCCCGTGAGTGATCCGGCGTGACCTTGATCACGGCCGCCCAGCTGCAGATCTTCGCGCCGCGCTGTGACTTCCTGGCCGTGGCGCCGGCACTGGACCTGGCCTGCCAGGCGCATGAGATCACCACGCCGCGCCGGATCCGCCACTTCCTGGCGCAGTGCCATGTGGAGTCGCAGGGCTTCACCGTGCTCGAGGAAAACCTCAGCTATTCGGTCGGCGGCCTGGTGGCCACCTGGCCGAAGCGGTTCCCGACGCCGGCGGCGGCTGGGCCCTTCGCCCACAATCCCCAGGCCCTGGCCGAGAAGGTCTATGGCGGCCGATATGGCAACGCCGCCGCCGGCGACGGCTGGCGCTATCGAGGGCGCGGCTTCACCGACCTGACCTTCAAGGCCAACTATGCCGCCGCCTCCAGCTGGAGCGGTCTGCCGCTGGTGGACCATCCGGAGCTGGCCGCCCAGATCGGCCCGGCGGCGGTGATCGCGGCGGCCTATTGGCAGCTTCACGGGCTCAACCAGGTCGTCGACGCGGATCCCGACGAGAAGCTGATCGCCGACCTGTCCCTGCGGATCGCGACCAACGAAGAAGACGACCTCGAACAGGCGACCAAGGTCGTCAACGGCGGCGAGAACGGCCTGAAGGCGCGTCGGGACCAGCTGATCCGCGCGGCCAACATCTGGCGCTGAGCGCCGGCTCCAAGGAATCCCTCCCATGCTGATGATTCTCGCGGCCTTCCTGGCCACGACCACCCATGCGTGCCCGGCCTTCGCGGCTGAGGGTCTGCTGCCCCAGGCGCCGGCCGCCGTGGTGATCTGCTTTGATGGCTATGCCCTCGGCCACTCGGCGGCCGACCGCGAGCCGCTTTGGAGCGCCGAGCACCTGACCGCTGCCGGCGTCGCGACCGCGCTGAAGGCGAAGCGGGCAGGAGACTTCCACCCGGAGCTGCTGCTGCCGAAGTCCGACCGGGCCGAGCTCTCAGACTACCTCTGCGCCGATCAATTCGACCGCGGCCACATGACTCCGGTCGGCGACTTCGGTGTGACCAGCGAGGAAAACGACACCTTCACCCTGGCGAACATGGTCCCGCAGTTGGACACGCTGAACGAGGGCCTCTGGGCGGGCCTCGAGGGCGCGGTGCGCCAGTTGGCCCAGCATGAAGGCGAGCTCTATATCGTCACCGGCCCGGTGTTCGGTTCGAGCCCCGCTAAGCTCAAGGGCCGGGTCACCGTGCCGATCGCCACCTTCAAGGCGGTCTGGGATCCGGCGACGCATTTCGCCTCGGCCTATGTCGCCCAGAACGACGCCTCGGGCGCCTACAAGGTGGTGAGCATCTCCACCCTACAGGAGGAGATCGGCTTCGATCCGTTCCCGGGCCTGGCGCCGGCCATCAAGGCGCACGTCTCCGACCTGCCGAAGCCGCTGAAGCTGGATAGCGCGCTCAAGCCCAGGGCGTGCACGAAATGAGGCTCCTGGACCTCGATCCTCGCTGGCTGCTCAAGGATGGCCAGCGGGTCGGTTTCATCTTCCGTAACCCGGTCAAGAAAGAACGCGGGTGGTGGGCATCCTGCTTCTTCAAACCGACGCCGGAGGATGTTCAGGAGCAACTCCTGGACGCTGCGTTGGGCGAAGACACCCCCTACCAAATGTGCAATCCGACCGCAGGGTGGAAACCGTCCGTTGAGCCGCCCTTGGCTGACTTCGAAAATCTGTCGGTGACGCCTTCACTCGATGGCGGTCCCGGCTGGTGGCACGGATTCATCACCAACGGTGAGATCGTCGGCGGCATCTGATGGCGCAATCCGCAGACTGGCCCTGGCGACCGCCGGCCGAGAATGTCCTGGAGGTTCGCGCGCTCGCGGAGCGCATCGTCGAGATCGCCCGGCCGGCGGCCAGGGCCTGCGGCTATGCGATCGGCGTCCACGGCAGCATGGAGCGTGACCTGGACCTGATCGCGGCCCCTTGGACCGATGACGCGGCCGCGCCGCTGGCCGTGGTCAAGGCGATCCAAGCCGCGATCACCGCCGGCGTCGGCGATTGCTATCGAAGCGCCGAGGTCGAGCAGAAGCCGCATGGTCGCCTGACCTGGGTGCTGCATTTCCAGAACGCCGTCGAGACCACGAACGGCGCCTATCCCTTCGTCGACCTGTCCGTCATGCCGCGGATCGCGGTCGACTGATCCCCATCCCGCGGCCTAGCCGCACCCCTGAGAGAACTCCCATGAACAAGATCCTGATGGCGGCCGCCCTGGCCGCCGCCTGCGTGGCCCTGTCTGGCTGCGCGGGCTTCACCATGCCCGGCGCCGCCGGCAACGCGACCGCCGCCACCAACAGCCTGGTGCACGACGTCATCACCGACCCGAACTGCGGCCACCATGACGAGGTCCGGCTGACGACCGGCGCGGCCGGCGTCCCCGGCAGCGCCGTGGTCGTGCTCACCCGCGACTGCCCGGCCCGGCCGGTCGCCCCGGCCCCGGCCGCTGCGCCGGCCGCCACACCGCCTGGTGCGTGATGCGGCACCTCCCCTGGGTGTTGGCGATCCTGCTGGGCATCATGTTGGCCGGGATTTATGCCCCGCCGACCTACGCCCAGGCCGCTCCGCCTGGTGATCCCTGCGCCCACGGGCCCTGCAGGGTGAGTGGCGCTGCGCTGCGCTTAACGATCCCGCTGCCGGCGAAGCCTGGCCAGTTCGCCGGCAAGTTCGAGCTGGTGCCGCTGTTCGATCGTGGCCATCGGCCGGTGATCAGCAACGGCCACCAGTATTATGCCATCCGGAACACGATCGGATTCCGGACCAAGGCCGGCGACGTGGTGAGCACCTTCGCGGGCGCCACCACGGACCTGGCCTCGATCCCCGCCGCCATGTGGCCGATCATGCCGCCGGACGGGCCCTGGGCCGAGGCCGCGACCTTCCACGACGCCTGCTACAAGTCGCGTGGGACATTCGTCTGGCAGAGCCACACAGGCCGCACCAGGTTGAACCCCTACGCCCGTGCCGACTGCGATGACATCCTTGACCAGGCGATGATCTCGCTTGGCGTTCCCCAATGGAAACGGGTGTCGATCTGGTCGGCCGTCCGCGTGGGCGGCTTCATGGGCTGGGGCACATAAGACCCGGCGATCCTAGTCTTCCCGTCGCCGCATCCTGGCCCCGTCGCGCAACCACGCGGCGGGGCTTTTTGCGTTTGGGCCATCGAACAAATGTAAGGCAATGCCTCACATTACGCTTGCATCATGCGTGTAAGGCAGTACCTTACATTCATGATCAAGAGCTTCAAAAACAAAGGCCTCCGCCTCTTCTGGGAAACCGGAAGCGCCCGTCGCCTCGCCGTCCCGAACACCGATCGGGTTCGCCTGATCCTGGTGGCCCTAAACGCCGCGACCGTCCCCGGCGACATGAACGTCCCGGGCTGGCGCTTCCACCCGCTGGGAAAGATGGCGCCGGGTCGCTATGCTGTTGAGGCGAGCGCCAACTACCGCGTGACCTTCGCTTTCGAGGCCACAAACGCGGTCGATGTCGACCTGGAGGATTACCACTGATGGGCAAGCCCGAAGACACCGCCCCGCTGAAGCGGGGCCTCGCCCCCGTCCACCCGGGCGAGATGTTGCGGCTCGAGGTCGTCCCGGCCCTGAAAGCCACGGGGGTCACCAAGGTGGCGCTCGCGGCCGCGCTGGGGATCAGTCGGCGGACGCTCGAGGACATCCTGCTCGAGAAGCAGAACGTCACCCCGGAGATGGCTCTGCGGCTCGGCAAGGCGCTGGGCAATGGCCCGAACCTCTGGCTCAACCTGCAGCAGGACTGGGACCTGGCGCGGGCCCGTGAGCGGCTCGGTGCGGCCCTGGACGAGATTGCGACCTTCCAGGTGGCGAGCTAGTCGCGGCGGCCATGGAGGAGCTCGAGGCGCGCCTGGCGGCGCTGGAGACCCTGTTCATGGAGCGCCTGGCGCTGGATCCGCCGGCGATGCTGCGGGCCCTGCAGGCCCAGCTGGACGTTGAGGCGTTCGGTGATGAGCGGATGATCCGCGACCAGGCGCTCCACATCCTGGGCGATGCGATCCGCCGCTTCGACGAGATCTCGGTCGGGTTCAGGATCCCGACGCCGCCGGCGGCCGAGAGCTAGACCGGATCCTCGGTGCAGTCCGAGCGGACGAAGACGATGGCGTTGATGCTGCCGGCGTTGATCACGTCCCACACGCGGCCGTAGTGGTCGCGGAATCGCCGGATTGGGCGCCGGCCGGCGGTGGAGTTCATCACCGGCAGGCCGAGGAGCGCCTCGCGCGACATCGTGCGCGGATCTGCGGTCCATTTGTTGGGCGGGGCATCCATGGTGGCCGCGACGGATACACCCGCCGGCGGCTCGCGCAAAGTCTATGTTGCCAAAATGTTCAAGCGAACGCCGTTCGTTCCTTCGGTTTACAAAACCCCGGAGGGGATCGGGGATTTCCCTTATGGCGTCAGGGGTTGCGGGGTTCGGGGGTGGCGGGCTTCGGGACTATGCCGGGACATGGCGGCGGCCTGGCGCGCGTCGCGCTCGACCTGCGCCATCAGGTCGTCCGCCCGGCCCGTCGCCGCCTGGGCGCGACGCCGGGCGGCATCGACCTTTCGGGCCTGGTCCGCATGGTGGGCGTTGTAGCGAGCCATGGCGTCATTGGCGGCGCCCTCGGTCCCGACGAACAGGACGCAGGGCAGGCCGATCCGCTGGGGCTTGCGATGGCCGGTCATCCAAGGCTTGACGCCGATCGCCGGCCCGGCCCACCCGTCGGCGCGGCTAGGCATCAGCGCCTTGACCTCGGCCACCCGCGGGCCGTTGCCGAGCACGTAAAGGGCAAAGTCGCCGACTTGAATATCGTCCAGGTTCATAGGGTCTCTCCGGTTTCTCTCAGGGGGGCTTTCCTCTCGTTGGTGACGATGGCGAGCCAGGCGTCGAGGATCTCGTTCTTGATCCCATAGTCGAATTGATCGGCCTCCTGGCGCCAGCCGCGCCGATCGGTCACGTCGGCCCATATCGCGGCCACGATGGCCTCGTCGCCGCCCGCCGCCTTCATGGCGTCGAGGCGGCCGTAGAACGCGGCCGAGGCCCGTTCGTAATCGTCGGGGGGTGCTTCGCTCATGGCTATTTTCCTTGGGGCGGTTGGGGTGTCTCGGGATTGAGGGGGGCTTTCTCAGGGTCGGTGAGGCCTTGCAGAATGCGCAGCTTGGCCTCTAGGGCTGCATAGGCCTGGCGCAGCGGCGCGGCCCGATCTTCGATCCGCGCACGCTTCCGGGTGTGGTGCGCCGGGATTGATCCGAGCGGGTAGGTGATGCTGCCGATGCTGCCCTTGAGATAGACGAGCGCGTCGATCAGGCCGACCTGTGCGCCGCGAAGCCGGCTTAGGTGCTCGGGATCAGCGGCGCGGGGGGTTTCACTCATGGGGGGCTTTCCCTTCTAGCTCGGCGATGCGGGCGAGCGTGGCCGCCAGGGCGTCGGTCGCGCTCTCGAGCATCGCGCGGCTGAAGCTGATCTGGCCAAGCGCGTTCGCGGGCTCGGCATCGGCCTTCCATCGGCGCAGCATGGCGAGCGTCGCTTCAGGTTCGACGCCGCACTCTTCAAGGCTCGCGGCGTGATAGGCGTCGGCAAGCGCCTCCCATTCGGGGTTCGGTTCCGGCTTCTCGGCCATGGTGGGAGCGTAGGAGGTCTCGCCGAGATCGGCCTGGGCGATCGCCGCGATGATGGCGTCTGAAAGCGCAGCACATCTGGCCGCGGTCTCTGCGCTGAATTCCAGCCGTTCGGCCGCGACACTGGCTCTAGCGAATAGCCCCGCATGGCTCTGGGCCGCGGCGGAAAGCATTGCCGGGCTCGCCTGCGCATCGAGGCCCGTGACGGCCTCAAGGAACTTTCGCGGATGTTTCATTGTGCTCGTCCTTAGGCGGCGATTGTGATCAGCAGGCCGTTAGGACCGTGCTGGCTGCGCGTCCCCGCACCCATCTTGGTCCTAACAGCGATGTTAGGCGCATCAGCCCCCGCAAGGGGGCTTTTCGCGTTTTGGAGTACTGGCGCGAGATCGGTCTGGATCTCCAGGCGGTAGGCTCCACGCGCCTCGAGCGGGATCACGTGCACGCCCCGCACCAGGGCCCGAAAGGCCTCACGGGCGGCCTGGCGCTCAGCGGCGCCATCCTCGGCCACCAGGTGGGCCTGCAGATCCTCGACAAGCTTGCGCCAGCGCGCCGGAGCGCCCGGGTGCAAGGTCACCACGTCGCCGGCGTCGTCGGCCGAGGCCAGCAGCTGCTCGAGCTCCGCGCGCCGCGCCTCGAGGGTGCCCAGTCGATCGCGCACCGAGGCGCCCGAAAGCACGCCATCCGCGACCTGGTCGACGAGTCGATCGGCGCGGCGCTTCACCTCTCCCAGCTCACGCTCCCAGGCCGTCCGCTTCCCGCGGGCGGCCTTTTGCGTTTCAGCCTTGGCCGCGTGGTACTCGCGCATGGCCAGCTCGATCACCTCGGGGTGCAGCAGGTCGCGCTGGATCGCCTCGAGGACTCGAGCCTCGACGTCCACCGACTTGGCGCCCCGGCCATTGGCGCAGCCGGCCGGGCCGCGCTCGCGCCTGGTGCTGCACAGGAAGCGCCGATCGGGCCCGGCCAGCGTCATCGGACCGCCGCACTCGCCGCACCTCACGAGGCCTGACAGGAGGCCACGGGGCCGCGCAGCAGCGCCCGGACGGCCGCCCTCGGCCACCTGGCGCTGGGCCAGGGCGTAGCGGGCTTGCACGGCCGCCCAGAGGGCCTCATCGACGATCCTGAGCGCAGGGACGTCCTGGCGCACGATTGTCTCGGCGTCGCCGGCCCGCGCTCGGCGCTTCCCAGTCTTGCGGTCCTTCATCCAGGCGTGGCGGCCCCAGACGACGACTCCGCGATAGAGCTCGTTGTGCAGGACGCCGTTCCCGCGCTTGGCGTTGCCATTGATGGTCGAGGCGTTCCACATCCCGCCCGACGGGCCAGGGACGCCAGCGAGGTTCAGGGCGGCGGCGATCGCGCGCGGCGATTCACCGCCGGCGTAGCGGGTGAAGATCTCGACCACGTGCTCGGCCTCGAGCGGTTCGATCTCGCGAAGGCCGCGCACCAGGTCGCCGCGGCCGTCCAGCTCGCGCCGAATCCTGTAGCCGTAGGTTCGGCCGCCTGCATGCCGACCGTCGCGCGCGACGCCATCTAGGCCCCGGCGGGTCTTCCTGGCGAGCTCGCGGAGGAACAGGGCATTCATCGTGCCCTTGAGGCCGATCGCCAGCTCCTCCACCTCGCCCTCGGCCGGCGTGTGGATCCTGACGCCGGCGGCGCGGAGATCCTCGAATATGTCCCAGGCGTCGCCGCCCGATCGGGTGAGGCGGTCAAGGGCCTCGGCGATCACCACGTCGATCGTGCCGGCGGCCGCGGCCGCGAGCAGCGCCTGCAGGCCGGGCCGGTTGGCGGCCGATGCGCCGCTGATCGCGGCGTCGGTGAACTCGGCCGAGACTGTGGCGCCGATCCGCTCGGCATGTCGCCGGCAAGCATGCAGCTGGTCGGCGATCGAGGCTGTCGACTGCAGGTCGCTGGAGAACCGGGCGTAGAGGGCGGCGCGCATCAGGGACGTGATTCCGTCTGGGCAGGCTGGGCGCGATCCTCTTCCGCCGCCATGAGGCGTGCAAGGGCCCGCGCGAGCGCCAGCACCGCCGGAGAGGGCGGGGGCGCTTGTGACGGAACGGCCTGGCTCGCGCGGGTGCGCATGATCCGAACTGCTGCTGAAATTCAGGAAAGGGGGAGGGGTCGGGCGCGCGGCGAATCCCAACGAAGTGGAGAGCCG
>Ga0265327_10001851_pt1 | contig 24558 bp, 24 predicted proteins | sample 41621metaG_FD_202089 | JGI IMG/M metagenome (GOLD analysis project Ga0265327, IMG submission 202089) | Rhizosphere microbial communities from Carex aquatilis grown in University of Washington, Seatle, WA, United States - 4-16-21 metaG | ecosystem: Host-associated > Plants > Roots > Rhizosphere...
CAAAAGGCCCATCAGCAAGCAGGGCAGCGGGGTTTTCTGGCGGAATTTCTCTAGCATGGCAAACACTGCAATATTGAATTAAACATAGGTATTATTGCTGCTCTTTATAACATTTTGAAAGGGCTGCTCGTCATGCAGCAAAGCTCTTTTGAGCTGACACGGGACTTGTTCACACTCCATCCAAGTATTTCCAGTATTATGCGCTCAAGTATCCATTCCAGATGTTGCTTCGCGTTAATTAGAGTGTTGCGCTGAATACGGCTGAGAGGCTCACCATGAACCAGCCGATTTCTTATCTCTGATAAGGAAGTTGTCTCCCGTCCCCCAAAAACAGGCCAGAGATCATTTAGGTCGATTTTATAGTATGCGCAAAAATCATCGTAAGCCGTTTGAAGTGAAATTCTGTTCAACGCTGATAGATTTTTGTAAACGAGAGAACGCTTCAGTGTATCTTCTACGAAAGAAGGAGCCGATTTTATATATTTTTTTAATTCTTCCTTAACCCTCTTCCAGTCATCAGGTGGAAAAATGAATTCAGCATTTGTATCTCGCCTGTGCTTCAGAACTAATGTTTCAAGCGCGGAAAACAGGCGGATGAAGCCCATCTCTACCGTAGAAACTTCCGCCGTAACAGCGTGTAGCACATGACGGATGGCCTCACGAGGTTCGATCTTAACGAAATTGGTATACACACTACCAAGAAAGTCCTCAAAGTTTGCTTTATCGATGAGAGTATCATCTGAATACTCATTCGGCTTAGGGCTGGGAATTGTGAAATCCCTGCGGTAAAAAGTGACGGCACCGCTAGAATCATGAGCTTCCCAACCAACACAGATGCACCGCTGCCTGGCGGCAAATGAAGTTAGCAGAAGAAATTCGTCAAGCGCATCAAGGTGCTTTTCCTTGCCGGAAAACAAAGCCGCGCCTTCCAGGCGCAGGCGGGATGTTTTCCGTGCCCCTGCGTAGCCACAGGCAGCGGGCGGGTTTCCGTAGGAAACCTGCAAGGTGCAACGAGGTGGCGTAGAGTCGTTGTGGTAGCCATGGGGCGATGCGAGCGCAGCGAAGTATCGTTCCGTGGCGGACGCAGGACGGCGCAGGCTGCCCGTAGGGCAAGGGGTGTGTCTTGGCGGAAGCTGAAACCTGTCAGGAACAGGTTTCAGAATCGTACCGCCCGGCACTCGCTTATATTTCTTGCGTCCCTTCGACAGAGCCGTTATCCTCGAAATTAGCAACCAACTCGGGGAAAGAGACCCAGTCGCCGTTCTGCTCTTCGAAATGTCGATAAACAAAATCAAAGTCCAAATTTAGGGCACTTTTTAAAGTGAACTGCAATTGTCCTATCGTCTCGACCATTACTTCTTTTCCAGAATATGAATACCTGACCGATCTAAACGGCGAAATCAGTTGACAGGGGGATAGCCAAAAACGTCCTGACATTCCTGGCTGAGGCTCCCCTGGCAAGTCCCATGTGTCCCATTTCGCAAAATCGTATGGCACAGCCATAATTTGTGTTTCGTATAAACCCATATCCCATGGTTTTATGGTGGCACCTCTCGAATAGATACGTTCCGCCTTGAAGCGTTTTTCAACTCTGCCTGTATGGCCACGCTGCTCGGCTTCCAGTGAAAACTCAAAAATATTGCTCAATTGCGAAGCCTGTTCTTTGCTGGGACAGAGCAACAAACTCAACGCACCGGTCATTTTACGTGGCAAGAATACTTTCACTGGCACATTGTTGTAAATATTCTCGCCAGATTGGATCTTTGCTAAAAATTGGTGGCTGGATTTTTCAGTATACTGCATTTGATTCAATTCCTAGTTAAAAATGTTTTCACCAAAGGCTTTTGGTGCGCGTATCGTTGAGTCAAAATGTGCGGCTCTCCAATCGCGCCCAATCCGACCCAAACGCATTCGCCGACATACACAGCACTAGTACGCGGGAATGCTCCAGCCCTTCCTCGATCTTCACCGGGATGCTATCGCCGGGCTTGATCTCCCATTCATCAAACCACACCCGCAGCCCGTCGTCTTTGAGCCGCTGCGCCAGCTCGCGCACGGTATCCTTGTCTTTCGCGCTATGGCTCAGGAACACATCGAACGCGAATGGGGTTTCTTCCATGTTCAATTTTCCATCGGCTTCGGCTGGCCGCCCCGCAAACTTTCAACCTCCCTCGCTGACAAGCCTGTCATCGAAGCGACCAAGTCGCTTTCCATCCCGCGATCCAGTAGATTTTTCGCAATCGCCACATCGCGATCATGCGTGCCTCTCTCCATGCCCTTTTCCATGCCCAGTTGATAGGTGGCTAGTTTTTCAACGTCTATAGTCAACATTTTTAGTTCCTCCCGGATATCTAGGTTTAAATCTCGATTGCTTGCCAGAATGTCCAGCATGTCCACATATTCCCTTAAGCGCGACAAGTATTCTCGTTCCCACGCGCCGCGTCACGGCCATTAAGTTAAGAAATCCAACGATGGCTGCAAAGCTAGATCGGCCATGGATGGAACGCCAAGCCCCAGCTTGGCCACTCCGCCCCCAGCGCCAAGCTGGGGCTTGGCGTTCCGGTCAGTGCTTAACTTAATGGCAGTGACGCGCCGCGTGGGAACCAGAATTACGGGCTACGCTGCCTTGGCCTGCTCGGCAACCATGCTGAGACGCAATTCCACCGCTCCCCAAGGCACGGCAATTAAACCCGACTCATCTTGGGTAACAAGATCATGGGCCAGCAGCGCCGCCACATCTCGCTTGATGTCGTCGGCATCCCGCATCAGCCGCCGTGCCAATTCTTCAAGAGATTGTCCACCGGTTTCCAGCAGAGTTTGTAGTATCTGCATACGCTCCGGCGTCAATTCGCTGAAAAGCTGTCGCAGGCTTGCGAAGTTCAAATGGTAGTCCGCCTCCGGCAAGGCTTCGCCCGCATCGGCACGTCGGGCCACCTCGCGCGCACGGGCGAATACTGTCTCTCGTGATTCCAAGCCAATAATCACTTTTCTCATGACCCACCTCCCGTCAATCGTTTTACATCTGCCTCAAAATCCGCAATCAACTGTGACAAGGATACAAACCGGTAGGGCATTTCACCAGAAGCATAATGCACATGATCACCTTTGCCGCGTTCGTTGTCATATCGCATCAAACATTGCCCGGCCCGTCCACAATACAGCCGATATTTGTATTCATGCACACTGGCTTGTATCGGCCATGGCACTTGCCAGATTGTCATTTCAATAATCAAATCGCCGATGACGCTTTTTTCTTTGAGGATCTGGACAGCTTTCATTAAATTGCCTCTATCTGCTCATTCCTAAGCTGGAGGTTTGGAATCAGTAAACACAATCAGCCATCCACCCGCCTAATCCTGCCCTCCACCTGGTTGGTGATGGTCTTCTCCGGCAGCTTGGCTATCGCCTCTTCCACCGCCTTGCGGAAACTGACCGGCGGCCCTTGGTCTAGGCGGGCCGGGCTGGTTTTGCCGGCACCGTGGGAAAAGATTTCATAGCCGTCTTGATAGCCTTTGCCCCAGATAAAGTCGGTGCTGGCCACCCGGTAGGTCTTGGCCGGCTCCAGCGGCACAAATACCTGGGTGCCGCGCGGCTGGACCTGCACATCGCCGGCTTCGATAACATATTCAAACCGCCCGTCAATAGCCTTCGCATGGTATTGGAAACGCAGGCCCGATACTTGCAAGAAGCGCCCGTCGCCGAGGTGGGATTTGGATACGGCGTTGCGGAGGATGTCCAGCAGTTGCGCGCCGGTCAGTTCAAAACTCGCCAGCGCGTTGTCATAATAGAATATCCCCTCCATGTCGTAGGTGGTGATTGGCCCTGGCGGGATATTGTCGTTGAGGCGGATGCCGCCGCCATTGGTGAAGGCGATGTCGGCTTGCATGCGGGCGCGGATCACGTCGGCGAGGAAATCGCCCAGCGCCGTTTCCCGTCCGCGCACCGCCGGCTCCACCCCTTCCAATAGATATTGGGTTTGGCCCAACACCTGCCGCATGTCTTTGCCGTTTTTCTGGAATACTTTCGCCAGGCGGTCTAATTGTTGATCGACTTCGGCCTGGACTTGCGGGTCTTTGTCAATCGCGCTGTCGAGGTCGATTTTCTGGTGGCGGGTTTCGACCGTGCCGTCGGGCTGGACTTGAATCTCGTGCAGCACGGCGGTTTTGTTGTCGGCGTCGGCCTTGGTGATCCAGGTATGACCGATTTGTTTTTCAATGTAAAAATGCTCGTGGCCGCCGACGACCAGGTCGATGTCGGGAAACGTTTGGGCCAGGCGTTGATCCTGGTCGAAATCCTGGTGGGTCAGCGCGACAATCACGTGCGCGCCTTGATTTTTGAGCTGGGCGATGGTGTTTTTGACCAGCGTATAGCGGCTGTCTTCGGGGGTGTAGTCGTAGGCGACATAAGCTTGTTTTTGCGCGTCGAGGGTGAGGCCGAACACGCCGACTTTGACGCCGCCGATGTCTTTGACTATCACATCGTGGACATTGTTGAGCCGCGTGGAGAAAGGCTCGCCGGGGCTGTTTTCGCTAGTGCGGTAGCGGGTATTGCTGGAGACCCAGGCGAAATCGGATTGGGCGATCCGGCCTAGGACGATTCCCGGGTCGGGGTCGTCGAACTCGTGGTTGCCGAACACGGTCAAAAACTTGTCGTCGAACGCCGCGTCGTCGCCGTCCATCAAATTGAGCACGCGGATCATGGCGTCGGCTTTGAGATATTTGCTCATGACCGAGGGAAACAGGAAATCCCCGCCGTGCAGCATCAGCAACGGGCCGCGGCTTTGCTCCAATTGCCGGCGCAGCGTGCGCAAGCGGGCGAAACCGCCGACAGTGCCGTTTTCCAAGCCTTCGATTTTGTAGGAATCGTTCACTTGCAGGATGGAAAAACGGGCAGGGCGGTCGGGAATTTCGTGGGCGTTGCCGATTTTGGCCGACAGGGCCATATCGCAGCCCGACGCGGACAGCAAGACGGCGCAGGCCGCGAGATTTTGAATCCAGGCTAGGTGTTTCACGGTCGCGCTCCGAGGAATTATCATAGGATTGCTGGCATTCTACCGTTTTCCAAATCGGTTTGAAGCAGGCAGGCCCTCTTACCAGCCCACAGGCAGATTATGACAACCCAAACGCTCCCCCTCGCCGAAGACCGGCAAAAACTCGCGCTGTTGCTGGGCGCGGTGCTGCTGGTGGCCGCGCCGCACGCGCAAAACCTGGCCCCGGCGGTCATGGCTTATTTCGCCCTGCTGGCGGGTTGGCGCGCCGTCGCGCTGTATTTCAAGGCGGGCTTGCCCAACAAGGCCTTGCTGTTTTTGTTGACGCTGGGCGGGGTGGGCGTGGTGCTGGGCCATTACCACCGCGTTTGGGGGCAGGAGGCCGGCTCCAGCCTGTTCATCGTCGGCTTGGGGCTGAAGCTGATGGAGATGAAAAACCTGCGCGACGCCTACCTGGTGGTTTTCCTGGCCTTCTTCGTCGCCCTGACCCAGTACCTGTTCTCGCAGAGCATTCCGATGGCGGCTTACACCCTGGCCGTGGTGGTGGTGCTGGTGGCCGCCATGATCGGGCTCAACAGCGACGCGGTCTTCCCTGTGCGGGCGCGGCTGAAAATGGCCGCGGGCATGGTGGCCCAGGCGCTGCCGGTCATGCTGCTGCTGTTCGTGTTTTTCCCCCGCATCCCGGGGCCGCTGTGGCGCTTGCCGGACGACCGCCATAGCGCGTCGACCGGGTTGAGCGACACGCTGTCGCCCGGCTCGGTCAGCCGCTTGGCGCAGTCCCAGGAAACCGCCTTCCGCGTCGATTTCGAGGGCGCGCTGCCGCCGCCCAAATTGCGCTATTGGCGCGGGCCGGTGTTCATGTCGACCAACGGCAGCCGTTGGAGCCTGTCGCCCGAAGCCCCCCTCGACCCGGCGCGCATGCCCCGGTTCAGCGGCCCGGCCTATTTTTACACCGTCACGCTGGAGCCGCACCAGCAGCGCTGGATTTTCGCGCTGGATTTGCCGAAATCGTTTCCCGGTGAATTCACGGAGACCGCCGAGTACCAGTTGATGGCGAAAAGCGCCGTCAACGAACGCAAGCAATACCGGCTGGCATCGGGCGTGGCCTACACCACCGGCCCGCTGAGCCGGCGTGAAAGCCAGCGGGCGCTGCAACTGCCCGCCGTCCAAGCCTCGGAGCGCCTGAAAGCGCTGGTCGCGGGCTGGCAGGCGGAAAACCCCGACGCCAGACAACTGGTCGCCCGGGCCTTGCGCTATTTCCGCGAGGAGCGGTTTTACTACACCCTGGACCCGCCGCTGACGGAGGGCAATCCGGTGGAAAGCTTTTTGTTTGAAACCCGGCGCGGCTTTTGCGAACACTATGCCACCGCCTTCGTCGTGCTGATGCGCCTGGGCGAGGTGCCGGCCCGGGTGGTCACCGGCTACCAGGGCGGGCAATGGAACAGCGTCGGCGGCTTTTTGGAGGTCAAGCAGGCCGACGCCCATGCCTGGGCGGAGGTTTGGCTGCCGGAGTCCGGCTGGACCCGGGTCGACCCCACGGCGGCGGTGGCCCCGCAACGCATCGAAAGCGGTTTGAGCGTGGCCACCCAGCTTCCCGACGGGGAGCTGCGTTTCAACCTCGGCGAGCGTTTGAACAACAACGGCTTCGGGCTGGAAAACCTTTGGCAGCGGGCCAGGATGCTCGGGGCCAGCCTCGACCACGCCTGGGATAGCTGGGTGCTGGCTTACGGCATGGAAAACCAAAGCCGCCTGTTCCAATGGCTGGGCCTGATGGACTGGCGGTCGCTGGTCGGCTGGCTGGCCTTGGCGCTGGGCCTGGCCGGCGCGGCGGCGGTCTGGCTGGTGTTGCCGAAGCGGCGCGCCAGCGCCGATCCGGCCAAACGGCTCTACGAGCAGTTCCTGGACAAGCTGGCGCGGCATGGTTGGGTCCAGCAGACCGGCGAAGGCGCGCTCGCCTTCGCCGACCGCGTCGCCCGCGCCGCGCCGGAACTGGCCGATCCCACCGCCCGCATCACCGCCCTTTATCTGCGGATTCGCTATGAGCGGGCCCACGCGCCGGACGACCTGGCGAAACTGCGCCGCCTGGTCGCCGCGCTGCCCCGCCGCAAAGATCAGAAGGCCCGCCGGGCGGTTTCCCCCTGACGGCCAGGGCCTGTGGCAGGCTGTGGATAAGTGCTGTATAACCCTGTGGACAAGTGGCCTGGAACGTGTGGACAAATTGTACGCCGCACGTTATCCACAAGATTCCCACCAGTCGCCGGCCGTTTTTCCACAGGTTTATACATGCGCAACTGACTGTTTTAAATGATAAATTTGTGGTTATCCACAGATTTTGGCCGTGCTAGTAGTAAAAAAAGGTTTAAGCTTTCTCTCTAAATCTTTTTATCATTAAGCAGGCATCCGGGCCAAACACATCACCCGGCCTTCTTCACGATCAGCACGACGCTGTCCGTGTCCACGACCACCACTTGGGTGCCCGCCTCGCAATCCTCGCCGCGAACCTTCCAGGTGGAGTCGTCCACTTTGATCTTGCCCTGGCCGTTGACGATGGGCCGCTCCAGGGTGAACACCCGCCCGATGTACTGGGCGGTGCGCCGGTTCAGCAAAGGCTGGTCGCTTTCAATCGGATGGCGCTTGAAAAACCGCCGGGCGACGCCGACGCCCAGTACCGCCAGCACGGAGAAGACGGTGATTTGGACTTCCCAGCCCAGGCCGGGAAACAAAAACAGCAACACGCCGGTGGCCGCGGCCGCCTGGGCCATCCACAGGAAAAACATGCCGGGGGCCAGCAATTCGACGATCAGCAGGAAGACGCCGAAAGCCAGCCAATGCCAAAAGACGATCTCGGACAGCTCGGCCATGGCCTCAGCCCTCTTTCTTCAGGTGCTTGGTCAATTCCCCGATGCCGCCCAAGGCGCCGATGACGCTTGCGGCTTCCAGCGGCATCAGGACGATCTTGCTGTTGGGCGCGGAGGCGATGTGTTGCAGGGCATCGACGTATTTTTGCGCGACGAAATAGTTGACCGCCTGGATGTCGCCCTTGGCAATGGCCTCGGACACCATCAAGGTCGCCCTGGCCTCGGCCTGGGCCAGGCGCTCGCGGGCGTCGGCGTCGCGGAAGGAGGCTTCTTTGCGGCCTTCGGCCTCCAGCACGCGCGCCTGTTTTTGGCCCTCGGCCTTGAGGATCTCCGACTGGCGCAGACCCTCGGCCTCCAGGATGACCGCGCGCTTTTCGCGCTCCGCCTTCATCTGCCGCCCCATGGCGTCGACCAAGTCCTTGGGCGGCGCGATGTCCTTGATCTCGATGCGCGTCACTTTCACGCCCCAGGGCGTGGTGGCGTCGTCCACCACGGTGAGCAGGCGGGTGTTGATCTCGTCGCGCTTGGACAACAGTTCGTCCAGATCCATGGAGCCCATCACCGTGCGGATGTTGGTCATGGTCAACTGGATGATGGCCAGGTTCAGGTTGCTCACCTCGTAGGCGGCCTTGGCGGCGTCGATGACCTGGTAAAAAATCACCCCGTCGACGCGCACCATGGCGTTGTCCTTGGTGATGATTTCCTGCGAGGGCACGTCCATCACTTGTTCCCTCATATTCATCTTTTCCCCGATCATGTCGATGACGGGCATGATAATATTGAGGCCGGGCGTCATGGTGTTGGTGTATTTGCCGAAACGCAGCACGGTGTATTCCATGCCCTGCGGAACGATCTTGACACTAAGCACCACTAGCGCAATGGCCAGGCCGAGTAAAAACAATACAAAAGCGCCCATGGCGGTTTCTCCTTTCAGGGTTAAAATTCGCGCTAAGCATAGCGCGGGTCGGCCCTCCGCGGACAGCGGAACCTTGCCAGGCAACGGTACTTTTGAATGGCGCGGATATTGCCGGATCCGCTTAATGCTTAAGTTCTGGCGGCAGGGGAGCCGCGGCTTGGAGACGGATGCCACGCTTCCGGCCGGCCGGGAACCATTGCCATCTGGCCGTTGTCGCAGCCGCGTTGGCGCGAAATGCCCCGCTTTTTGCGTGCTTTAAGGCCAGTGTCGCCGCCTGCCACCGCTGGCCGGTCGGCGGGGCCGGGTGGGATTCTCCAGCGGTGGCGCATGGGCATCGGCGAAAAAAGCCCCGTGCGCATCAAAACTATCCCAGAACTCCGCGAGGCCGGCGGCAAGCTGCCCGACAGCCGCGCGGGGCAATTATTACCGAATATGACTGAATGCCGAGGCTAATTTAACAATGGATCATGATGAATCCCATAAGAAAGAGGGGAATGGCGACGGCGTGGCGTATGAGGTGAAGCCGGGGGGGCACCGCTCCCGCCATTCCCATTCGGGAAGCCGGCATTGGATCATTTCTCCGTTGTGGATTGGAATCACCTTGGAGGGCTTGGTCATCGCCGGCCTGGCGATCTGGGGAGCCCTGCTGGATCAGGAGAACCAGTCGCATTTCGCGCGGGAAAAAGCCCTAGCCGAGACGATTAATGACAGCAAAAAGGAATTGGAGGGATTGCGGTGGGAGTACAACGAATACCGGAACCAGCGCGAGCAGACCTGCTTCCCCAATTTGATGCCGCTAAAATTCGACCAGATTGTTGAAATCAACAAAGACTATGTCAAAAGCGCCATTTTCATGGTCGTCGGAACCAAGGACAAACGGGAGATGGAATACAAAGTTGTCCTAAAGAACAACAAGCCGGGCAATATATCCCCAGTCGTCGACATTATTTTCTACAACAGCCTGGGCAACCAAGTGGGCGTGTCCAAGATTGGCTACGACAAAAACGATAATCCTGGCGGCGAAGTCATGACGGCAGGGGAGGTGCGCTCGTTCGACCGGGTGCTGGATTTGACCAATGTGGGCACGCCCGACTATGTCATGTTCAAAATCAAGGATGCCAAGTAGCCGGCCGCTAAGGATTTTGTGCGCGCAATCGTGTAAGATCAGCAGTCTTTACACCCCGCTGACCGATCTTTTGGCATTCTAAATCCATGCGATACCCTACCTCATTCGACGTCATCGTGGTGGGCGGCGGCCACGCCGGCACCGAGGCGGCCTTGGCCGCCGCCCGGGCCGGCGCGCAAACCTTGCTGCTGACGCAAAACATCGAGACCTTGGGCCAGATGAGCTGCAACCCGGCCATCGGCGGCATCGGCAAGGGCCATCTGGTGAAGGAGATCGACGCCTTGGGCGGTTTGATGGCCAGCGCCATCGACCAGGCCGGCATCCAGTTCCGCATCCTCAATGCCAGCAAGGGGCCGGCGGTGCGGGCCACCCGCGCCCAGGCCGACCGCCAGTTGTACAAGCAGGCGGTGCGCCGCGCGTTGGAGACGCAGGCTAACCTTTGGCTGTTCCAGCAGACCGTGTCCGACTTGATCGTCGAAAACGGCCAGGCCTGCGGCGTGACGACCCCGATGGGGCTGGGCTTTCGGGGGCGTTGCGTGGTGTTGACGGTGGGCACTTTCCTGGCCGGGCGCATCCACATCGGCCTGGAAAACTACGAGGGTGGCCGGGCCGGCGACCCGCCGTCCAACGCCTTGGCCGAGCGCTTGCGCGAGTTGCCGTTCCGCGTCCGGCGGCTGAAAACCGGCACGCCGCCGCGCATCGACAGTCGCTCGGTGGATTTTTCGGTGATGGAGGAGCAGCATGGCGACACGCCGACGCCGGTGTTTTCCTTCCTGGGGGATGCCCGCCGGCATCCCCGGCAAGTGTGCTGCCACATCACCCGCACGAACCCGCAAACCCACGACATCATCCGCGCTGGGCTGGACCGCTCGCCCATGTATTCGGGCGTCATCGAAGGCGTGGGGCCGCGTTACTGCCCGTCCATCGAGGACAAGGTCGTGCGTTTCGCCCACAAGGACTCCCACCAGATTTTCGTCGAGCCGGAAGGGCTGGACAGCCGCGAGTTGTATCCCAACGGCATTTCCACCAGCCTGCCGTTCGACGTGCAACTGGCGCTGGTGCGTTCGATGCGCGGCTTTGAAAACGCCTACATCACCCGGCCCGGCTACGCCATCGAGTATGATTTCTTCGATCCGCGCGACCTGAAAGCCTCGCTGGAAACCAAGCCAGTGGAAAACCTGTTCTTCGCCGGCCAAATCAACGGCACCACCGGCTATGAGGAAGCGGCGGCGCAAGGGCTCATCGCCGGCTTGAACGCCGCCCGCAAAGCCAGAGGCCAGGAGGCCTGGTCGCCGGGGCGCGAGGAGTCCTACTTGGGGGTGATGATCGACGACCTCGTCACGCAGGGCACGGCGGAGCCTTACCGGATGTTCACCAGCCGCGCCGAATACCGGCTGTCGCTGCGGGAAGACAACGCCGACCTGCGCCTGACCGGACAAGGCCGCGCGCTGGGGCTGGTGGACGACGAGCGCTTCCGCGCCTTCGAGGCCAAGCGGGAAGGGATCGGCCGTTTGCAGGCCGGCCTCGCGTCCACCTGGGTGAAGCCGGACTCCCCGGAAGCCTTGGGGCTGCGAGAGCTGCTGTCCACGCCGTTGCAGCGCGAGGCCAGCCTCGCCGAGCTGCTGCGCCGGCCCGAGCTGGACATCCGCCAATTGGCCCCGCTGTCGGCGCTGGTCGCCGACGAAACCGACGGGCAGGTTTTGGAGCAAGTCGAAATCCAGGCCAAATATTCCGGCTACATCGAACGCCAGCAGACCGAAATCGAGCGCGCCCGGCGCTATGACCATTGGCGCTTGCCGGAATCCTTCGATTACGCCAACGTGGTCGGCCTGTCCAACGAGGTGCGCGAAAAGCTCATCCGCCAGCGGCCTGAAACCTTAGGGCAGGCGGCGCGCATCCAGGGCGTCACGCCGGCGGCCATTTCTTTGTTGCTCGTCCATCTGAAGAAGAAAAGCGCTTAAGTGGACCCGCTAGCACAATTGCTCGCCGACGGCCTCGAAGGCCTGGGGCTCTCCGCCACGGACGCGCAGCAGGCCCGCCTGCTGGAGTTTCCGCGCTTACTGCGGAAATGGAATCGGGTCTATAATCTGACCGCCATCGAAGACCCGGCGCGGATGGTGCGGCTGCACCTGCTCGACAGCCTGAGCCTGCTGCCTTACTTGAAGGGCCGGCGCGTGCTGGACGTGGGCACGGGGGCCGGGCTGCCCGGCATCCCCTTGGCCTTGCTGGCCCCGGACAAAGCCTTCACCTTGCTGGACAGCAACGCCAAAAAAACCCGTTTCGTGCGGCAGGCCGCCATCGAACTCGGCCTGGCCAATGTCCAGGTGGAGCATGCCCGCATCGAGCAATACCGCCCGGCGCAAGGCTTCGACACCGTCCTGGTCCGCGCCTTCGCCGGCCTTCCCGTCATTGTCGGGGAGACTGCCCGCCTGTTGAATCCGGGCGGCACGATCCTCGCCCAGAAAGGCAAACTGCCGCAAGAGGAAATCACCGCATTGGACAATGTGATCGTCGAGGCCTTTCCGCTGGCCGTCCCCGGAATCGACGCCGAAAGGCATCTTGTCGCCATCCAACTCCGAGGTCAATAAACGATGGGCAAAATCATCGCGGTCGCCAACCAGAAGGGCGGCGTCGGCAAGACCACCACTAGCGTCAACCTGGCCGCGTCGCTGGCCGCCACCCGCCATCGCGTGCTGCTGGTCGATCTCGACCCGCAGGGCAACGCCACCATGGGCTGCGGCGTGGACAAAAAGCACCTGGCGATTTCCTCCTACGAGGTTTTGACCCGGCAAGCCACCGCGCGAGAGGCCATTGTCATGCTCGACGAAGTGGGTTTCCACCTGCTGCCCGGCAACGGCGACCTGACCGCCGCCTCGGTGGAGCTGTTGCAAATGGAAGACCGCGAGCGGGCTTTGGCCCAGGCCATCGACCTCTGCCGGGACGACTACCAGTACGTCATCATCGACTGCCCGCCGTCGCTGAACATGCTGACCCTCAACGCGCTGGTCGCCGCCGACAGCGTGCTGATCCCGATGCAGTGCGAATATTACGCGCTGGAGGGGCTCACCGACCTGCTGGACACGGTCAGGAACATCCGCAACACCGTCAACGCCAAGCTGGGCATCGAGGGCCTGCTGCGCACGATGTACGACCCGCGCAACCGGCTGACCAACGAAGTGTCCGACCAACTCGGCAAGCATTTCGCCGACAAGCTGCTGCGCACCTTCATCCCCCGCAACATCCGCCTGGCCGAGGCGCCCAGCCATGGCCTGCCGGTGCTGCTGTATGACAAAGCCTCCAGCGGCGCGCTGGCCTATCTGGCCTTGGCCGGCGAAATCGCGCGCCGCAACGAGCAGGCCGCGGGCGCTTAAAACCTTTTACGGAAACCAGCTATGAGCCTAAAAAAAAGAGGACTGGGCCGGGGCCTGGACGCCCTGCTCGGCAGCGCGGGCCTGGCCGAAACGCCCGCCGCCATCGAGGCCAAGGCGGTGGCGGACAAGGAAAGCGCCAAGTCGTTGCCGATTGAGTTTCTGCAAAGCGGCCGCTTCCAGCCGCGCAAAGATTTCAATCCCGCGCGCCTGCAGGAGCTGGCCGACTCGATCAGCGCCCAGGGCGTGGTCCAGCCCGTCGTCGTGCGCCCTTTGGGCGAGAACCGCTATGAAATCATCGCCGGCGAGCGCCGCTGGCGGGCCGCGCAACTGGCCCGGCTGCACGACATCCCGGTGGTCGTGCGCCAAGTCTCCGACCAGGCCGCGCTGGCCATCGCGCTGATCGAAAACATCCAGCGCGAGGATCTCAACCCGCTGGAAGAGGCCGAGGCGCTGAAGCGCCTGCAAGAAGAATTCTCGCTGACCCACCAGCAGATCGCCGACGCCGTGGGCAAATCCCGGGCCACCGTCACCAACCTGCTGCGGCTCAACGACTTGCAGCCGGAGGCCAAGGCGCTGCTGCAACAAGGCCAGATCGAAATGGGCCACGCCCGCGCCCTGCTCGGCCTGGACCGGCGGCGGCAAGGCGAGGCCGCCGCGCAGGTGGTGGCCAAGGGGCTGAGCGTCCGCGAAACCGAGGCGCTGATCCGCAAGCTCCAGGAGGAGCCGCAAAACCCGGTTTCACTGCCCAAGCCCCGCGACCCCGACATTGCCCGCCTCGAAGAGCGCGTGACCCAGTCTTTAGGGGCCAAGGCGCAGATCAAGCATGGCGGCAAGGGGGCCGGCAGGCTGATTATCAGCTATGACAGTTTGGATCAGTTGGAGGGGGTGTTGGAGCGGTTGGGTTGACGGGATGTCTCTCGAAGTCATAGGTTTTTAGCAAAAATGCCGTCGATTCTTGAGCGAGAATTAGCATGAACGCCGACCCGCACAGCCAAGATTTCTATGCCTGGACACGTGACCAAGCGCGGTTGCTGCGCGCCGGCCGGTTTGATTCCGTGGACATCGTCCATTTGATTGAAGAGGTTGAAGAAATGGGCGGCAATATCCACCGGCAACTGGAAAGCCGCCTTGAAGTGCTGTTGATGCACTTGCTCAAATGGAAGTATCAACCCAACCTGACCGGCAAAAGTTGGTTTCTGACCATCGCCGAGCAGCGCCGCCGCATCAGTAAGCTATTGCGGAAAAATCCCAGCCTGAAAGCCGAACTCGACGAAGCTTTCACGGACGCCTACGAAGACGCCCGCCACAGCGCGATGCTGGAAACCGGGCTTAATCTGGAAACTTTCCCGGAGGAACCGCCTTTTAGCTTGGCGCAAACCTTGGATGCGGATTTTTTGCCCGATTCAAAGGATTAAATTCATGAGTAATCCTTATCGGCTGGAAGCCATCGCCTTGCATGAAGTTGGCGTGTTTGATGATGTCCGTATCGATTTTCCGCCAAAGCCTGAAGCCGCCGAAGGGAAGGCGGAGATTCATGTTTTCACTGGGCCGAATGGTTGCGGGAAAAGCACTTTGTTGTATGCGTTGGCGGAGATTTTTAAGAAAAGCATTGCTGATACTAAGAAAAAACCAACGCCAGGGTTAATTTGGCGTCGCTTTAGAGGGAAAAAAAGTTATGTTGAATTCGAGTTATGCAATACTATAGGAATGTATGCAGAAAATTCTTCTCTAAGAGCAAAAAATGGTGATGAAGCCTTTAAGCAGGTAGCTGGAAACTATTTCGGCTTGTTTGGTTATGGTGTTTTTCCGATAAGAGATATGCTTATGTCGAGAGGTGCATCGCTAAGCATTACTGCATTAGAGCAATACAAAAAGCGCAGTGAAAGTTCTTTTTTTAGTGACGATAATTATTCTTTTTCTGCCTTTGCTTACTCGGGTCAACGCAACATAGGCCAACATCCTATTGAAGCCATCAAAGAAATAACCAGTTCGCCTTTTGAGAACGCACTGTCGTTCAATGAGAATATCCGTCCACAACTGATCCTGCAATGGATTGCTAACAATCGTACAAAATCCGCTTTGGCAAAAGTTGACGGCGATATGGCGGATGTCAAACGCTATGATTCGGCATTGCACCGCATCACCCAAGTCATCCACGACATCTGCGACCTGGATATAGAATTTAAGCTGTCGCGTTCGCCTTTGGAAGTGACGCTGAAAGTCGGCGATGACAATCTTCAATTCGACACCTTGCCTGATGGCTTGAAATCCATCATTAGCTGGATCGCCGACCTGGCGATGCGCTTGGAAGCCATCCCGTGGGAAAACCAGGACGTGGACATATTCTCCCAGCCGATCATTCTGTTTCTCGACGAGATCGACATCCACCTGCATCCAAAATGGCAACGCCGGGTGTTGCCGACGGTGCAGAAACTTTTTCCCAATGCCCAGATATTCGCTTCGACCCACTCGCCTTTTGTGGTGGGTTCGGTGGAGGACGCCTGGGTTTACCGCCTGCCGGAAAAAGGCAAAGCCACGTCTCGCGTGATAGAGGCCGTGCCTTCCGGAGCGGGGAAAAGCTATCGGTTGATACTGGAAGAAATCTTCGGCATCGACGAGGAATTTGACGTGGAAACCGAGGCGCTGTTTGATCGGTTCTATCAATGTCGGGAGGTATTTTTGCTGGAGCCGGGCGCGCGGCAAGACGAACTGCTTGGACTGGCGCGGGCGTTGGCCGAGAAAAGCGAGGAGGCAGGCGTTATCGTCGGGCGCGAGTTGCGGCAATTGTCACGCTTGAGCGGGAGGGAGATAACGCTTGCTTAAAGTGAACCGTCCGGCGGAGCCGGATTGCCTGCGGGATAATGCGCCCACCTGGAATGCGAATTTCATCGCCAAACGGCAGGCCGACCCCAAGGCCAAGTTCAACTGGCCTGATAGAGACTGTTGCCAGCAGACCCGGAAAACTTTAGTGGGTATGACGCGGAAGCATTGCGCTTTTTGCGACGGGCCATTTGTCGAAAGCCGGAAAACAATTGAGCATTTCAAGCCGAAAAGCCGTTTTCCCGAACTGGCGTTTACCTGGGGCAACCTTTTTCCTTGCTGCGACAAATGCCAATCCAGCAAGCTGGAAAAATTCGATGAGCGCCTGTTGAAGCCGGATGAAGACGCTTACGAATTCAACCGCTATTTCCTGGTGGATTACAAAACTGGCGAGATTCAAGTGTCACCGTTGGCGGGTGACCAGGAACAGGCTTGCGCGTAGGTCACGTTGGAAATATATGGCTTGAACACACCCGAGCGCAAGAAGTCCAGAATTCGGGAGTGGGAATATTTTTGTCTCAAAGATAGCCCTGACCTGGATGATTTTAATTACCGGTTTTTTCTGGTTTGAGCGGTGTGGCCGTTCCCGCGCGAGTCGGCGCGCGGGAACGATGAGAGCCGTCGCTATTCCAGCGCTTCCTCAGTCTTTAACAAAGGCCAACTTTGCACCAGCTCGTGCGCGACGCCCAAGCCCTCGGGCCGGGTTTTGAGCAGCGCGAAAGAGGTGGCCTTCCACAGAATAGGCTGCGCCAGCCGGATTTCGGTAGGCGGATAAGTGGCGTGTCGGGCCAAGGTCACATAAGGGCGGTAGGGGTGTTTTCCCATCTCAAATCCCGCGGTGTCGAGACGGCCGGCCAGGTCGGCGGCAAGCCGCTCCAGCGCCGCCGGCACGACGGAAGGCGCCAAGCCGAGGGTTTGCTTCTGAGGCCAGTAGGTGATGCGATCCAGCGACAATTCAAAATCCGGCGATTGTATCGCGCCAGCCACCGCTTTGAGGTCGTTTAGCCATTCCGCCTCCGCCCCCCCCAGCATGGCCAGGCGCATATGGAGGTTGGCGGGACTGGTCCAGTCGTCGGAAAGCTGGCGTGGAAACAGGGCCAATACGGCGGCCAATTCTTGGCGGACGGATTCCTCCGGGCAAAGTGCGAAAAACAGGCCGTGTCTGGTTTTTTTGTACGGCGCACGCGGGGACTTGCCTGGGCGCAGGCGTGTTTTCAACAGCTTGGCCAATAGGTTTGAGATGCTCAAGTGAATACTCCATAAAGTGTTAATCCGCTTTCCTCGGATTCCCGCGCTTCCGTGCGGGAATCCAAATTGACAACGCCGGGCAGTGGGCGGCGAAACCCCGGCGGCTAATAAAACACCGGCCTCTACGTTTTGCGTAGGCGGCTCGTTTTGTATAGCATGATATGGGCCACACATCGGCCTTGTCCCCGCCGAATTAAGGGTTGAGACCGCCCAATGACTGAAATATCCCCGTTGCCGCTTTCGTCCGATGTGGAGCTGGTCCGGCGTTACGGCGGAGTCGTGTCGCACGCCGCGCTCGACCCCTCGCGCAGCACTTTCCGCGCCGCCGGCATTGACGGCCTAGTCGGCTTTCTGGTCGTGCGCCGCTGCGCCGTTGTGCTGGGCGATCCGGTCTGCGCGCCCGAGCAGAAAGCCCCGTTGGCCGACGCCTTTGCCGCGCATTGCGCAGGCAAAGGCTGGTCCATCCTGTACGCCAACGCCTCGGCCGCCATGCAGGCTTACTCGCGCGAACGCGGCTACGCCTCGATGGAGTTCGCCAGCCTGCTGTTGGCCGACCCCCGGAACGATCCCGAGGCGGGCCACGCGGGCCGCCATTTGCGCCAACACCTCAACCACACCCGGCGGATGGGTGTGACAGTCCATGAATACCTGGGAGAGGAACCGCCCGACACCCGGCTGGAAGCGCAAGCGCAGGCGGCCTGCGAAGGCTGGCTGGCCGACCGCCGCGGGCCGCAAATGTATCTAGGCCGTCCCCGCCTCTTCGAGGACAGGGAAGGCCGCCGCTGGTTCGTCGCCGAACACGGAGGCAGTGTGGTCGGCTTCCTCTCCATGCTAAGGGTGAGTTGCGTCGAGGGCTGCAGCCTGGTCAACATCGTATTTTCCTCGCCCGCCGCGCCTCCGCGCACCAATGAGCTCATGGTCTCAGCCGCGTTGCGGGCTTTGCGCGAAGAGGGTGCCGACTTGGTCTGCCTGGGCGTCGGGCCGCTGGCGGCGCTGGGGCGGATCGAGGGTTGCGGCGGCGCCGTCACCGAGTGCCTGTCGCGCGTTCTCTACCGCTGGGTGGCCGGGCGTATGCACTTGCATGGTAAGACGGTGTTCTGGGAAAAATTCCGGGTGACGCGCGTGGAGCCCTTGTATTTGCTCTTCCAGTCGCCGCGCATCGGGCTGGGCGAATTCAACGCTCTGCTGCGCGCCTTTCATTTTTCAGTGGCTTGATCCGCCTGCGCGACGCGGATCGTGGCTAGTCTGGGCGGCGGCGTCGGCTGGGCCGGCCCGCCTTGGAGGTGCTGGACGAAAAACCCGACGGTGGCGCGCCGGGCCGTGACGCGCACCTGGCGGGTGTCCGCCGTGCCGCAGCGGCAGATGCCGTAGCCTAGGCGGTCCGGCTCGTCCAGCATTTGCACATGGTCGGCGTCCCGCAGCGTCAGCTCGACGGTGCCGGCCGGCGCGCGCTCGAAGAAGCGCAGGTAGTTGGTCGCCCGCGGCGCGCAGACGCTGGAAGCCTGCCAGGCGACTTCCGCGCCAATCAGCAGCAAGGGCGCGCGCAGCCGGGCCAGCAAGCCATGCACCACAGACACCTTGCCGTTGTCGTCCGGGTCGATGGCCACCACGCCGGCGAACCCGCCGTATTGGGCGGCGGCCAGCACCGCGTCTTTGCCACCCATCGAATGGCCGGCGATGCCGATTTTCTTGGGGTCGGCCCCCTGCGCCCGCACCAGCCAGTCGGCGATGGCGCGGGCGTCGTGGGCCAGTTCAAGGTCGCTGGTGAACAGCGAATACCAGCCGCGCACGGCCACGACAAAGCCCCGCGAGGCCAGCGCACGGGCGTAGCTCTCGTACTGGTCGTCGGGGGCCATCCGGCCCGGCAGGAACACAATGGCGGGCGGCGGCGACGGGGAGGGGGCTGGCTGGTACAACGCGACCGCCAGGCTTCCGCCTTGCCGCGGCACGTCCAGCCGACTGGAGACGACCGTCAACGGGCCAGGGCCGGCCAAGTCTCCCGCCGGCAGGCTGGCGGCATCCGTCGCCAGCGCGCCGCCGCCAACGGGCAGGCCGGCAGAGTGGCAGCCTGCGGCCAGCAACAGCAGGGCGGCGGCGAGCAAGGGGCGGGCGCAATGTCGCAAGGGGTTCCTTAGTGTAGGGTGTTAAAGCGTGGCGACGCCTTCGCGGATGGCGTATTTGGTCAACTCGGCGATGCCGTGCATGTCAAGCTTGCGCATGATGTTGCGGCGGTGGACTTCCACCGTGGCGGGCGCGATGCCGAGCCGCGAGGCGATTTCGGGCGAGGTCAGGCCTTCGGCCAACAGGCCTAGCACTTGCCGCTCGCGCGGTCCCAGGGGTTTCTTCTCGGTTTTGTCCCGGCCCCGCAAGCTTTCGACCAGCATGCCGGAGAGCTGCGGGCAAAAATAAGTCTGCCCATCCATGACGTTGTGGATCGCCCGCAACAACTCGCAGCCGGCCTCGGATTTGATGACATAGCCCAAGGCGCCGGCCTCCAGCATCCCCAAGACGAAGCGTTTGTCCGAATAAGCCGACAAGGCGAGCACTTTAATGCCGGGCTGCGCCTCCAATAGCCGTTTCGTGGCTTCGATGCCGTTCATGTCCGGCATGCCCACATCCATGATGACGATGTCAGGGACGAATTCCCAGGCGAGGGCGAGCGCTTCGCGCCCGTCCTTGGCCTCGGCGACAACGGACACGTCCTTGTCGCTTTCCAGTAAAACCCGCAGGGCCTGGCGCACCATGGTATGGTCGTCGGCCAAGATGACGCGGATGCTCATGACGGTTTCCCCTTGCGATTTAGTTTGAGAGGTCAGGTTCCAACGGCGCGGTCAGGGTGACGGTCGTGCCGTTGCCGGGGTGGCTGTCGATGTGCAGGCTCCCGCCGAGGTAGCCCATTCTTTCGCGGATGCTGGCCAGGCCAAAACTGGCCTGGTTTGGGTTGGCGGCGGGGTCGAAGCCTTTGCCATAATCGACCACCGTGGCCACCAGGGCCGCGTCTCGCCGCCGCAGGTTCACCTCCGCGCCGAGGGTGCCTGAGTGTTTGGCGGCATTGGTCAACAATTCGCGCAGCGCGCGGAACACGATGGTCTTGGTGGCCTCGGGCAAAGGCTTAGGGGCGCCGTCGTCATGGACGGCGACGCTCAAGCCGTAGGTTTTGCGCATGTCGTCCGCCAGCCATTCGATGCCCTGCACGACGCCCAGATCGAGCACCGCCAGCGGGCTCATCTGGAACATCAGCGAGCGCACGGACTCGTTCGCCTGCCCGATTAAATCGCCAACCTCTTTGAGCGCGGCCTTCAAATTGCCCCGGCGCTCGTTCAAGTTCATGGAGGCCAGTTTGATTTTGGCGATGGCCAGCACTTGCCCTAAACCGTCGTGCAGCTCCTCGGCCAGTTTGCGCCGTTCGCGCTCTTCCGCCAGGCTCAGTTCCACGGTCATCATGCGCAATTGCCGGGTGCGCTCGCGCACCCGCTGCTCCAGCGTCTCGGCTTGCGCGTTCTTGGCTTCTATCGCCGGCAGCGAGTTTTGCAACGCGCGGTTGGCGGCGCTCAATTCCTCGCACAACAGGCGCGCCTCTTCCTTCGCGCTGGCCATCGCCTCGTTGACGGAAAGCGCCTGCGCATAGGCCTGGCCCAGCTCTTCGTGGGCGGCTTCCAGCCGCTGGAGGTCGTTTTGCAGATCCATCGCCTTGGCGCGCCATTCCTCTTCCAGCCACCGCGCCGGGGCGCTGTGGTCTGCTTCCGCCAAGACCGGGGATGGCGGTGGCCTGTCTTCGAACACCACGAGCAAGAGCCGCTCGGCAACGCGGGGGTCGGCCGCCGGCTTGACGGTCAGTTTGAGCGGATGGAAGACGCCGTCGCGTTTCACCCAGGCGTCGTCCACCACGACGGCGCGGCCGGAGGCGGCGGCTTCCTCCAAGGCGCTGCGCAAGGGCGCGCGCAGGCCTTCACGCGCCAGCGCGAGGATGTCCAAGGCCGGCTTGCCTGGCGGCTGTGCCAGAAACTGCTCGGTCGGCCCGCAAAAATACAGCGCCTCGTATTGCGGGTTCACCAGCACGGCGGACGGGACGAAAGCGTCCATGATCATCCGTTGCGCGAGCTGGGCTGTTTGCGCCAGGTGCGCGCCGGCCCGCCGGGCGTTTTGGCGGCCGCCCGCCAAAGCCGCCGTTTTGTGCCGGGAAGCCGCGTTTTTCCGGTAAATCCCCCAGCGCTTGGCCAAGGGCGTGAACGCGTCGCCGAGCCGGCCCTGTGTGTTCGTGCCACCCAGAAAAAGAATGCCGCCCGTCTTCAAAGCGAAATCGAACAAGCCGATGGCTTGTTGCCGGGCGGGGGCTAGAAGAGGGGGGAGCGGCTTGCGGCAGATGACGATGTCTAGCTGGGTGAGCGGCGGGTCGCAGAACAGCTCATGGCGGCCGAACACCAGGACGGCGCGGGCTTCGTCATTGAGCCGATAACAGCCTTCGCCGTCCTTGGGCGAGAAAAACCGGGCCAGGAGTCCGGTCGGGATTTGTGTTTCGATGGCCGCAGGATAACGGGCCAGCCGGGCTGTCTGCAATGCCCTCTCCCGGGTGTCGGTGCCGAAGATCCGCACGGGGCAGGCTTTTCCGCGGCGCCCCGCCTGGTCGAGCAAGAGCAGGGCGAGGGAATAGGCCGCCTGGCCCGTGCCGCAGCCGACCACCCAGGCGCGGACCGCCTCTCCGTCGCGCTTGCTTTCGAGCAAGGGCGCGATGGCTTCGGCCTCCAGTATCCGCCAGGCTTCGCTGTTGTCGAAGAAGCCCGCCTCGGCCAGCGCGTCGCCGTCGGCGGACGCGCCCAAGCCTGCACAGCAAGGCGTAGCGCCGGCCAGTTTGGGCAGGGGGGAGGGTCGGCTTTCCGTGGGTGGTTGTTTCACTGGCGCTGGTTTTACGGCGGAAAATAGCCTCAAGAAATAGTTTCCGCGCGATGCGCGGAGGATCTGCGCAAGCGAAGTCTACGCGGACAAGCTTGCCTATCGGCATCGCGAATGTCAATGCCGTCCCAATCACCTTGGCTTCAATCCTGCGCAGTTTTAAAATACAATGACCGCTCAGACAGGGGCGGCATTAAAATACCTGCTTTACGGTACTATTGCAGGGTTCTTCATGCTTATCGCAAGGATAAGCGCTAATGGCCATCAAAATCCAACAGGCATTTAAAACCAAAGAGGCACGGCCGATGACTCGCGCACATTCGACGTATTTTCGGCACGGCAACGAAAACGACCTCCCCCGCCTGCAAGCCAGGGTGGCGCAAAGCCACGACGCCGTCAGCATCACCGACCGCGCAGGCGCGATTGTCTATGTGAATTCCGCTTTCGAGGCGTTGACCGGATACTTAAGCGACGAGGTGGTGGGCAAGACCTACACCCTGGTCAAGTCCGGCCTGCACCCGCGCCCTTTCTACGCCAACCTGTGGTCAGTCTTGCAGGAAGGCCGTGAATTCCGCTCCGTGTTCGTCAACCGCAAAAAAAACGGCGACCTCTACCACGAGGAAAAGCTGATCCGCCCTTTCGTCAACGCGCGCGGCGAGGCCACCCATTTCGTCTCCGTGGGCCGCGATGTCAGCGACACGATCCGCACCGTCAAGCGGATGAAATATCTGGCCACCCATGATCTGTTGACCGGCCTGCCCAACCGCGCGCTGTTCGAGGACCGCTTGCGCCAGGAATTCGCCCACGCCAAGCGCCTGGGCAACGGGTTCGCCCTGTGCTTTCTCGATGTCGATAAATTAAAACCCGTCAACGACCTTTACGGCCACTCCGTCGGCGACCAGCTATTGCGCGTTGTGGCGGGGGCGCTCAAGGCCAGCGTCAGGGATACGGACACCGCCGCCCGCTTGAGCGGGGACGAATTCGGCCTGATCCTCGCCGGCGTTTCGCGGCTGGAAGACGCGCAAGGCGTGCTGGCCAAGATTTTCGCCTCGCTGCGCCATGAGGCCGCCGGCCCAGGTTGCCAGCACGCCCCGTCCATCAGCGTCGGTGCCTGCCTGTATCCGCAGGCGGGCATCGACGAACGCATGCTGCTGGTGTGCGCCGACCAGGCCATGTACCGGGCAAAAGCGGAGGGCGGCGGCGGGTATTGTTTTTTCGATCCGCAGCGGGACGGCGCCAATGCCACCCGCCTGGGGGCTTCGCTGGCGGCTGCGGAAGAAGACATGCCCGGCCTTTCCCATCTTGACACCAGTCTTTTCCTCTGCTCAAGGCTTGCGGGCGGGGACGTCGATTTGAGTGGCATCGACTACGGCATGACGCCGCCTTGACACAAGCGCCTGGTTCCGGGCCGCGCCCTCATTCGCTTGCCGCCTACCGTAAAGCCCCTCCCGCCATTCACAAGCCCCGCCGCCGCCCGCCGGCCTAGGTGTTGCCACAAGGGTATTTGTACCTATTGAACCGCCCCCGGCTTTTAGACAATACTGGATAACGCTTGGGGTTTGCCACTACGGGCTCCCCAGGCGTGGCTGCCACAGCCTGCGCTGTGTCAATCCGTTCGCCAATGTTCTTCAATCATCTAGCAGCAGAGGGAAAACCTATTATGAACGCCTTATTAAAAGCAAGTTCGCTAGCATCGACCGGGCAAGCGACGGCGCCACGCCCAACCTCGGCTTTTGCCGAGCTGTCCCCGGTCGATGAGGACATCCGCAGCCGCATGATCGCCGAGGCGGCTTATTACCGGGCGGAGGCACGCGGCTTCGCCACCGGCTATGAAATGGAGGACTGGCTGGCGGCGGAGGCCGAAATCGACGAGTCGATCCCGCCTTCCGCAGTCGCCGCTTTTGACGATTGATGCTTCTAAATTCTGTGGTCTTTATATAACCCATCTATAGACCATTAATTCCAAAAACGGAAGGCTCCAAGCGCAAAACCATACCGGTTCAATAAGCAATACCCCGCCTCCATCCAGGGCTGGCCGGTTGGCCGGCCCGCCCAATGCCGAGATCCCAGTCAGCCATGAAAAATCAACACCCTCCACCGACTTCCGATAATGGCCATGAAGTGCTTAACAAGGCTTACATTGGCAATATTATTTCCCAGTATTCACTGGGTGGCATTCCCCGTGTCCGTGGGCCGGGGCTTTATGGTTTATATCCCAGCCCTTTCAAAGTGGCTACGCCTTGTTTGTAAGTAATTGATATGTTGAGACATGTGGCTGTTTCGGGTCGTAGGGCGTCTTGGTGGCGGGCTTTTTCGGGCCGCGCGGATGCTTCTTGAGGGTG
>Ga0265327_10001852_pt1 | contig 24557 bp, 19 predicted proteins | sample 41621metaG_FD_202089 | JGI IMG/M metagenome (GOLD analysis project Ga0265327, IMG submission 202089) | Rhizosphere microbial communities from Carex aquatilis grown in University of Washington, Seatle, WA, United States - 4-16-21 metaG | ecosystem: Host-associated > Plants > Roots > Rhizosphere...
TAATCTGAACAATAATTTCATCAGAAACCAATCCTCCTGAGGCAATAATCCCTTGGGCTTCCTTTCCAAGGTCTGTTTTATCAGCAATTTCCTTACGTAATAAATCGCCGGTAGAAATGTAAAACAATTTATATTCTTTAATCAATAAATCGCTCTGTGTTCCTTTGCCAGCACCCGGTGGACCGAATAATGCAATATTTATCATAATTATGTTTTTGAAATTTAATATATTACCTTTTAATTATTTCAATATCTGCGATCTAAAATGGAAATTTCAAATTTATTTCTTTTGGAATATTGAATTTTAGATAATTCTTATTCGACAAATATATTCAATCGTTTTTTATTTTTGTATATTTTTGATTTATTTTTTATTGCAAAATATTATGTTATTAAGCATATATTTATTTATTTCGAAACTTCTAATTTCGCCGTTAAATAAAATATAATTTGTTTTGCATTTACAGATAATTATTAAATTATGACCATTTTCAAACAATTCTAAAAAACAAAATATTATGGATACAAAAATCACGGACTTTTTAAAAAAAGTTACACTTTTTGAAGACCTTACGACCGAAGAACTGGATTTTGTTGCAAACATTTCCGAAGTTCAGAATTTTAAAGAAGGTACTTTGCTTTACAGCGAGAATCAGGCAAGAGAATTTTTATTTGTTATTCAGACTGGAGAAGTTGAGTTGTTCAAAGTTACTCCTTTTGGCGAGGAAAACCGAATTTCATATTTTAGTACCTATGATTTTATTGGCGAAAATGTGTTAATAGATAATTCTCCGCAATCGACTGCAGCAAGAGCCATTTCGGCAACAAAAACATTGGCATTTGCTCGTGGTAAATTCATGAAACTTTTTGAAACCAATGGAACTATCGCCATCAAAATCATTTCGTACATAGCCCGCGTTATTTCTCAACGGATGGCGCATACGAATAGTCGATTGCTTAACATGTCGGCACAATATATTTCGGGTCATACACGCTCCGAGCACGATTTACTTGGCGACAGAGAAGTACCATCCGAATTTTATTATGGAGTACAAACTTTACGTGCGCTCGAAAACTTTAACATCACCGGTGTTACGCTAAATTTTTATCCGTTGTTTATTAAATCTTTGGCAATGGTTAAAATGGCGGCGGTTCAAGCCAATCAGGATTTGGGTTTAATTGATCCTGTAATTTCAGGATTTATACAGCAGGCTTGTATGGAAATTATTAATGGAAATTATCATAAACATTTTGTTGTTGATATGATTCAGGGCGGAGCCGGTACTTCTACAAACATGAATGCCAACGAAGTCATTGCAAATCGAGCTATCGAATTAATGGGACATCAAAAAGGCGAATATCAATATTGTCATCCTAACAATCATGTTAACTTGTCGCAGTCAACGAACGACGCATATCCAACGTCTGTAAGAATTGCGATAATTTACAGCAACCAAAAATTAATACACGTTTTACAAATTTTAATAAATAGTTTGCACGAAAAAGGAAAAGAATTTGCACATATTATTAAAATGGGACGTACGCAATTGCAGGACGCTGTTCCGATGACAATGGGCATGGGATTCGAAGCGTATGCTGTAACTCTTGAAGAAGAAGTTGACAGATTGAATCAAAATGCAAAATTGTTTCTCGAAGTCAATATGGGCGCGACCGCCATTGGTACCGGCATAAATGCTGATCCCGAATTTGGCGAAAAAGTGATTGCCCGTTTGCGCGAAATTACAAATCTCGATATGGTCTTGGCGTACAATTTAGTCGAAGCCACGCAAGATACCGGAGCATTTATTATGTATTCGTCGGCAATTAAACGATTGGCAATAAAGTTATCGAAAATTTGTAATGACCTTCGACTTTTGTCATCCGGTCCACGATGCGGTCTGAATGAAATCAATTTACCGCCAATGCAACCCGGTTCGTCAATCATGCCGGGCAAAGTCAATCCTGTCATTCCTGAAGTTGTCAACCAGATTGCGTTTAAAGTCATTGGTAATGACTTAACTGTTTCGCTTGCTGCCGAAGCCGGTCAATTGGAATTGAATGTCATGGAGCCGATAATTATTCAAAGTATTTTTGAGTCAATCGAAATGTTGAAGAATGGTATGGAGACGCTCACGCACAGATGTATCATAGGCATAACAGCAAATGAACAACATTGTCGCGAAATGGTACAAAATAGTATTGGTTTGGTAACAGCGCTCAATCCGTATCTTGGATATGAGGTTTCGACGCAGCTTGCAAAAGAAGCGCTCGAAAGTAACCGTGGGGTTTACGAACTGGTTCTCGAAAAAAATCTGATGTCGAGAGAACAACTTGAGGAAATTTTAAAACCCGAGAATATGATTAAACCGCAAAGGATTAAAAGGAAATAAAATATTTATGATAATTTCGGATCGTGTAAACTGACTTGTACTTTCGGCTATCCGGCAGCAAACCGTTTGTCCTGCGCTATTTCTGATGACCGAATCCGCGAAAGTCTTAAAAGAATGAAAGAAGCGTTAGAAAAATTATCGTAAATTTGTAAAAAAACAAATGGTAATAAGATTTGTACTAAACTTAAAAGACGAAAACAAAACAGCTTTCTTTATGGCTGTTGCTGGATTAGTGGGAATTATTACCGGCATGGGGTTTGGTTTGCAAATTTTGTTCATGCAAGACGAAGGACTTTTTTACATTGTTCTACCGTTTGCAATTTCTGCTTTATTATTTTTTTTCGGACGCCTCTGTTCGCATCTTCCAAAATTTCAGATTTTCAGTGGACCGTTGTATTCTTTTGGTTTATTTATTAATTATATTTTCATTTATTATTTAAAACGTTTCGACTGGGATTTTCCTTTATTGTCAACGCCCACAGCCGGCTTGATAGCAATTAGTTTAAATGCACTTTTAGGTTTGTATTTGACAGACAATCAATCCAACAGTTTGACCGGCAGTGTCAATCTAATTCTCGGAACGCTGGCGCCACTTTATTTAAAAAACGATGACGGTTTGCAATGGTTTTTCTTATTGGTATTTATTTTGCATTTTTTCTCTATACGCATTGCTGTAAAATACGCATGGACATTCCTAAAATTCGTATCAATCAGCTTGACTTTTCTTATAATTAATTTACAGATTTTTTTCGGAACATTTCCTGTCGATAAAGTTTATCTGTTTATTTTTTTATTACTGATTACCTATTCATATTTTTATTTTTCGTTTTACAAAGACCGTCAGCTAAAAGATTATTTCACCGGTAGCGACATTTATTTATTATCGTTTGCGCTGTTCTTTTTACTTTTTGACTTGCTGACGCTTTATTTCAAAAATCCGACATATCCTTTTGACGGATTGGTAATTTTACTAAACTCAATACCATTTACAATCTGGTATTTTGTTTTTAAAAACACTGGGAAGTACAACCGCCAAATGCTCACTTTTAATATTGCTTGTATATTTGGCGCTATTGCTGCAATCATTCTTTTTATCGACCAAATGGCAATTATCATTTGGTCGCTCGAACTATTATTTATCTTGATTGTCGGTTTCAATAACAAATCAATTTACACACGCTTGCTGAGTTATTCGTTGTTGCTGGTAACTGCATATAAAATTATTCCGACATTTGTTACAATTATCGATTTATGGAAATACCGTTTTTTTAGTTCGGGTTACATCAATCTGTTGATTTTATTGGCAGTCTTTTATTCGCTGATATTTATTTTTATAAAATACCGCTACTATTTTATACGCAGCGAAAGCAAACTATTGCCAATATCCGACGAAATATTTTCATTTCTGATTTTAATAATCGGATACATAAGCCTTACTTTTTTTTCGCAACGATGGATAAGTTTCTGGATGTTTGTTCCATGCTTTTATCTCATATACAGAGCATACATTTATAAACTGAGAGTTACAAAAATTCTGGCAATCGTATTGTACGTTTCGTTGTTTTTCAATTCAGCTTTTTCGGCGCTCGGCAATTTAATCAGTTATGACAAAATAGAATTGCTCTCGACGGGCTATTTGAATTTGTTAGAAACCGGAGTTTTATTGCTGACCTTGCGTTGGTGGTATAGAATTGTTGTTCCGTATTCGCGCATCAAACACAAAAATTTCGATAAATCGGCAGACGTAAAATTCTATTGGGCAATTGACATTAGCATTGCAATCTGGTGTGCAGTTTTTGTCATTTACACCATGTCATATTTTACGGTTGCATGGTTGTCATTTATGGGTTTTGCATTGTCAATTGCGGTTCTATATTTTGGTCATCACTGGCACAAAAATTACATCCGCGTAATTGGTTACACCATTTATTCACTTACCATTTTATATGCAGCCTATTGGGTAATAACAGATTTGCCGTTGAACTGGAAAATAAAATTCTTTTCCGACGGTTACATCAATTTAGCCGGCATGGGAATATTTTTATACGGACTTCCATTCGGATTAAAACGTTTAAGAATTGATAGTTACTATCTCAACAATATTCGACTTGTATTTATCAACGCATTTTTCGCATGGCTGGTAGTTTTTTATTTTACCAATTGCTTTTATTTTATGGGCGCCTATGCCTTCAACGCTATGCTGATACTTATGTTTTTATTAATTTACTTTGGTCATCGTTTCGACTTGGAATTTACAGAATATCTGGCAATCGTCGTATTTATTTTATTGATTGGCGTCATGCTAAAATCGTTTAACTATGCCGAAGCATTCCGAATCAGTCGTCAGCCGCTATATTTGCAAATATTGCTGGGCGAATTATATTTTTTCAGTTGGACGCTCAAATATTATTACAAAAAAATTCTCAAATCGCATTCTGATCTTGCAGAATTTACGCGGCTTTTCGCAATCGTAGTTTTCCCTATAATTTTTTTGCCGACAGTATGGCGGTTTGGTCGCGAATATTTTGATTATGCCCTGTGGTTGTCGGTTATAGTTACCTTTTTGTTATTACATTTCACGCAAAAAAAAGCGCTTTATATCGAATTGATTGTGATAACGCTTTTAGCTGCCGGATTCAGTTTTTATAAACTCAATCCCGACACAATTGCGTTGGGTTACATCGTCATATTAGGCATCATTTCGATGAAATTTTTGTTTGTAAATATATTCGAAATACATTTTTTCACACGCTCAACTTTACTCTACATCATTCCTGCGTCAATATTATATACAATTGCTACTAATGGCGATGTTGCCGGCGCGTTGTTTATCATTTCAGGATTTTTAGCTGGCATTGTTTTTTTTCAGGCAGACATTCTTTTATTGCGACGGTCAATGCTCTGGGCAATGCGGATTTCGATTATTTCTTTGGGACTTGGCATTTTGTATTACATTTTTAATCTGACGCCTTTTGGAATTCATTACTATGGAAATAATTTTCTTGCAGCAGGTTTGCTTATGATTAATCTTATTTTCTTTAACCTGATTATTTTCAAACAAAACGAATATTTTCTTGACAGCCAAACACCACTGCAACAAAAGTTTTCACTTGTTGGAATTAATGTCGCCAATTTTGTTGGCTATTCGTTTGTTTTGTCAATCTTAACAAGCGAAGTTTTAAGCGCTCCACAAACAATTCTGATGGTCATGCATGGAATTATTTTGTTGTTTTACGCACGACGCATCGGAAACAAAACATTAAAAAAATATGCAAGAATTTTATTTTTGATAACAGCCGTCAAATTTTTCACTTACGACTTGCGCAATTTCGAATTGATTGAAAAAGTCGCCATTTTTATTGTAACCGGCGTTTTATTTTTAGGAGCAGCCTTTGTTTATGTACTTAAAAAGCCCAAAGCCAAATTGTTTTAAAAATTTCAGGAAACAATTTTTAAATTCGTTTATAAAAATTTCATTTAAAAAGATAGCTAAATTTGTTTAATTAACGAATAAATTATATTTTTGCAAACTGATAATTATATGTTTGCAGGCATAAGTTGTAACCAAAATAAAATGCAAAGACTTGTTTTTAAAAGTCTTAAACAAAATCGAAATTACAATTCAACCGCACGTATTATATCAATATAATGTCTAACCCATTAATTTTTAAATTTAATTAAATGAATAAAAAAAATTTAGAAGACAACGAATTAGAAGTCGCAGGCGCTTTGCACGAAGAAGGTGCAGTTGAAGTTGACGACGTTTTAGACGTAGAAGAAGTTGAAGATGAAGTTGTAGAAGAAGAAATTGAAGAAGAAGAAGATTTTGAAGAAGAAAAAGAATTAACAATTTTAGGCACCGACATTCGCAAAAAGCCAGGCGAAAAAACCGAAATGAAAGTCGAAGATTTCGATTGGAGCAACTATACCAAAAAAGGCGAAGTTGTTGCTGCCGATCGCGACGAGCTTATTGCCATTTACAACAAAACATTATCAACCATTTCGGCAAACGAAGTGCTTGATGGAACAGTAGTAGCTTTAACAGCACGCGATGTCGTTATCAACATCGGTTATAAATCAGAAGGTATTGTCAGCTTGAACGAATTCAGATATAATCCTGAATTGACCGTTGGCGACAAAGTTGAAGTGTATGTTGAAAACCAAGAAGACCGCAACGGACAATTAGTATTATCTCACAAAAAAGCAAGAGCATTACGTTCATGGGATCGCGTAAATGAATCGCTCGAGCACAACGAAATTATTAAAGGTTACATCAAATGCCGTACGAAAGGCGGTATGATTGTAGATGTATTCGGAATAGAAGCATTCTTACCCGGCTCGCAAATTGATGTTAAACCAATCCGCGATTACGACATTTACGTTGGCAAAACAATGGAATTCAAAGTCGTTAAAATTAACCACGAATTCAAAAACGTTGTTGTATCGCACAAAGCACTTATCGAAGCCGAACTCGAAATTCAAAAGAAAGAAATCATCTCGAAACTCGAAAAAGGTCAAATCCTCGAAGGAACCGTTAAAAACATTACGTCTTATGGCGTATTTGTTGACCTTGGCGGCGTAGATGGTTTAATCCACATAACCGATCTATCTTGGGGTCGCGTAACACATCCAGAAGAAATTGTCAAGCTTGACCAAAAAATCAACGTTGTAATTCTTGACTTTGATGATGCTAAAAAACGTATTGCATTGGGCTTAAAACAACTTACACCACATCCATGGGATTCGCTTGACGCAAACTTAAAAGAAGGCGATAAATTAAAAGGTAGAGTTGTTGTAATGGCAGACTATGGTGCATTTGTTGAAATTGCTACCGGTGTCGAAGGTTTAATTCACGTTTCAGAAATGTCTTGGTCGCAACACTTACGTAGCGCACAGGAGTTTTTAAAAGTTGGCGACGAAGTAGAAGCCGTTATTTTGACATTAAACCGCGACGAAAGAAAAATGTCGCTCGGCATTAAACAATTAAAACCAGATCCTTGGCAAGCCGTTGAAGAAAAATATAAAGTAAACACAAAACATACAGCAAAAGTTCGTAACTTTACAAACTTTGGCGTGTTTGTTGAGATAGAAGAAGGCGTTGACGGACTGATACACATCAGCGATTTATCGTGGACAAAGAAAATTAAACATCCGGCTGAATTCTGCGCTATTGGCGACGATATCGAAGTTGTAGTACTCGAAATCGACAAAGATAACCGCCGTTTAAGTCTCGGTCATAAACAACTCGAAGAAAATCCATGGGATGTTTTCGAAACGATTTTCGGAGTTGATTCAATACACGAAGGAACAATCGTTAATATTTTCGATAAGGGCGCTGTAATTGCATTACCTTATGGAGTTGAAGGTTTCGCAACATTGAAACATATTATAAAAGACGACGGAGCACAAGCGCAAGTTGACGAAAAATTGGAATTTAAAGTAATTGAATTTTCGAAAGCTGCAAAACGTATTATTCTTTCACATTCACGTATTTCGGAAGATAAACGTAAAGAGGAAGAGTCCGCAAAGAAAAAAAGTAAAGCTCCTAAGAAAATCGAAAAGAAAGTAAAGATTGATTTGGAAAGAACAACTTTAGGCGACATGGCTGATTTCGAATCTTTAAAAATCCAGATGGAAGACGATATTGAAGCAGCAGCAGTGGAAGCTGCAGCAACAGAGGCAGCCGCGATTGAAGCCGCAGCGATAGAAGTTGCTAACGCTAAAGAAGCAGGCGAATAATTCGTTTAATTAATGAAGAATTTAATTTGAATTTATAATCTATAAAAAAAATGGAATTCAAAATAGACAAATTTGACAGGTACACTTTGATTAAGGTGATAGTTGAAAAATTAGATACGCACATAGCGCCAGCATTGAAATCGGAACTGGTTTTGATTGCCGGAAATGGCGAACGAAATATCATTCTTGATTTGGGCGAATGTCGTTATTGCGATTCTTCAGGTTTAAGCGCCATTTTGGTTGCGAATCGTCTGTGCAAAAATGCAAAAGGTACTTTCGTTCTCACCGGTTTGCAAACAGCAGTTGAACGATTAATTTCGATTTCGCAGTTAGACACCGTGCTAAACATTACAAACAATGTTGAAGACGGCGTCGAAACAATTTTGATGGACGAGAAAGATAATCTATAAGTTTATTTGTTATTGTACATCAAAAAATTTTTGGCAACGGAAATTTAGAATAAACAATAGCAAAAACTTTAAAATTATGTCATTTTCTGTAACTATTTTGGGCAGCAGCTCAGCTTTACCTACAGCAAAAAGAAATTTAAGTGCTCATGTACTAAATGTACATGAGCATTTTTATTTAATTGACTGTGGAGAAGCAACTCAAATGCAAATGCGTCGGTTTAAAATACCCATTTCTAAAATAAATCATATTTTTATAACACATTTACATGGCGATCATTTCCTTGGCCTTTTTGGTTTGATATCGACATTTTCTATTTTGGGGCGCAAATGCGATTTAAATATTTACGCTCATGCTGACCTTGAAAAAATTATTCAAAATTTAGAAGAATATCTTGCACCACAATTTAAAATTGTGTTTTACCATTTACAACCATCGAAACATCAACTTATTTACGAAAATAAACATATAACAGTCCACACCGTTCCGTTGAAACACCGTGTTCCGGCTTGCGGATTTATATTCAAAGAAAAACTAAAACCTTTTAATATCCGTAAAGAAATGATTCCGATGTATAATTTATCGATTGCCGATATTGTTAAAATAAAAAATGGCGACGATTTTATTACCGATACCGGCGAAGTCATTGAAAACGCAATATTAACAACACCTCCGGCATTGCCAATTTCTTACGCATATATTTCGGATACAAGATATTCGGAAAAAATAATTCCATACATTAAAGATGTTAATCTGCTTTACCACGAAACAACATATCTGCATGATTTGGCTGACTTAGCAAAAGAACGAATGCATTCAACCGCATTGCAAGCCGGCGAAATTGCAAGACTTGCCAATGCTAAGCAACTTTTAATCGGTCATTTTTCGATTCGTTACACCGATGTACAACCATTGCTGAATGAAGCCATGAGCGTATTTCCAAACACTGTCGTTGCTGACGATGGGAAAACAATAGACATTTGCGAAATGACATCTTGAAAAGATGTCATTTCATAAAATATAAACAAATAAAATTTTGCAAACTGATTAAAAAAAATGTAATTTTGATATTGATTTTTTATAAAAATAAAACCTAATGATTGACATAAACGCACTGTTTAAAATTTCTTACGGACTTTACATTGTCTGCTCCGGCGACGATAAAAGTGGTAATGGATTTATTTCGAATACCATTTTTCAGGTAACTGCTGAGCCACCAAAATTTGCAGCTTGTTGTAACAAAAATAATTATACATCAGATTTTATAGAGAAATATGGAAATTTTACAGTTTCGATTTTACACCAGCAAACGCAATCGGATTTGTACGGCAGGTTTGGATACAAAAGTGGCAAGAACATAAATAAATTGGAAGGTTTAAATATCAAATACGGCGAAACCGGCGCTCCAATTGTATTGGACGACTGCATTGCTTATTTGGAATGTAAAGTTGTTGACAAATTTGATGTTGGAACACACTGGTTATTTATTGGAGAGTTGATTAATTGCGAAACAATCAACGATACGCTCGAACCAATTACATATTCCTATTACCGTCAAATTAAAAAAGGAGTCGCCCCGAAAAATGCACCAACATATATCAGCAAAGAAAAACTGAAAATGAAAACCGAAGTTGCGGATGCAAAAAAGTACAGATGTGATGTTTGCAGTCATATTTATGACGAAGCGATTGAAAATACAAAATTTGCTGACCTGCCTGACGATTGGAGTTGTCCGGATTGTGGCGCAGGCAAAGATGAATTTAAAGTTATCTAATTTTTAAATAATAAAAATATGAACAAATCGATTAAAGGTTCTAAAACCGAACAAAATTTATTAAAAGCTTTCGCAGGCGAATCGCAAGCGCGTAATCGTTACGATTTTTTTGCAAGCGTTGCAAAAAAAGAAGGCTATGAACAAATCAGTAACATTTTTATGGAAACTGCCGAACAGGAAAAACAACACGCAAAACGTTTTTTCAAATTTCTCGAAGGTGGCGTTACCGAAATTACTGCGTCTTATCCTGCCGGAATCATAGGCACAACAAAAGAAAATTTGAAAGCAGCAGCCGAAGGCGAAAACGAAGAATGGACTTTACTTTATCCTCAATTTGCCGATATTGCAAAAGACGAAGGCTATCCCGAAGTTTCAGCAGCTTTTAGAATGATTGCAAAAGTTGAAGTCGAGCACGAACGCCGCTATTTACAATTGTTGCAAAATATTTCGGAAGATAAAGTGTTTATGAAAGACGGCAAAGTCTGGTGGAAATGCCTCAATTGCGGTTATGTTTACGAATCGGAAAAAGCGCTCGAATATTGTCCGGCATGTTTACATCCAAAGTCATACATGCAGGTGCGCGAGGAAAATTATTAGACTTTCAATAATATTATTGCTAACAGCTAAGTTTCAAAATTAATTTCTTTATATTTGAAACTTAGCTATTTTTTCAAGTAAATCCAATCTCATTCTTATTTTTCGACAAATAATACTCGAAATAATAGTTTTTTATCGAATTCAATTCTAACGAAATAAATACCTGATGATAAATTCTCTAAATTCAATTCAATTTGATTACCACCATTTGAATTTTCGAGTACAGATTTTTGTACAGCACCTAAACTATTGTAAACATTTATTATAAGCGCATCAACCTTTGATGGTAAGCTAATAATAGCGAATGTTTTTGCAGGATTAGGATAAATACTAAATCCTTGGGTGTTTACTAATGCTATTTGCGTAGCATTATCCTGAACAGTAATTTTACCTTTCATACCAATACCAACGTGGTTCTGGCAAACAAAATAAATTAAGCCGGCGGCGCTTGCAGTAAAAGTATAATCAGATGTTTGTACACCCCATCCACCACTCACTGCTGTACTACTATTAGCTGTCCATGTCGCAAGATCGACCTGTGTAAGTGGATGCATAGTTGATGCAGAAATTGTTATCTGATCGCCAACATTAACAGTCAAATCCGACGGAGGATATGTATAACCACTGGTAACGATTGTGTATGAAGTTGCATTTGACAACTGAATGAAATATAAAATAAATATTGTAATAAAAATTGTTCTCATTTTGTCATAATTTTAGTTTATACTAATTTATTTAAAATAATATGTAAATGTACCTAAAAAATTTTATATCAGAGATAAAAAATAAGACTAATTAGTCTTTTTTAGATATATTATTATAAGTTGATTGTCGAAAAAAACAAATTTAAATATCTTTATTTATGAAATTATTTCAAAATAAAAAAAATATCATATATTTGCTTTAGATAAGACCAAAACAATTAAAAACAAAATTTATGAAAAAAATGAGAACCATTATTTCAAGCATTGTTGCAATAATAATTGTTGCAATTGTTTGTCTGCTGTGCTACGTAAAATTTGCGTTGCCAAGTGTTGGTGCAGCCGAAGACATTAAAGTAGAATCAACACCAGAAAAAATTGCACGTGGACAATATCTTGCAAACAGCGTTTGCGCTTGCATGGATTGCCATTCGGCAAGAGATTGGAGCAAATATTCCGGTCCATTGGTCGATAGTACTTTAGGACAAGGCGGCGAAGAATTTAATCAAAAATTTGGTTTTCCGGGACAATATTTTGCATCGAATATTACTCCGTCTGCTTTAAAAAATTGGACTGACGGTGAAATTCTAAGAGCTATTTCCAGCGGAGTTAACAAAAGTGGCAGAGCTTTATTTCCAGTGATGCCGCATGGTAGTTATGGCAAAATGGATCGCGAAGATTTATACGCTCTCATTGCATACATTCGCACTTTGAAACCAATTGAAAAAGCTATTCCTGTTTCTAAATCAGATTTTCCGATGAATTTCATTATAAATATTTTGCCCAAAAAGGCTGAATTTTCCAAAATGCCAAATCCGAGTGATACGGTTGCTTACGGTGCATATATTTTTAATGCCGCATCTTGCAACGAATGTCATACAAAACACGTAGATGGTAAACCAGTTGAAGGAATGGAATTGGCAGGTGGTATGGAATTTCCATTAATATCTGGAGGAATAATCAGCGCGGCAAATATCACGCCAGACAAAGAAACAGGCATTGGTAATATGACCGAAGAAAATTTTGTAAAACGTTTTAAAATGTATGCTGACAGTACGTTCAAAATACCCGAAATAAAAAAAGGTGATTATAATACAATGATGCCCTGGATGATGTACAGAGGTATGACCGTTGGTGATCTTAAATCTATTTTTGCATATCTTAAAACTGTAAAACCGGTGAAAAATAGTGTAATCGCTTTTAAGTAGATGGAATTTATTTCATAGAAAAATGTCAAACCGGTTGATATTCTTTTTCGAAAAAAAAATGTAATTTTACAGATCATTGTAAATTAATAATGAAAATTAATGTCATTACAAAACACATTGATTCACTATTGATTATTTATTATTCTTTAAAATTATGCTTCAATTTTTAATTAAACTTGATACGCAACTGTTTTTAATTATCAATAGCTTTCATTCGCAGGCATTTGATGAAATAATGTGGATCTTAAGCGGAAAATATATCTGGATTCCTGTTTATCTTTTTTTTCTGATATACGTTATTTGGAAACATAAATTAAATGGATTGCTGATATTTTTATTACTTATCAGTGGCGTTACAATTGCCGACCGAATGAGCGATGTTTTTATAAAAGAAACAATTCACCGTTTAAGACCATCGCATGATCCGGCATTAATGAATATCATTCATACATTAAATGGTTATTCAGGGGGAATGTATAGTTTTGTTTCTGCGCACGCAGTCAATTCTTTTACCTTGGCGACATTCACCAGTATATTTATGAAAAACCGCTGGTACACAATTATTATTTTTGTTTGGGCAGTTTCTGTTTGTTACAGTCGTATTTATCTTGGCGTACATTTCCCGGGCGATGTAATATGTGGTGCAGCTTTCGGTTCGGCTATGGGAAGTATTATGTTTATTGCTTATTTATTGCTTTTCCAGAAAAAAATTAATAACTTGCGTTCAAATTTTTTTTCGATAAATAAATTTTAGGAGGATTTTAAAATGAAATTTTGGGACTTTTTAAAAGAGAATAACGGACAATTAAGCAGTTCTCGATTATTTGCATTTTTAGTTACTATTGCGACAATCATCGATTGGATGCACTCAGTTTTTGCAACACCCGAAGGCGTTTGGCGACCAGAGTGGTCAACAATAATGATGGTACTTGGAGTGCTTGGTTTTAAAGTCGCACAGAAATTTACCGAAAACAAAGACAGCAAACCGGTAGCACCCGATGGCGCCGACACTTCCGCACCAACTCCATCTCCTGCTGCTGCAAAACCGCCTTCTAAAGCCGCCGCAGCAAAAGCCGCTGCTATGGCAGAAGACTCACTTCCTAAACCTCCGGTTGAATAAAAATTTCAAAAATTGATTTATGAAACCGATGCAATTTTTACAATCAAGCACTGGAGAAATGAGTGGTTCCCGTATTTTTGCACTTATCATTATTGCTGCAACAATTGGCGACTGGATGTACGCAATTTTTTTCACACCGGCGGGCATTTGGAAACCAACACTCGATCAAGTAGGAATGGTTTTAGGCGTGTTGGGTTACAAAGTGGCTGGTAAGTCGAAAGAAAAAAATTAAGAGACACCAATTTTAAACTAATACAAATGAAAAAACTAAAAATTATATTTTTGATTACTTGTTGTTTGACTTTATTTTTCAATGTAGCATTTTCGCAAGTATTTACAGGTCGGTTGCAAATAAAACATTTTACTGGTAAAATTAAAACAATGCCAATCGACCTGACCGTTAAAAAACAAGGCGACACTTTAACCGGTATTTATTTTTATGAAAAATTTGGTGTGCCAATAAAATTGAAAGGAAAAATTTCTAAAGACGGAATTATAGAACTAAATGAAGTCGATAAAGCCGGCGACCCGACTGCGACATTTGTAATCAAATTAGACCCAGCGAAAAAGATTAAAGGAACGTGGCAGAGAAAAGGTGCGAAAGACAAAATTCCGGTTGAATTAACCGAAGACTATACCGGAGTTGTGAAGTTCGAACCTGTGTTGTATCAAACCAAAGTTCCATTGCTAAAAATGAAAAAGGAACCAGCATACTCAATAGATTTATTTTATCTTCAGCCGGTTGATTTTAATAACAAAAATGCGTTGACTGAAATAAACAAAACCTGTTCAAATTCTTTTTTCGCAAAATATTCTAATCCGACAAAACCTGCGCTGTCGCTTAAAACAATGGCAGACTCGCTGATACCCGATTACAAAAGTTCGGCTTCTACTTATGATTCGACATTTGGTGCAAGTTTCAATTGGGCAATGGATTGCAGCGCCGATGTTTATTACAACAAAAATAATTTGTTAACTTACAGTTCGTTCACTTACAGTTTTAGCGGAGGTGCACACGGAATATACGGAACGTCGTATATTGTTGTCGATTGTAAAACCGGTAAACAACTAAAATTGTCAGACATATTTAATAAAGGATTTGAAAAAGAGTTAGACAAAAAAATTACCGGAAAAGCAGAAATAAATGCAAAATTGAAAAAAGGTCAAAAACTGACATCTGCCGGCTATCTTGCAGACGATATTAAAACTACCGACAATTTTTATGTCAACGGTGGAGGCATAGGATTTGTCTATAATGTCGAAGAAATTGCACCTTACGTCAACGGTACAATAGACATCTTTTTAAGTTACAAAGAAATCGAAACTTTGTTGAAGAAGGATAGCCCAGTTTCGCAATTTGTTACTGCCGAAGAAAAGAAGACAAACAACCCGCCAAAGAAAAATAAAAAATAATTATACATGGATCAGAAATTAAAAAGTGTAACGGCGTTTACATATTTACCATCGGATGATGGACTTGAAGAATCTTTTAAAAGTTCGTATATCGAATACGACAAGTCTGGACATATTATTGAAAATGCGTCGTACACCGGCGATGGAGTTATTGATAGCAAAACTGTTTCGAAATACGATGACAATGGGCATAAAATTGAGGAAATGCTTTTTATGACTGACGAAGAAGTGTCGGAACACACTTATATTGAGCGCAACGGGAAAGGAATTATTACCAAAGAAAAGATAAAGTTTTTTGACGGAAGTCATTCTATAAAAACCTACGATTGGAATGATGCCAGTACCGAAGTTACGATTACGACTGTTGATGAAGACGGCGAATTCGAAGAAAAAGAATTTGTAAAACAAGATGACAAAGGCAATGTTTTGGAACATTGCTATTTCGATGAAAGAGCTAAACTAAAAGAAAAAATTGTCAATATTTTCGACGTGGAATACAGATTGAGTAACCGCAAAGAATTTGATATTTCAAGTCAAATAAAATTTGAGCGTGAGTATGAATACGACGAAAAAGGAAACGTATTAAAGCAAGTAATTTATAACCGCAAACACGAACTTGTTGATTATTTAAAATTTTTATACGATGAGCACGGTCGTGTTATTGAACAGAAAGTTGGAAATCATTACACACTCGTTTATGAATATGACGACGTTGAACATACGCAAATAGAAAAACGTTTTCTGGTAAACGGTCTGCAAGACCATGAAAATATTTCGAGATTTAACGAAAATCAATTGTTGCTTGAAGAAGAAAATATGAATGGCATTACAAAATACGAATATGAATATTTTGCTTAAACTTTGTCAAAGATAAAATGTTGACAAAATTTAAGTAATAAATAAATTATTCGCTATTCATCGAAATTAAAAATTCTTCGTTGCTTCTTGTTTTTGCCATTTTATCGCGCAAGAAAGTCATCGCTTCAACCGATGTCATGTCCGATAAATAATTTCGCAAAATCCACATCTTTTGTAAAAAATCTTTGTGTAACAACAATTCTTCACGACGAGTGCTTGAAGCGTTCAGGTCAACAGCAGGATAAATACGCTTGTTCGACAATTTGCGGTCGAGTTGTAATTCCATGTTGCCTGTGCCTTTAAATTCTTCGAAAATAACTTCGTCCATTTTAGAGCCTGTGTCGATAAGGGCTGTTGCAAGGATTGTTAATGAACCACCGTTTTCGATATTTCGGGCTGCACCAAAGAAACGTTTAGGTTTATGTAGCGCATTTGCGTCCACACCACCCGAAAGAACTTTGCCCGAAGCCGGAGCAACTGTGTTGTAAGCGCGCGCCAACCGCGTGATTGAGTCGAGTAGAATTACAACATCGTGTCCACATTCAACAAGTCTTTTTGCTTTTTCGAGAACAATGTTTGCAACGCGCACATGTCTTTCTGCGGGTTCGTCGAAAGTTGACGAAATAACTTCGGCGTTTACAGAGCGCGCCATGTCAGTTACTTCTTCGGGACGCTCGTCAATCAAAAGAACAATTAAATATGCGTCGGGATGATTAAAAGCGATGGCGTTTGCAATTTCTTGTAAAAGAATTGTCTTACCGGTTTTGGGTTGGGCAACAATTAATCCGCGCTGACCTTTGCCAATTGGCGCAAACATATCCACAACTCTTGTTGACAATGACGCTTTTGGTCCGTTTGAAAGGTCAAATTTTTCGTCGGGGAAAAGTGGAGTAAGGTAATCGAAAGGAACTCTGTCGCGTACCCAATCTGGATTGCGACCGTTTATTGATTCTACTTTAATAAGCGGAAAATATTTTTCGCCTTCTTTTGGCGGACGTATTGAACCTTTGACAACGTCGCCGGTCTTGAGTCCGAAAAGTTTTATTTGAGATTGCGAAACATAAATATCATCGGGCGAATTGAAATAATTGTAATCTGCCGAGCGCAAAAATCCATATCCGTCAGCCATAATTTCGAGTACACCGGCATTCGAAATAATTCCTTCAAATTCGTTTGGTTTGTCAAACGGTCGTCTTTCGAAACGGCGGTTGTCGTAATTGTCGCGGTAGCGGCTGCGATTAGGGTCTTCGTCGGTTTGTTTTGGTTCGTCGGTATTTTCTTCGGCAGTTTTTTCTGTTGCCGGTGACTTCATAAAATCGTCTTCGACTGCAGAAAATTCGGTGGTTTTTGGTTCGATACTTTCGTCGTCAATTGCCGGTAAATTTACAAGTTCGTCGTCGATTGTTTTTTGCGGCGTATTGTTTTTAGCACCTGCGTCTCTACGTGGGCGATGAATAACGGACGAAAATCTTTCGCGTTTAGATTTCTCGTCTGGTACAGCTATTTTTTCTTTTTCTTCTTCAGGTTCTTTTTCTGTTGCAGTTGCAGTTGCAGTTGCTGTCGCCAAAATTTTCAGAATCAAATCTTGTTTTTTGTAAGATTCGACTCTGTGAATTTGAAGTACTTTGGCAATTTCGCGCAAATCCGAAACGGTTTTGTTACTAAGTTGTTGGAAGTCGTACATATTTTATATTTATAATGTGAAAACCATTAGCGATTAAAAAAATAAATTGGATTTTTAATGGATTTTGAAAAGTCAATTAGCAGATTTGTGTGGCGACGTTCGATTTTGATTTCAAAACCAACAACGTCAAATTTATATAAAACTTATTTACACCAAATCTTCTGCATCAATAAAGTTGTCGATTGTTTGTTAATTCCAAAATATGCTGCAATAATAAATATAAACTGACAATTGCGCAAATATTCTACAAGAAAAAAAAATTATAAAAAATGTTAATAAAAATATGGCGCATTAAGCAAATCAAAATCAATTGATTGTTGGTCGTCCGAAAAAAAATATTTCACATTCGCGAAAAAACATTTTTAATTGAGTAAAATAATTACGAATATTGCGTTTATGAATAATTGCTAATTATTCGAAGCAACAAAAATTAAAATTTAACGTATTACAAAAAAGATAAGGCTATCTATGGGAATGCGTCAATTAAAAATATCGAAACAACTTACAAACAGGGAAACTCCCTCGTTGGAAAAGTATCTCCACGAAATTGGAAAAGTTGGGTTGTTGACTGCCGACGAAGAAGTTGAGCTTGCAAAACTTATTGCAAAAGGCGACTTAATGGCGCTTCATAAATTGGTACAGGCAAATTTACGTTTTGTAGTTTCTGTTGCAAAGCAATATCAGAATCAGGGTTTAAGTCTGCCCGATTTGATTAACGAAGGAAATCTGGGATTAATTAAAGCCGCCAACCGTTTCGACGAAACGCGCGGTTTCAAATTTATTTCGTATGCCGTTTGGTGGATTCGCCAATCTATATTGCAGGCATTGGCTGAACAGTCGCGTATTGTGCGTTTACCGTTGAACCGAATCAGTTCTATCAATAAAATTAACAAGACATTCGCAAAGTTGGAACAAGAATATGAACGTCAACCAACTGACGAAGAAATTGCGCACGAACTTGAAATTGCACCCGACGAAGTAAAAGCGTTGATGAACAGCACCAGCCGCCATGTTTCGATGGACGCGCCATTGCTTGTGGACGAAGATGGTGATATGTATGACGTATTGCTGAATACTGATTCGCCAAGTCCCGACAAAGGATTGATACATGAATCGCTTCGCAAAGAAATTGAGCGCTCACTTTCGTTATTAAGCGACCGGGAAGCTGATGTGTTGCGTTTGTATTTTGGTTTGAATGGAAAACATCCGCACACGCTCGAAGAAATCGGCGAAATTTTTGGCTTGACGCGTGAGCGTGTCCGACAAATTAAAGAGACGGCAATCAGACAATTGAAGGATTCGGCAAGAAACGAAATTTTCAAAACTTATTTGTAAAATATTTTTCATAAATAATTCTATTGAAATGCGGAACATTGGTTTCCGCAATTTTTATTTTATGACAAAAAAAATTAACCTTATTGTTATCATTACAATATTTTTTACTACATTTACTTTTCAAATTTGACGAAAGAAATTTAATAAATTTAAGAAATGAGTAAATTATTTTTACTTGGAATTTTGTTGCTACTAATTTTTCCGACAGTAGAAGCACAAAGCAAAATAACGTCCGGAGACAACATTTTATTATTGCATTTTTCGAAAGCTGACATCGGACAATTGCGTCAAATTGAGCAAATCGAAAGTCATACTAAAAACTGGATAAAACAGTCTGACCAAATATTTATACAAGTTCATCAATTGCTTACAACCGCCAATAATACACATTCTGCAGATTTACAAAAAACAACATCCGAGCAAGCACTTACTTTGGAACGAACCGCCAATAATCTCAGGTTCAAAGCTATCGACAGTTTGCACTATTGCGCCGGCATACGAAACGAAATTTATAAACGCAATTTAAAATTATTTCGAACAAAATACGACATTAGGAATGGAGCTGCAGCAGACTCTGCCGAAATGAATGCCGGAAAATTGTACGCCAAAGCATCAGTAATGCGCGAAATTAGTTATAACCACAATCCACAACAAGCTTACAAAGATGAAATGAATGCGTTGGCAATTGAAATGCAGGCAAATGATTTGTTAAGTAATGTTTTGTCAGCAATTGTAAAAAACCAGCCCGTAACTGAAGAATTTGAAACTGTTTCGAATGTGAATGTTTTACAACAAAGCCAAGTTAATAATTCGCAAAAAAATAATGGCAACCAAACGTCCGAAGAAGTTCAGCAAGTTTTTACCATTCAACTTTGTGCTGTCAAAAGTCCGTTGACCGAAGACCAGCTAACCGAACTTTATAATGGCAACGAAGTCGTTAAAACTGTCAAGGAAAATAGCTGGATAAAATATACACTCGGTAAATTCAAATCATTAGACGATGCGCTGTTGTTCAAAAAGAAAAACAATCTCAAAGGAATCATAGTTACGAAAGAAACTGAAAGTCGTCCTAAAAAAGAAAAAGCCAAGCACGTTGAGAAAACAATTTATCGCATACAAATTGCAGCATCAAAAACACCCTTGTCTGAAGATGAATTGAATGATTTATTTAATCTGAATCAAAGCATCAACATCGAAAAAATTAATGGCTGGTACAAATATTCGATAGGAAATTTTACAAGTCTCAATGAAGCAATGAAATTCAAGAAAAAAACGCGTATCAAGGAAAAATTTATTTCGATATACAAAGAACCGAACACAACCGGTAACAAAAACTAAATGGTATAAATTTTGATTATATTAAAAATAAAATATTTGTAATAAAAAAAATACGACAATGAAACGTTTAAAAACTTTATCGCTTGTTTTGTTCATAATGTGTGTAGCTTTTAACCTGAATGTTAAAGCGCAAGACAGCCCTGTTGTAGAACAAATAAAAAAAATCTTATCGAAAGATGATTTAAAAAGATTGGATGACGCAAATAATTTGCTCAAATCGGCTGAAGATAATCTTGCCGGCTATGAAAAAGTGATGTCAGAAAAAAGTTCGATAAATAAAAAAATGCCGAAAGCAAAACGTCGGGATAAAAAGAAAATGAAAGTAGAACTTGAAAAATTGGAGCCAAAAGGCGCTGATTATTTGACTAAAGCAATAAAAAATTACGAAGATGGTTATAATGCTAAATATAATGTTTATATAACTAATATTAAAAAGGCAAAACTAAAAGTTACCGGACAAGATTTGACTGACGGCGAAGATGCTGAAAAAAGTGCAAATAAATCATTCGAGGAATCGAAAGACAAACGCAGCAAAGTATCGAACGAAAAAACCGATTCGGGCAAATCGAAAGTAATGTCTGATGCAAATGAATCGGTACAAAATGCAATTTCGCAACTCGAATTTGCTTTCGAACTTTATTTCAATTCGTCGAGTGTTACCACAGCAAACGAAGATAAAAATAAAAATAATACAGTAACACCGCCGGTCGAAACACCAAAGAAAGACGCATCGACAACCGATAATGGCGTTACGAACGCTGGCACAAATGTTAATCAAGCGCAGGTAAATCAACCGCAAAATACAAATCCATCGAATCAACAAGTTACTGAACCGACCAAAACAAATACAAGTAATATGTTTACTCCGGTTAAAGGAATAGTTTTTAAAATACAATTTATTGCAACACGTAGAGAATTGAACAAACAACAATTAGATAAAATTTACAAAACCACAGAAATAATTAATACAAAACTCGATGGCAACTTATATAAATATTCTATTGGCAATTTTGCTTCTTATAGTGAAGCTAAAAAATTTAGAGATGGAATGGGGGTTAGAGATGCTTTTGTCATTGCGCTGAAAGATGGAAATAAAATTTCGATTGTAGAAGCAATTCAACAAACACAAGGCGGTGGTGGAAAATAAAAGCAATAAATAAATAATACTCAACAGCGGGAAACATCAATTTTCTCGCTGTTTTTGTTTAAAAAAGATTCATATAAAACTTTAATGAAAAGCCGGGTTAATTTTTGGTTTCGATACATATTGTTTTGGATTTTGTTTTTTTATTTCGCACGACTTTTATTTCTGTTGTACGAACTTCCAATGTCATTAAAAATCGAAGCAAAAGACTGGTTTTTAGTTTTTTTCTATGGAACAAAAATCGACTTGTCAATGGTTGGTTATACAGTTTTATTGCCTACCTGTTTTTTAATTTTTTCAAACCGCATCAAACAAAAATTTATACGCCTTTGTTTCGACATTTATACATTTATTCTTTTGATTTCTTTCGGATTGATTGTTGTGGCAGACTTGGAACTTTATCGCAACTGGGGATTCCGCATGGACAGCACGCCATTGTTGTATATATCAAAACCGTTAATAGCAGCCGGAAACATTTCAATACCAATTTACATAGTGCTATTTTTAATTTTTGTAATCTCATTTACAATCTGGTGGTCAATTTATGCGAAATTTGTAAGACGGTACGTCAACAAAATCGATTCTAAAAACCAAATTACAATTCCGGTTTTTATTTTTTTGACAGCTCTTTTGTTTATTCCAATTCGTGGCGGATTAGGCGTTGCATCGATGAATGTCGGATATGCCTATTACAACAAGACCAACAATTTTGCAAATCATGCAGCAATAAATGTTGTGTGGAATGTTGGTTATTCGTTGACCAAAGCCGGTAAAATAAAAACATACAATTTCTTACCAAAAATTGAAGCACAAAGCTTATTTAATCAACTTTATATTGACAGCGGTGTGACGCAAAAAGTTATAAAAAACATCAGACCAAATATCATTTTAGTAGTTCTCGAAAGTTTTACGGCAAAATTAGTCGAAGCAACCGGTGGACTGAAAAATATTACGCCGAATTTAAATGCGCTTTCAAATGAAGGAATTTTATTTACAAATTTTTATGCATCCAGCGACCGGACAGACAAAGCCTTAGTTGCAATTTTAAACGCACAGCCATCTTTGCCAACAACGTCAATTATAAAATTTCCCGATAAAACGCAACGCTTACTTTTTCTGACAAAAGATTTAGCAAAAGCAGGTTACAATTGCAGTTTTTATTACGGCGGCGACATCGATTTTGCCAATATGCACTCGTTGTTGACGATGGCACAATTCGATGAAATAATTTCGAAAGACGATTTTCCGGCAAATCAGCGCAATTCGAAATGGGGCGTACACGACCAATATGTTTTTGAGCGCGTTTTAAAAGACTGCGACACTGCCAGAAACCCGTTTTTTAAAATGTTTATGACGCTCAGTAGTCACGAACCTTTCGAAATTCCCGGACATACCGTCGATAAAAAAGCTGACGAAGTTACCAATTTTATTTACGCCGTAAAATATACAGACAGTTGCCTTGGCGAATTTGTTGCAAAAGCAAAAACGACCGGTTGGTGGAAAAATTCGTTGATACTTTTTGTTGCTGACCACGGGCATCGTTTACCCGGAAATAGTTGGACAGAGGAAATTATAAAATATCATATTCCATTCGTTTGTGTTGGTGGAGCATTAGTGGTACAAAGTTTAAAAGTCAGTAAAATTTCATCGCAAACAGATATTGCAAAAACCCTTTTAAGTCAACTCGAAATAAAAAGCAATAACACATACAGCAAAAATATTTTTTCGCCGGCAAGTAAATCTTTTGCTTTTTTTGATTTCAACAATGGTTTTGGATTTATAAGCGATTCAACTCAGTATATTTATGATATAAACCTGCAACATGTCATTACTAAAAAAAAAATTAATGACAATGATTTAAAGATTGGTAAAGCATATTTGCAAGTTGTCAGCGACGATTTTGTGCAGAAATAATTTAAAACTTAATTCTTATTTGAAATTTTAATTCGTCGCGCGTGTTGCCGTTAATCTGGTTTAAACCGGTGCTAATCGTTGTCAGGTTTGTGTAATACGTTTGCGACCAACGTACCCAGCAATCAATATATTTATTGACAATATAATGCAAATTTAAATAAGCCCGCACACCTTTGTCATACAGTGCCGGAACAGAGTAACCATAAAGCGCATCGTCTTCAAACGTCCAGATTGCAGAGTTGTATGAAGCGGTTTCAAAATAAGCAATCCGCGCCGAAATATCAAAATGAAAACGCGATAAATTGTAGTTTACATCATGGTAAAGCAACATTCCATTTTCGTTTGCAGTAGCCCCTTTGCGATAACCGCACCATTCCAAACGGTTGCTGCAATTGATACCGGGCACAACCAGATAATTTATCTGGCAACGGAATGACTGACGTTGAACTGTGTCTAAATAATTGATTGAAGAAATGTTTTGCGTATTTTCCAATTTGATTTTGTTGCGATAAAGCAATTTTAATTTAAAATGTAAAGACGGCGTGTATTCCGCTTGTACAAAATAATCGCAACCGTCAGACGGCGCATCTGTTTGATATTTCAGCCAAGTAAAACGGTACGTGTCGAAGTAAGCAGACAATTTCCAATTTTTAAACGGAACAATATCAGCGCCAACATAAATTCCGTTTTCGTTTTGATTCGACGAATTTTCGCCCATTGCGTTAGAATACAAAGCGACGTAATTTGGTTCGTAATATCGGTGCAAAATTGCCAGCGAAATTGTTGACGCCGGCTTGAAAATGGCGCCGTTAATCATTGCCAGTCCACCGAAACTGCTTTTGGCAAATTCGCCAAAAAAGAAAATACCGTTATATGTTGTAAAATAATCGAAACCTGCGTTCTGCACATGGTCGCCTTTGAAGTCATAAAAAAC
>Ga0265327_10001854_pt1 | contig 24521 bp, 17 predicted proteins | sample 41621metaG_FD_202089 | JGI IMG/M metagenome (GOLD analysis project Ga0265327, IMG submission 202089) | Rhizosphere microbial communities from Carex aquatilis grown in University of Washington, Seatle, WA, United States - 4-16-21 metaG | ecosystem: Host-associated > Plants > Roots > Rhizosphere...
CGGTCGCCGGCGATCGGCAGCATGGCGCGAGCTCCGGGCGGCAGGGCCAGAATGCTGGCGGCGACGCCGGCCAGGGCGGGAATGTCGGCCAGGCGCCGGGCCTCCAGGCCCGCCAGGGAGAAGGCGGCGCGGTTGGCGAGCACCACCGTTCCGTCCGGCTGCAGCACCAGCAGGGCGGCCGGCACGGTGTCGAGCAGGGCCTTCAGATACTCGATCTCGCGCTGCCGCTCCTCGCGACTGAGCCTCAGGCGTTCGGTGGCCAGATCGGCGGCCCGCGCCAGGGCCGGAAACCCGCCGAACGGTCCGAGCGAGCGATCAGCGGCGCCGGAGATCAGGCGGTCGAGGATCTGGGCCAGGATCGCGTCGGCCCGGCTGGCGGCGTGGAACAGATCGAGCAGGGCGAGCAGGGCAGCGACCGCCACGATCAGGGCGGTGGCGTAGAGATGCGTGTTGATCAGCAACTCGACGAGGGCCCAGACCAGGGCGGCGAACACCAGGGCTCCGAGGGCGAGCCTCACGGCCAGCGGCGCCGTGCGGTCGCGATCAGAGGCCATGCTTCTCGATCTTGCGGTAGAGGGCCGGCCGGGTGACGCCGAGGGCCTCGGCGGCCCGGGAGATGTTGCCGCCGTGTTCGGCCAGGGCCCGCCGGATCGCCTCACGCTCCATCTCGTCCAGCGTCGCGCTCCGCGCCTCGCGGCGGGCGGCCGTCACCCCGCAGGCGGCGGTCATGGCCTCGACCAGCCGGTCGTTCTTCCAGGGCTTGAGCACGAAATCGAAGGCGCCGCGCTTGAGCGCCTCCACCGCCAGCTGCACGCCGCCGTAGGCGGTCATCAGCACCACGGCCAACGACGGGTCGGCGGCGCGGATGCGGGCCAGGCCGTCGATGCCGGCGCGGCCGCTGCTGTCGCCGGCGACGAAGTTCATGTCGAGCAGGACCCCGGCGTAGCGGCCCGCCTGGATCGTCTGCTCCACACCCTCGAGCGAGACGGCGCTGTCGGTCCGCGCCACCGCCCCGGCCAGGGCGTAGCGCGCCGCCAGAGCGACGTCGGGGTCGTCGTCCACGACCAGGATGGCGAGCTCGGCTTCCATGCCCCAAGCCTAGCGGCATCAGCCGGATTGCCCAGCCCCCTCGACTCGGCCGCCCTTGTCCGTTTTCGGACAGCGACGCTCGCAGGCCCGGCGAGAAACACCCTCAATGTATTGATTTGGCTGAGTTTCCCGATCCCGCCGAGCGGTCGCATACTGCCATCCAGGGAGGACATGCATGTCAGTAGGGATGGATCGGCCGATCGCCAAGTCCAAGTGGCGCAGCCGGCCGGTGCTCATCGGCGCCGCGGCGGCGGGGGTGCTGGTCCTGGGCGGACTTGCGTTCCTCGCGCTCAAAGGCGCGTCGGCCAGAACCCTGCGCGTGCCGGCCACCAACGTGACCATCGAGGCGGTGAGCCAGGGCGTATTCCACGACTTCACGCCGCTCCAGGGCAAGGTGACGCCCAAGGACACCCAGTACCTCGACGCCCTGGAGGGCGGGCAGGTGCAGGCGATTCTGGCCCAGGCCGGCGACCGCGTCGCCGCGGGCCAGCCCCTGTTGCGCTTCCATAACAGCCAGGTCGAGCGGGACGTGCTTCAGGGCGAGGCGGCCGCCTCGCAGTCCCTGACCCTGGCCCAGACCTACCAGACCACCCTGGAGACCCAGCGCGCCTCCAATGAGCGGCAGCTCGACCAGATCGACTACGACATCGTCCGCCTCAAGCGCGCGCTCGACCGGCGCAAGGGCTACGACGGCCAGGGCGTGTTCCCGCAGGAGCAGCTCGATCAGTACAAGGACGAACTCGACTTCGACCAGAAGCAGCGTCCGGTGCAGGCCGAGACCAACAAGCGGCAGGACGAATCGCGCAAGGCCCAGCTGCCGGTGATCAAGCAGGAGATCGAACGCCTGCAGGAGACCATGAGCAAGGCCCGCGCCCGCCTGGACGACCTCGTGGTCAAGGCCCCCATCGCCGGACGCCTGACCGTGTTCGACCTGAAAATCGGGCAGAACGCCAAGCCCGGCGACCGGCTGGCGGAGCTGGTGCCCGACACCGGCTTCAAGGTCTCCGCCGACGTCGACGAATATTATCTGTCGCGAGTGAAGCCCGGCCAGACCGCCGTGGCCGACTTCGACGGCCATGAGCTGAAGCTGAAGACCACGCGGGTCTTTCCCCAGGTCAAGAACGGCGTCTTCACCATCGACCTGGCCTTCGACGGCGCCCAGCCCCAGGGCCTGACCACCGGCGCCGCCGTGCAGGGCCGCCTGTCGCTCGGCGGCGACCAGCCCGCGCTCCTGCTGCCCGCCGGCGCCTTCCTGGAGCGTTCGGGGGGCGACTACGCCTTCGTGCTCGACAAGGGCGGCCATCGGGCCGACCGCCGGCGCATCAAGCTCGGCCGGCGCAACAGCGAACAGGTCGAGGTGCTGTCCGGCCTGCAGCCCGGCGAGCGCGTGATCACGTCCGACTACGAAGGCTACGAAAAACTCGACCGCATCGAACTGAAGTGAACCCCCAAACTCAACCGACATCCCCGAGGGGAACGCCATGATCAAACTGACCGACGTCGCCAAGAGCTACCGCACCACCGAAGTGGAGACCCGCGCCCTGGACGGGGTTTCACTGGAGATCGGCAGCCATGAGTTCCTGGCCGTCCTCGGCCCCTCCGGCTGCGGCAAGTCCACCCTGCTCAACATCCTCGGACTGATCGACAGTCCCAGCGAAGGCAGCTTCCAGTTCCTGGGCGAGGAGATCTCGGGCTTCTCGGAGGACAAGTTGACCAGGCTGCGCCGGGCGCACATCGGCTTCGTGTTCCAGAGCTTCAACCTGATCGACGACCTGACGGTGGCCGAGAACGTCGAGGTGGCCCTGATCTACCGCGGGGTGGCGGCGCGCGAGCGCAAGCAGCGGGTGGCCGAGGCGCTCGAGCACGTCGGCATCGCCCATCGCGGCAAGCACCGGCCGCAGCAGCTCTCCGGCGGCCAGCAGCAGCGCGTCGCCGTGGCCCGGGCCCTGGTGTCCAAGCCCAAGCTGATCCTCGCCGACGAACCGACCGGCAACCTCGACACCGCCAACGGCGAGGCCGTGATGGCGCTGCTGTCGGGGGCGGTCGAACTGGGCGCCACGGTGGTGATGGTCACCCACTCCCTGGCCCACGCCTCGGTGGCCAAGCGCTCGATCACCCTGCTCGACGGCCGGGTCGTCTCCGAGAGCCTGCTGGCGGCCTAGGCGCGGTCCCCACGCCGCCCACGGAAGGAGAGTCCGCCATGCTCGCCAACGTCCTGGCCGCGACCCTGCGCAACCTGATGCGCAACCGGCTCTACGCCGTCATCTCGATCGGCGGCTTGGCCGTGGGCATGGCGGCGGCGATCCTGACCGGCCTGTTCGTTCGCGACGAACTGACCTTCGACCGCTTCGTGCCGGGCGACCGCAGTGTCTATGTGTTGCTCTCGCACTTCGACACCCTGGGCCTGAAGGGCTACCTGTCCTCCATCCCCGCGGAGATGGCCGCGCCGTTCCGGCTCGATTTCCCTGAGGCCAAGGACGTCTCGCGCTACGGAGTCCAGGCTAAGACCCTGACCCGGGGCGGGGTGGACCTGAGCGAAACCGTCGGCTGGGTCGATCCGGACTTCTTCGCGCTGTTCCCCTTCAAGACCTTGGCGGGGGATCTGCGCACGTCGGTGGAGACGCCGGACGGCGCGGTCTTTACCCGTACGATGGCGCGCAAGTACTTCGGCGCCGACGCGCCGATCGGGCAGACCTTCCTGGTGGATCGCAAGGCGCGCTTCCACGTCACGGCGGTGATCGACGACCTGCCGGACAATTCGAATTTCACGGCCGGGATCTTCCTCTCCGGCACGGCGCCGATGTCGCCCCTGATCCAGCGCGACGGACGGCAATACAAGGTCAGCGACTGGGCCTCCTTCGGCCGCACCTATTTCCGCCTCGACGACCCGGCGCAGGCCGCGGACATCAACCGCAGACTGCCGGCGTTCATCGACCGCCGCGTGTTTCCGGCGTCACTTCGCGCGGCCAGCCCCTTTGCCCGGACCGCGAGCCTGAAGGTGATCCCCGACGCCGACTTGCACTTGCTCAAGGACCTCAGCCCCGAGGTTCCGTCAGGCGACCGGAAAGCCATCGGAGCCTTCTGCCTGATCGCCGCCCTGATCGTGCTGATCGCCGCCATCAACTTCGTGAACCTGATGACCGCCCGAGCCGGCCATCGCGCGGTCGAGGTCGGGGTGCGCAAGGCCTCGGGCGCGGCGCGACGGCATCTGGTTTGGCAGTTCATCGGCGAGTCGGTGCTCTACGCCCTGGCCGCCGCCCTGGCCGCCCTGGCGCTGGCGGAGCTGGCCCTGCCGGGCCTGAACGCCCTGCTCGGGCGGCGCTTGGCGCTGGACTACTGGCGCGACCCGCTGGTCCTGCCCGCCGTCGCCGGGCTGGTGCTGCTGGTCGGGGTGGCGGCCGGCGCCTATCCGGCCCTGGTCCTGTCGAGCTTCCGGCCCGGCGAGGTGCTCAAGGGCGGGGCGGTCAAGACCGCCGGATCGGCGATCGCGCGCCACGTCCTCGTCGGCCTGCAGATGACGGTGCTGATCGCATTGTTGCTGGGCGTGTTGGTCATCGAGCGCCAGACCCGCTTCGCCATGACCTCCGCCACCGGCATGGACATTGACCAGGTGCTGCAAATCCGGGTCTATTGCAGCAACATGGGCGACGCCACGCCCCGCGCGTTCGTCCAGCGCGTGGCCCAGCTGCCCGGCGTCGCCGTGGCGGCCTGTTCGCACGGCGCCGCCGCCGGACAGGGCGACCAGAACACGAGCATCCTCGCCAGCGACGGCCGCACAATGAACACCGGCGTCGCGCCGATCGATTTCGGCTTCTTCGAGGTCTATGGGGTCAAGCCGCTGGCCGGACGCCTGCCCTCGCGCGCCTTCAGCGGCGGCGACATGAGCTCGACGCTCCCCGGCCCTCAGGTCACCGTGCCGAAAAACGTCGTCATCAACGCCGGCCTGGCCCGCGCGCTGGGTTATGCGACGCCCCAGGACGCCGTCGGCAAATCCGTCCGCCTGCAGTCCGCCAGCACGCCGCCCCGTTTCGACCCGGTGACGATCGTCGGCGTCGTGCCCGACACCCAGTTCGACCTGACCAAGGGACCGCCCAAGCCGCTGGTCTATGTAGTCCTGCCGCGCTGGAGCAGCCTGCTCAGCGTCAAGGTCCGGGCCGGGCGCATCCCCGAGACCGTCAGCGCGGTCGACCGCCTTTGGAAGGAGTTGGGTAATCCCCGGCCGATCTCCAGGCGCTTCACCGACGACTTCCTCAACGTCGTCTACGCCCCGACCATCCGCCAGGGCTGGCTGGTGGGCGCCCTCGGCGTCGTCGCCCTGTTCCTGTCGTGCCTCGGCCTGTTCGGCCTGGCCGCCTTCGTCGCCGAGCGCCGCACCAAGGAGATCGGCGTGCGCAAGGCCATGGGCGCCTCCAAGCGCGACGTGGCGCAGCTGCTGCTGTGGTCGTTCTCGCGGCCGGTGCTGTGGGCCAACCTGATCGCCTGGCCCCTGGCCTGGTGGACCTTGCAGCACTGGCTGGAAGGGTTCTCACGCCACATCGCCCTGCAGCCCTGGATGTTCCTGGCCTCGGCCGCGACCGCTTTGCTGATCGCCCTCGTCACCGTCCTCGCCCACACCCTGCGCGTCGCCTCGGCCAAGCCGGTCGGGGCCCTGCGCTACGAATAGGAGGCGCCCGATGTTCCGCAACTACTTCGCCGCCGCGCTCGGCAACATCGGCCGCAACGGGCTCTACGCCGGGATCACCATCCTGGGCCTGGCGGTCAGCTTCACCGCCGCGATCCTGATCGGGCTCTATGTCCGTGACGAGTTCAGCTTCGACCGGTTCGTACCCGGCCACGAGCACGTCTACCGGCTGCAGGACGATCTGCTGCTGCCGGGCCAGAAGCCCCGGCCGCTCGACGTCGTGCAGTCGACCGCCGCCGCGAATTTCAAACTCGATTTCCCCGAGGTCGAGTCCTCCGCCCGCATGGTGGCGTCGCAGAGCCAGCTCAAGATCGGCGCCAACGCAACCGACGAGTGGATGGCCTGGGTCGACCCGGACTTCTTCAGGATCCTGGCCTATCCGGTGCTCGCAGGCGACCTGAACGCCGCCGTCGCCGCGCCGGACGGCCTGGTGCTCACGCGTCAGACGGCCCGCAAATATTTCGGCATGGACGCGCCCATCGGCCGGACGATCCAGGTGAATGCGAACGGCGGCGGCTTCGGCCTGTCGCCCGACGAGCTGCGGATGGCCGGCAGCTACCACCCGATGCGGGTCATGGCGGTGCTGGCCGACCCGCCCTCCAGCGGCCACCTGGCGGCGGGGGTTTTCGGATCGGGGCGCGCGCCTTTTTCACCCATCGCGATCGGGGACCGGCATCCTTCACCCAGCTCCGAGGACACCCTCGCCTACCTGAAGCTCAAGCCTGGCGCGGCGCCGGAGGGCTGGACGGATCGCCTGGCCGGCTTCGCACGGCGGCGCTATCCGCGCGCAGACGGCGGACCGCCCATCAACCGCTACTGGCTCGCCTCGCTCGACAGCCTGCACTTCACCGCCACGGACGTTGGCCCGCCCGGGATCGCCCGGCCGAAGGGCGACAGCCGGGTCGACGTCGGCGTCGCCGCCGTGGGCGCCCTGGTGGTGATCATCGCCGTCATCAACTTCATCACCCTGATGACCGCCCGCGCGGCGCGGCGGGCCGTCGAGGTGGGCGTGCGCAAGGCGTCGGGGGCCCGCCGCCGCGACCTGGTGGCGCAGTTCATGGGCGAGGCCCTGATCTACGTGACCGCATCGCTGTTGATCGCCGTGGTGGCGGCGGAACTGGCCCTGCCGGCGGTTCGCGGCATGCTCCGGCGCGACCTCAGGTTCGACTATCTGGCCGACATGACCGTGGCGGGCGCCCTCGTGCTCACGGGCCTCCTCGCCACCGTACTGGCCGGGTTCTATCCGGCGCTTGTGCTGTCGGCGTTCCGGCCGGCGACCGCGCTGAAGGGCGGACCGAGCCAAGCCTCCGGTTCGGTCGGCGTGCGCCAGGGGCTGGTGATCGCCCAATTCGCGATCCTGATCGGCCTGGTGGTCATGACCGGCACGATCTACCGGCAGACCCAGTTCATGCTCAACGACGCCCTGCGCGTGGACGTGGATCAGGTGGTCCGCGTGCCCGGGGTTTGCGGATCGCCGTTCGAGCAGCAGGTGAGAGGGCTGACGGGCGTCAGGGGCGCGGCCTGCGCCAGCACCAAAGCCGCCAATCTGGACACCGGCGCGACCGAGGTGCTCCAGCCGGACCGCTCGATCAAGGTCATGTACGTCGCGCAATTGGGACCCGGCTTCTTCGAGCTGCATGGGCTCAAGCCCATGGCGGGCCGCTTCTTCTCCCGGGATCACGGCGAGGACATGGTGCTGGACCGGCCGAATCCGCCCGCCGAGGTTCAGCCCTCGATCGTCGTGAACGAAACTGGCGCGCGCTTCCTGGGCTATGCGAACCCGGCCTCGGCTGTGGGAAAGACCGTCGTCTGGGGACGCTGGTCCCCCGCCCTGGGGGACAAGGCTGCGCCCGTCAACAGGCCGTCGCGGGTGATCGGCGTGGTCCCGGACTTCACCTTCGGCTCAGCGCGCAAGGCGGTGATGCCGATGCTCTATTTCGTCGATCCCGGTCTGTCGCGCCTGGTGGCGATCAAGCTCGACCGGCAGCGCATCCCCGAGGCTCTCGACGGCATACGCCGGCTGTGGCGCCAGACCGGGCATGACCGTGCGCCTAACATCCTGTTCGAGTCCCAGGCGATCCAGGCCCAATACCAGGACGTGATCGCCCAGGGCGTGGTGATCGGAGTCTGCGCCGGCCTGGCCATCCTGATCGCCTGCCTCGGCCTGTTCGCCCTGGCCGCCTTCGTCACCGAGCGGCGTATCAAGGAAATCGGCGTGCGCAAGGCCATGGGGGCCTCCTCGGGCGACGTGATCAGGCTGCTGCTGTGGCAATTCACCCAGCCAGTGCTGTGGGCCAATCTCGTGGCTTGGCCCGCGGCCTTCTTCGCCATGAACTGGTGGCTGCACGGCTTCGCCTACCGCGTCGGCCAGCCGGTCTGGCTGTTCCTGGCTGCGTCCCTGGCCGCGGCGGCGATCGCCTGGGCCACCGTCTCGTTCCAGTCGTGGATGGCCGCCCGCGCCAAGCCCGCCTCAGCCCTGCGCTACGAATAGGAGGGGCCCGATGCTCCGCAACTATCTCTCCGCCGCCCTGGGCAACATCGGCCGCAACGGCTTTTACGCCGGGATCACCATCCTGGGCCTGGCGGTCAGCTTCGCCGCGGCGATCCTGATCGGACTGTTCCTGCGCGACGAATACAGCTTCGACCGCTTCGTCGCCGACCATCAGCGAGTCTACCGGGTGACGTCGACCCTCAGCCTGCCGGGAGCCAAACCCACTCAGTTCGACCAGACCTCGCCATTGGTCGGACCCCTGCTCAAACTCGACTTCCCCGAGATCGAGCGCCTCGCCCGCCTGGAAGGCTCCAAGGCGGTGATCAGGAAGGATGGCGCCACCACATCCGAGGAAGTGGCGTGGGTGGATCCGGACTTCTTCCAGGTGATGTCCATGCCGGTCCTGGCCGGCGACGCCAACGCCGCTCTGGCGGCCCCCGACGGCCTGGTGCTGACACGGTCCATGGCCCGCAAGTATTTTGGCCAGGACGCGCCGATCGGCCGCGTTCTCCAGGTCAACACCGCCATCGAGATTCCCGGTCTGGGCGAGGCCGAAAACAACCTCCTGACCAGCTTCCACTCGATGCGGGTGATGGCCGTCCTGAAGGACATCCCGTCCAGCAGTCACCTGCGCGCCGAAGTGTTCGGCTCCGGCCGAGCGTCCTTCTCCATGCTGGCCCTGGAAGACCGCCACGCCTCGCCGTTCAACATCACCACCCTGACCTATGTGAAGCTGAAACCGGGCGCATCGGCCGATGCGGTCGAGGCGCGCCTGCCCGCCTTCGCCGACCGGCGGTTCCCCGGGGCCAGCAACACGCCCTCCGTGACGCGCTATCACCTGATGCCGCTGGCTGCGCTGCACTTCAGCGCCGCCAAACCCCAGGGCGACGGGGACCTGGCCTTGCGTGCGCCCGGAGACGCCCGGGTCGACGCCGGAGTCGCCGGCGAGGGGGCGCTGATCGTGCTGATCGCCGCCATCAATTTCGTGACCCTCATGACCGCCCGCGCCGCCCGCCGCGCGGTGGAGGTCGGGGTGCGCAAGGCCTCGGGCGCCACGCGCGGCAACCTGATCGTGCAGTTCATTGGCGAGGCCCTGGTCTATGTGACGACCGCCATGATCGCGGCCGTGGTGCTGGCCGAACTGACCCTGCCCCATCTGAACAGCTTCCTGCAGAAGACCATGGTGTTCGACTACCTGCGCGACCCATGGCTTGCAGCCGCCCTCGCAGGCGCGGTGCTGCTGACCACGGCGCTGGCCGGACTCTATCCGGCCCTGGTGCTCGCGGCCTTCCGTCCGGCCACGGCGCTGAAGGGCGGGGCGACCGCCCCGGCCGGCTCGGCGACAGCGCGCCAGGCTCTGGTGGTGGCGCAGTTCGCCATCGTGATCGGCCTGATCCTGGTGACGGCGACGGTCTATCGCCAAACCCAGTTCGCCCTGCACGACGCCCTGCGGCTCGACACCAGCCAGAACGTGCGGATCGCCACCAGGTGCACACCGGTCTTCCGCCAGGAGCTGGAGGCGCTGCCCGGCGTCAAGCAGGTGAGCTGCGGCTCCTTCGCCGCCATGTCGGTCGGCTCCAACAACACCTTCGTCGTCATGCCGGACCGAACCACGCGCACGATCGGCGCCGGCGCGATGGAGGTCAGCTTTTTCGAGATGCACGGCGTGAAGCCCCTGGCCGGGCGCCTGTTCTCGGCCGCGAGGGGCGAGGACGTGGTGCTCCGCCAGGCGGTTCCCGGCCCTTATCCCGACCTTCAGCCGACCCTGGTGCTGAACGAGAGCGGCGCGCGCCAACTCGGCTTCGCCAAGCCGGCTGACGCCGTGGGCAAGACGTTGAACTGGGCTCGGTGGTCGGCCGCGTCCGGCAACACCAGCCTGCCGCCGGTGCGCCCCTCCCAAATCATCGGCGTCGTGCCCGACTTCACGCTCGGCTCGATCCGCACGGCGATCGGGCCCACGCTCTACTATGTCGACCCCGCGACCGACCGCTTCATCATCGCCAAGCTCGACGGCGGCCGGATGCCCGAGACCCTGCGCGCGATGGATGGCCTGTGGCGGCGCCTCGGTCACGACCGGCCCCTGGCCTACGCCTTCGAGGAGGCCACGGTGCAAAACCTCTATCGCGACGTGATCACCCAGGGCGTGGCCATCGCCATCTGCGCCGGACTGGCGGTGATCATCGCCTGCCTCGGTCTGTTCGCCTTGGCCGCCTTCATCACCGAGCGGCGGACCAAGGAGATCGGGGTGCGCAAGGCCATGGGGGCCGACACCACCGACGTGATCCGCCTCCTGCTCTGGCAGTTCACCCAGCCGGTGCTGTGGGCCAACCTCGTGGCGTGGCCCGCCGCCTTCTTCGTCACGGACTGGTGGCTGCGCGGCTTCGCCTACCGCGTGACCCAGCCGATCTGGCTGTTCCTCGCGGCCACGGCGGCGGCGGCCGTCATCGCCTGGATCACGGTCTCGTTCCAGTCGTGGATGGCCGCCCGCGCCAAGCCGGCGACGGCGCTGCGCTATGAATAGGCTCGCGGCTTCCCTAGCCTGCACCGTGGCCGCCAGCCTCGTCCTGACCGGATGCGCCGTGGGCCCCAACTACAAGCGCCCCGCCGCCACCGCGAGCGGGATCGCCATGCCTCAGGCCTTCAAGGAGGCCGAGGGCTGGAAGCAGGCCACGCCGTCGGACGAGGTCTCGCGCCAGGACTGGTGGCGCGCGTTCAACGACCCGGTGCTCAACGACCTGGAAGCCCAGGTGCTGGTGTCGAACCAGAACCTCGCCCAGGCCGAGGCGGCCTACCGCCAGGCCGTGGGGCTGCTCAAGCAGCAGAAGGCCGCCCTGTTCCCCACGGTCAACCTGACCGGCGCGGGCGCCGAATCCAAGAGCCCCTCGGGCTTCACCGGCTCCGGCGGGGCCCTGTCGGTCGGCGCCAAGCCCATCGAGAGTTACAACACCAGTCTCGGCCTGACGTGGGACGTCGACGTGTGGGGCCGCATCCGCCGGTCGATTGAGGCCGCCAAGGCCAGCGCCCAGGCCTCGGCCGGCGACCTGGCCAACGCCACCCTCTCCGCCCAGACGCTGGTGGCGGCCTACTACTTCCAACTACGGGAGGCCGACGAGGAGAAGCGCCTCATCGACCAGACGGTGAAGGCCTACGCCGACGGCCTGCGCATCATCCAGATCCGCTTCAAGGCAGGGACAGGCGGGCGCGGCGACGTGGTCGCCGCCCAGACCCAGCTGGAGAACGCGCAGGCCCAGGCCGTGGACCTGGCGCGCACCCGCGCCCAGCTCGAGCACGCCATCGCCGTCCTGACCGGCATGCCTCCGGCCGACCTGACCATCGCCGTCGCCGACTGGAGCCCCGTCGTGCCCGCGGTGCCGGTATCGATGCCCTCAGCCCTTCTGGAGCGCCGCCCCGACATCGCCGCTGCCGAACGCCGGGTGAGGGCTGCCAACGCCCAGATCGGCGTGCAGACGGCTGGCTACTTCCCCAACCTGACCGTGAACGGCCAGTACGGCTTCACCACCACCGACCTGCAGCGGCTGTTCGACACCGCCTCCAATACCTGGTCGATCGGAGGCTCGGCGGCCGAGGCCCTGCTCAACTTCGGCGCCACCGGGGCCAAGGTGAAGCAGGCCCGCGCCGCCTACGACGCCTCGGTGGCCAGCTACCGCCAGACCGTGCTGACCGCCTTCCAGCAGGTGGAGGACAACATCGCCGCCCTGCGCGTGCTGCAGGCCGAGGACGAGCTGGAGGCCGCCGCCTCGCGCGACGCCGACGAAGCCGAGCGGATCACCAAGGCCCGCTACCAGACCGGCGAGATCGACTTCACCGGCGTGGTGGTGGCCGAGAACACCGCGCTGGCGGCCCGCCGCACCGCCCTGCAGTCCGGCAAGAACCGCCTCGTGGCCATGGTCGACCTGGTCCAGGCCCTGGGCGGCGGCTGGAACACGGCGCAGCTGGCGCAGAAATAGGCGCGCGTCGCCGTCAGTCTGACGGCGTCCCCACCGGAGGGACGTCGGCGGGGGGCGGGGCGGGGCGGCCGCGGATTAGGTCCGCCGCTTTTTCGGCGACCATCACCACCGGCGCATTGGTGTTGCCGCCCACCAGCCGCGGGAAGACCGAGGCGTCACCGACCCTTAGGCCCGCGATCCCCCTCACCCTCAGCTCCGGATCGACCACCGAGGCGGCGTCGGCGCCCATGCGGCAGGTGCCGGCGGGGTGGTGGACGGTGGAGGCTGTGCGGCGGATGTAGTCCACGAGGCCATCTTCGCTGGTGATGTTGGGACCGGGCGCCGCCTCACTGGCCTTGTACTCGCCGAACGCTGGAGCGCCGAAGATCGACCGCGCCATGCGGATGCCCCGCAGCAGGGGCTGGATGTCCTCGGGTTCGCTCAGCAGCCTGGGATCGATCCGGGGCGCGGCGCGCGGGTCGGGGCCCGCCAGGGTCACGCTGCCCCGGCTCTTCGGATAGAGCAGCACCTGGCTAAGGGCGTAGCCGTGGCCGATGGGAATGGGAAAGGGCGTGGGATTGCGCCGCGCCGGCTGGAACGCGAACTGCAGGTCCGGCCGGTCCAGGCCCGGCTCGGAGCGCAGGAAGGCGGTGGACTCGAACACGTTGCTGGCCAGCGGGCCGCGGCGCAGCAGGGCGTACTGCAGCAGGATCGAGGCCCCGCGAGGGACAGTCGGCCAGGAGATGCCGTAGGACTCCGTGTTGTCCGTCACCATCTGCACCGAACTGGCGAGGTGGTCCTGCAGGTGCGCGCCGACGTCGGGCAGGTGATGGCGCACCGCGATCCCGGCCGCCTGCAGGGCCGCGCCGTCGCCGATCCCCGACAGCTGCAGGATCTGGGGCGAGCCGATGGCCCCGGCGCACAGCACCACTTCGCGCCTGGAGCTCAGCCGCGAAGGCTGGCCGCCGCGCTCGATATCCACCCCGACCGCCCGGCCGTCCTCGATGGCGACGCCGGTGACCAGCGCGTCGGTGATCACCGTCAGATTCTTGCGGGCAAGGGCCGGGCGCAGATAGGCGGTGGCGGTGGATTCCCGCCGGCCGGAGCGGATGGTGGCCTGGCGCAGTCCGTAGCCTTCTGGGTCGGGGCCGTTGAAGTCCGGGCTCTCGCGGTATTGCAGCGACGCCATCGCCGCCAGGAACGCCGTGTTGAGCGGATTCGGCCGCTCGATCTCGGTCACGTTCATCGGCCCGCCGACGCCGTGATAGGGCGAGCCGCGCCAGGCCTCGTTGTTCTCCGATCGGATGAAGTAGGGCAGCACCTCGCGGTAGCTCCACCCGGTGTTTCCCGCGGCGGCCCAGTCGTCGTAGTCCCGCGGATGGCCGCGGTTGTAGGCCATGCCGTTGATGGCGCCCGAGCCGCCGATCACCCGCCCGCGCGGCATCGGAATGCGGCGGCCGTTCAGCGCCGGCTGCGGCTCGGTGAAATAGCCCCAGCCGATCGCGGGGTGAAACATGGCGGCGGCCACGGCGGCGGGGATGTGGATGTAGGGATTGCGGTCGGTGGGTCCGGCCTCGATCAGGGCCACGCGGACATTGGCGTCTTCCGAGAGCCGCGCCGCCAGCACGCACCCGGCCGTGCCCGCGCCGACGACGATATAGTCGAAGGGCTCGGTATCCGGTCCGCCCTGCATTCCCGCGCGCCCTCGCCTTGTGTTTCTTGCAGGCCTACCAGCTTTGATCGGCCCCGCCCACAGCGCGCGCTTGCCGACGCCCGCCGCCAGCGCATAGGCTCCCGGTATACAGAACGGCCGGCTCCGCCAGGTCGTCACCAGACAGGGCAGGAACCATGGCGAGGACCGACCGGCGCGTAGCCATCATCGTCGCCATCTGTTTTCTGACGGCGCTGATGGAGGGTTTGGACCTCCAGGCCATCGGCGTCGCCACGCCGCTCATGGCGCCGGAGTTCGGGCTCGGCAGCAAGCAGCTGGGCCTCATCCTGTCCTCGAGTCCGTTCGGCCTCCTGCTCGGCGCCCTGGTCGGCGGCATGCTGGCCGACGTGTTCGGACGCAAGGCGATGCTGGCCGCGACCATGGCCGGCTCAGGCCTGTTCACCCTGCTGACGGCGCATGTGCATAGCGTGGAGACGCTGGTCGTCGTGCGTTTCCTCGCCGGCATCGCCTTGGGCGGCGCCTTGCCGAACATGCTGGCCCTGGCGTCGGAGACGACCGCCGAGAAGGGCAAGGTCGGCACGGTAGTGACCAGTTTCGCTGGCATGCCGATCGGCGGCACCCTGGCGGCGCTCAGCGCGGCGATGGCGGCGGCCCATCATTTGTGGCGGCCGATCTTCTACGTCGGCGGGATCGCGTCCCTGGCTCTGGCCCTGGCCATCGTGCTCGTCCTGCCGGAATCGCCGCACTTCCGCGAGGCCAAGGCCGCCCGCGCGTCGGCGCCGGCCCGGTTTGACATCATCAAGGCTCTGCTAGGCATAGTCGAGGCCGCGTTCGGCGGCGGGCGGGCCCCGGCGACCCTGCTGATCTGGGTGTTCTGCCTTTGCGTGAACCTGATCTCGTTCCTGCTGCTCAACTGGCTGCCGCTGCTCAACGTCGCCAAGGGATTCACGCCCGCCCAGGCGTCCAACCTTCAGGTCGTCTACAATTTCACCGCCTGTTTCGGCTCCATCGGCATCGGCCGGCTGATGGACGCGCGGCCGGGTAGACTGGTGCTGGGCGGCTGCTACGTCGGTTTGGCGCTCTGCCTCCTCGGCCTTGCCGGGGCGGGATCGGACTTCCTGATGACGGCGGCGATCCTGACCTTCGCCGGGGCCTTCCTCTACGGCAGCATCTACATCGTCTACGGCCTCATACCCGGCGTCTATCCGACCCTGGTGCGCGGGGTGGGGACCGGAGCATCGTTCGCGGCGGGCCGGGTCGGCTCCATCATCGGCCCCATGCTCGCGGGCGGCATCCTCGGCGCCGGGCACAGCGGCGCCGTCGTACTCGAGGCGCTCCTGCCCATCACCGCCATCGCCGGCGCGACCGCCGTCGCCCTGGTGTGGCGTCCCTCGTCGCGGGACGAACCGTCGGTCTCGAGCCAACCCCAAACCATTTGAGTACGGAGAACACCTTGGCCGCCCAGGTCACCTACAATCTGTCAGGCAAGACCGTCCTGGTGATCGGCGGCACGACGGGGATCGGCCGTTCCTGCGCCTTCGCCTTCGCCAAGGCCGGCGCCAATCTGGTGGTGGCCGGGCTGGGCCTCGACGACACCTCAGCCTTTGAGCGCGAACTCACCGCCGCCGGCGCGGCCAAGGCCGTGGTCGCTATCGTCGACGTGCGCGACGAGGCCGCCGTCGCGGGGGCCGTCAAGACGGCGGTCACGGAGTTCGGCCGCCTCGACATCGCGCTCAACAACGCCGGCATCGAGGGCCCGTTCGAACCGCTCAACGAGGTGACGTCGGAAACCTTCGACCGCATCATCTCGGTCAATCTGAGGGGCGTGTTCTTCGGCCTGAAGCACGAGATCCGGCAGATGCTGGCCCAGGGCGGCGGCGGGGCCATCCTCAACACCTCGTCGACCGCGGGGGTGCAATCGATCGCCAACATCGGGATCTATTCCGCCAGCAAGCACGGCATCATCGGCCTGACCAAGGCCGCCGCCCTGGAAAACGCCAGGGCCGGCATCCGCGTCAACGCCATCGCCCCGGGGCCGGTCGACACCGGCCTGCTGTCGCGGATGGTCAGCGGACACGTCCCCATCGACGCCATCGCCGCGAGCGTGCCGCTGGGACGCATCTCTCAACCTGACGAGATCGCCGCCCTGGCCATCTGGCTGTGCTCGGACGCCGCGTCCTACATCACCGGCGAAACGGTGATGGTCGACGGCGGCGTGACCATCGCCTGAAGCAAGTCTTAGTCTGGAGTCATGGCAGGATGGCCATCGAACATATCCGCAAGTGGACCGTGGGCGGCGTCGAGATCTGGCGCATCGTCGAGCTCAACGACCACCGCGATCCCATCGCCTTTTTGCTGGAGGGCGGCTCGGCCGAGCAGGCCCTGAGTTACGACTGGCTCCAGCCCCACTTCATCACGCCGGACGGGCAGATGAGGATCTCGTTCCAGGCCTTCGTGATCCGGGCCGGCGACCGGCGGATCATGGTCGACACCTGCATCGGCAACGACCGCGAGCGCCAGTACGGCGTGTTCACCCACATGCAGACCAGCTTCCTGAGCGACATCGCCTCGGTCGGCTGTCCCGCCGAAAGCATCGACACGGTGCTGTGCACCCACCTGCACTTTGACCACACAGGCTGGAACACCCGGCTGGTGGACGGCCAGTGGGTCCCGACCTTCCCCAACGCCCGCTATCTGTTCGGCAAGGCCGAATGGGAAGATCTGCAGCATCATCTGCCGGAGGGCGGCTCTCACGTCGCCCACGTCGCGGATTCGATAAAGCCGGTGATGGACGCGGGCCTGGTGGACTTCGTCGACAGCCACCACCGGGTGACCGACGAGATCAGCCTGATCCCCACCCCCGGCCACACCGCCGGCCACGTGAGCGTGAAGATCCAGTCGCAAGGCCAGAGCGCCGTGATCACCGGCGACCTGATGCACCATCCGATCCAGTGCGCCGCGCCTGAGCAACTCGGCAATTTCGACGCCGAGAAGGAGCGCGCCGCCAAGACCCGGGTCAAGTTCCTGGGCGACACGGAGGGCGGCGAGACCCTGGTCATCGGCAGCCACTTCCCCGAACCGACCGCCGGCTACGTCTCCCGCACCGGCGCCGCCAGCTGGCGCTTCGATACAGAGAAACCGCAATGAGCCATGACCTCACCGATCTCGTCGTGCTGATCACCGGATCGGGGCGCGGCCTCGGCCGCGGCGCCGCCCGGCACCTGGCGTCCTGCGGCGCGGTCGTCGGCGTCGTCGATATCGATGGTCCGAGCGCGGAGAAGACCGCGGCGGAGATCAAGGCGGCCGGCGGGCGCGCCTTCGCCTATCAGGCTGACCTCGCCGGCGAGAAGGCCTTCCGCAAGGTGGCCGCGCAGTTCGCCGCCGATGCGGGCGGACGCATCGACGCCGTGGTCAACAACGCCTCGGTGCTCCGCTACGAGCCCTTCGAACAGGTCACCGAGGAGACCGTCGACCTGATGCTCGGCGCGGGCCTGAAATCGACCATCTGGGGCTGCCAGGCCCTCATTCGCCACATGGACCCGGCGCGCGGCGGCTCCATCGTCAACTACGCCTCACCCGTGGCCGTGCGGGGCTATCCCCGCGCGGGGGTCTACAGCGCGATCAAGGCCGCCGCCGCCGGTCTGACCCGGTCCCTCGCCGCCGAGTACGGGCCGCGCGGCGTCCGGGTCAACGCCATGGCGCCGGGGTCTGTCCCCACCCCCGCCACCGCCGACCTGGTGCCCGAGTCCGAATACGCCCGGCGCCGGGCCACCATCCCCCTGCGGCGGCTCGGCGAAGAGAACGACAACAACACCGCCCTGGCCTTCCTGCTCAGCAAGGACGCCGCCTTCATCACCGGCACGATCCTGCATGTCGACGGCGGCATCTCAGGCACGATGTGAGATCCGAGGACCCCCCTATGAGCGTCAACCACCAATGGCGGACCGACCGCTTCGATCACCTGAAGGCCGTCATCGAGGACGACATCGCCCGCGACCGCTACAACGGCGCGGTGCTGATCGTGGCGCGGGGCGGCGAGATCGCCTTCCAGGAAGCCATCGGCTCGCACGACCAGGCCCAGACCCGGCCCCTGGCCATGGACTCGGTGTTCAGCATCTTCTCGGTCACCAAGGCCATCACCAACGTGCTGGCCTTCCGCGCCATCGAACTCGGCCAGTTCGCCCTGACCACCAAGATCTGCGACATCATCCCGGAGTTCTTCACGCCCGCCCGCTCGCCGATCACCATCTTCGATCTTCTGACCCACACCTCGGGCCTGCCGCCGTTCTTCACCCCCAGGGCCGACCTCAACATCGACAAGTTCGACGACGTGCTGGCGGCGATCTACAAGGTGGCCCATCCCATCGGACCGCCGGGCGCCAAGGTCGAATATTCGCCCATGGCCAACCACGCCCTGCTGGGCGAGGCGGTGCGCCGATCCGACCCGGCCAAGCGCAGCTATCGCCAGATCGCCCAGGACGAGATCTTCACGCCGCTGAAGATGACCGACTCCTCGATCGGCCGGCGCAAGGACCTGGCGGCGCGCCACGTGATCCCCGACTTCCGCGACCTGATCTATTCGCATCCCAGCTCCAGCAACCTCGGCCCCAACGGCGCCTTCGAGGAAGAGCACGCCGAGATGCCCTGGGTCGGCGCGGTATGCAGCGTGCCCAACCTGTTCCGCTTCGCCGAGATGCTGCGGCGGGGCGGCGAACTCGACGGCGCCCGGATCCTGTCCCCCGCCATCATCGAACTGGCCCGCCGCAACTGGACGGGGGACAAGCCGAACGAGCTCTACGCCACCGTCGCCCACCGGGCGAACTGGCGCATCTTCCCCGCCTACATGGGCCTGGGCTTCGCCCTGCGCGGGCACGGCATGCACCACGCCCTCTACGGCACGCTGGCCTCGCCTGAGACCTTCGGCAATTACGGGGCAGGCAGCTCGCTGTTCTGGGTCGATCCGGTGCGCGACATGACCTTCGCCTTCCTCAGCGCCGGGGTGCTGGCCAGCGACACCAACATCGAACGCTTCCAGCGCCTCAGCGACATCGCCATCTCGGCGGCGGTGTGATGGACGAGGCCGTCCGGCAAACGGCCAGCGAGGCCTTCGACTACATCATCGTGGGCGCGGGTACGGCCGGCTGCGTCCTGGCCAACCGGCTGTCGGCGGACCCTTCCGTCCGCGTCTGCCTGCTGGAGGCCGGCGGCCCTGACAACAAGGCCACCATCCGCGTGCCCGCCGCCGTCGCCGCCGCGATCGGCGATCCGTCGCTCGGCTGGGGCTACGCCACCGCCCCGCAGGAGGCCGCCAACGGCAAGACCGTCCCCCTTCCCCGCGGCCGGGTGATTGGCGGATCGAGCTCGATCAACGGCATGGTCTATTTCCGCGGCCACCCGCGCGACTTCGACGATTGGGCGGCCGTGCACGGGGCGACGGGCTGGAGCTACGACGAGCTTCTGCCCTACTTCAAGCGCTCGGAAGCCAACAAGGCCTGGCCCAACTCGATCTACCACGGCGTATCGGGGCCGATGGCGGTCACCGACATCCCGCACCCCAACCCCCTGATCGGCCGTTTCCTCGACGCCGCGACCACCCTGCAATACCGCCGCTGCGCCGACTTCAACGGCCCAGACCCCGAGGGCTTCGGCCCTCGCCAGGCGACCATCTACAAGGGCCGTCGCGTGTCCATGGCCTCCGCCTTCCTCGACCCGGCGCGCCGCCGCCCCAACCTCACCGTCATGACCGACGCGGCGGTCGCTAAGGTGCTGATCGACCAGGGCCGTGCGACAGGCGTGGAGCTGATCAAGGGCGGCCGGCGCCTCGACGCGCGGCGCGAGGTGATCGTCTCGGCCGGCAGCTACGCCTCGCCCCAGGTGCTGATGCTGTCGGGGATCGGCGACGGCAAGGCCCTGTCCGCCCTCGGCATCGAGGTGAAGCACGACCTTCCCGCCGTGGGCCGCAACCTCGGCGACCACCCGGCCGCGCCGGTGGCGATGCGCACCCAGCATCCGGAATCCTACGGCCTGTCGTGGCGCGCCCTGCCCCGCGACCTGTGGAACCTGGCGGAATACGCCCTGTTCCGCGGCGGTCCCCTGGCCAGCTTCCTGCTGGAAGGGCACGGCTTCATCAGGAGCCGGCCGGACCTCGACCGCCCGGACCTGCAGCTGGTGATGATCCCGGCGCATCGCAACGCCTCGGGCTATCCGATCCCCTTCGGCCATGGCTTCGGCATCATCTCGATCAATGTGCGGGCCAAGAGCCGCGGGTCGGTGACCCTGGCCTCCCCCGATCCGTCGGCGCCCCCCGTCATCGATCCCCGCCTGCTGTCGGAGCCGGAGGACCTGGAGGCGGTGGTACGGGGCCTGAACCTCGCCCGCCGCTTCTTCCAGACGCCTGCCTTCGAGGTCTGCAAGGCCAACGAGATCATGCCGGGCGCCGAGGTCCAGGGCGACGCCGCCCTGGCCGACTATGTGCGCAAGGCGGTGGTGACCGTGCACCATCCCTCGGGCACCTGCCGCATGGGCGCTGGGGACAACACCGTCGTGGATGCTCAGCTGCGGGTGCGCGGGGTCGAGGGGCTGCGGGTGGCCGACGCCTCGGTCTTCCCCGACATCATCGCCGGCAACACCAACGCCGCCGTGGTGATGGTGGCCGAAAAGGCCGCCGACCTGATCCTTGGCAAACCAGCGTTACCGGCCGAACATGCTCCGCACTGACGCCGCGAGATAACAAAACGACCCTGGGAGGGGGCGCGCCATGAAGAAGAACGGAGTTCTGACCTACGAGAACGCTCTGCTGCTGATCCTCGGCCTGACCTTCGGCATCGTCTTCGTCGACCGTAACGCCCTCACCAACCTTATGCCGTTCGTGGTCGCGGATCTGAAGCTCAACAACACCCAGGTCGGCCTGCTGGGCGCGGCCCTGTCGGTGACCTGGGCGGCGTCGGGCTATCTTGTCGGCATCCTCTCGGACAAGGCGGGCAAGCGCAAACCCTTCCTGATCGCGGCGGTCGTGGTGTTCTCGCTGTGCTCCTTCCTGTCAGGGATCGCCAAGGGCTTCGCCGTCCTGATCGCCGCCCGGTTCATCCTCGGACTGTCGGAAGGGCCGATCCTGCCGATCAGCCAGTCGCTGATGGTGGGCGCGACATCGCCGGGCCGCCGGGGCGTCAACGCCGGGGCCCTGCAGGCGGTGTTCCCCAACCTCCTGGGCAATGGTCTGGCCCCCATCGTCCTGGTGATGCTGGCCCAGATGTACGGCTGGCGCAGCGCCTTCTACCTGGCCGGCGCCCCCGGCCTGATCTGCGCCGCGATGATCTGGCTGTTCGTCAAGGAGCAGACCCCCGAAGAGCGCGCCCGCCTCGCCGCCGAAAGCCCCATCAAGGACCCGGGCAAGGCCTTGTCCTCCCTGGACCTGCTCAAGATCCGCAACATCGCCGTCTGCTCGGTGGTCAGCGTGTTCATGGTGGCCTGGATGGTGATGGCCTGGGTCTGGCTGCCCCTGTTCTACACCAAGATGCGGGGCATTCCGGCCGAACCGATGGGATGGCTGATGGGCATCCTCGGCTTCGGCGCGGTGTTCTTCGCCTTCTTCGTCCCCTGGCTCTCGGAGAAGCTGGGCCGCCGCCCGATCATCTCGCTGTTCTGCTTCATCGGCATGCTGGTGCCCCTGGGCGCCCTCTACGCCCCCACCGACATGTGGGTGATCGGGCCGATCGTGGTGCTGGGCTGGGCGGCGTCGGGCACCTTCCCCCTGTTCATGGCCACCGTGCCTTCGGAGAGCGTGTCGCCGGGCTATTTCGGCGCGGCCATGGGCCTGATCCAGGGGCTGGGCGAGATCATCGGCGGCTTCGGCTCGCCGTTCCTGTCCGGCTGGCTGGCCGACCAGTCGAGCCTGAACACGCCCATGTTCCTGATGATCGCCTGCAACGTCGTCGCCGGCGTCGCGGCCCTGTTCCTCAAGGAAACCGCGCCGGATGTGGTGGCGCGGCGCGCCAACGGCATCGCGGTTGCGGCGGCGGCCTAGCGGCGCAGTTAGCCGCTCCCGCCCCCCGCTGCGGACATTTCCGCCTCAGAGAAGCGGGCGGCCGCTCGGAGCGCGCTGACTGCACGACCCAGGTCAAATACCGACCCGAGCCGGCGCGGCAGCAATCGGGGGTGTCTCTGTTGAGTCGGGCGCCGGGGAGCCATGCACCCTTGACAACCCCTCGTTGTGGCGAGAGTTCAATTCAGCAGATTGCAAAGGGAGCGCGAACAACTGTCTGGCTTTGTAGGAGTTGGCATCCCGCTGAGACCAGTGATCCCAAAATTGGGGCCGGCTGAGAGAGGGGAGCGAGATGATGCGCAATCATCTGATAGGCGCGGTGGCCATTACGTTGGCAACGGCAGGCATTAGTCATGCCAATGACGTATATTCTGATCAGGTTTTAAATTTCGACGACATCAATATTAGCAACTATGAAGGTTATTTCCTCGATGACCTACCATATAAAGGACTCTATTTTTCTGGATTTTTTCCATCAGATCTTGCCCCGGCCGACGGCTCCATACCCCTAGGCATAGTATCCCGGCCGGACGCGCTCCTTGGCGGGTACCTGCAATTCTTTAGCACAATTACTAACGTTGAATACCAATTTGATCTCGATTCTGCGTACTTCACCGCTTCCTATCGAGATGGACAACAGTACACAGTTACCGGATTTCGGCGTACGCCTAGCGGGGATGAAAATATATACTCTGAAGTATTAACTCTATCGACCAGTGGTCCGACGAAGATTGACTTCGGATGGACCGACTTGAACGGCATCGCGTTCTATCCTATTGCTGGAACATCAACCGGTGATCCCTATGGCTGCGGGCGTTTTTGTGACTACACGTTTGTGATGGACAATTTGGATGTCTATGCACGTGTGCCTGAGCCAGATGCTTGGGTGTTGATGCTGACTGGTCTCTTCGGCCTTGGAGCAGCGCTAAGGCGCACCCAGCGCCTTAGCAAAGGTAGCGCCGCCCAAGCAGCGACAGCCACATCACCGACGCGCCGCCTTTAGCCGGATCGCCGACGCGCCTTTTGGGCATACCGGCAGCGCAATCGCGCCTACTCCAAGACCTACCGAATCCGAGATTGGCCCGGCCGGTACTCTGGGTGCGAGCGATCCCGACCGGGTCCGCTCTGGCTGCAATCCATCCAACTCAGAATTCGGAACCCGCCCTATTCCACCTCCAGCCGCCAAACATCGCCGTCGCTGACGATGCGGCCCGCGCCGGGGTCGGAGAAGTGGCTGCCGATCACCAGGGCCGGCTGGTCGGCGTAGAGGCCGAAGAAGCGGCGGCGCTGGCGGGCGCCGGCGTCCTTGTCGAAGTCGAAGTTGTTCTCCCAGTCCGGAACCGCCAGCTGCACCGGGTGGTGCACCACGTCGCCGGTGATCACCGCGTCCTGGCCGGCCGAAGAGATGTGCACGCTGACGTGGCCCGAGGTGTGGCCGGGCGTGGGGATCAGGCGGACCTCGTCGGTGATGCGGCAGCCGGGGGTGATGAAATCGACCAGGCCGGCGTCGACGATCGGCTGGATGGCGTCGTCGACATGCTCCATGTGCGCCTCGCCGGCGTCGCGCTTGTTCTGCCAGAACTCCAGCTCGCCCTGGTCGAACAGGTAGCGGGCGTTGGGGAAGGTGGGGACCCAGCGGTCGCCCTCGCGCCGGGTGTTCCAGCCGCAGTGGTCCAGATGCAGGTGGGTGCACAGCACCGTGTCGATGCTCTCGGGCGGGCAGCCGGCGGCGGTGATGTCCTCGATGAAGCTGGTCTGCAGGTCCGAGAACACGTCGTACTCGCGCTGGCGGCCGTTGCCGAGGCAGGTGTCGACCATGATCCGCTTGCCCTGCGAGATCACGAGGAACGCCTGGAAGTTCATCCTCAACCGTCCGTCCGGCGTGATGAAGTGCGGTTTGAGCCAATCGTGGGCCAGGGTCAGGCCCGGCGTGGCGTCCTTCAGCAGCACCCAGACGTCGTCCTGAAAGTCGTACATCTCGACGACGCTGATGATCTCGGCGTCGCCGACGCGCCAGCGCCGCATGTGTTCGACAGCCATGGTCAGTCTCTCCCCGGCGGGTTCAGTTGGCGTGGAAGCGGATCGGAAGCTTGGCCGGGCCGTGGCCGATGGTGGTAATCCACCACTCCGGATCGCCCGCCGGTTCGAACCGGTCCACCCGCTTGATCAGGGCGCCCAACAGCGCGTCCGCCTCCAGCTGGGCCAGGGTCCGGCCGACGCAGGAATGGATGCCGTAGCCCCAGCCGAGCTGGCCGCGCAGGTCGCGGCGGATGTCGAAGCGCTCCGGGTCGGCCCACTTGCGCGGGTCGCGGTTGGCGGCGGCGAACATCAGGCCGCAGCGTGTGCCGGCGGGGATCGTCACGTCGTCGATCCGCACGTCCTTCATGGCGATGCGGCCGGCCATCCGCGACGGCGAATCCCAGCGCAGCGCCTCGTCGAAGGCGTTGCGCACCAGCGACGGGTCCGACTGCAGGGCCTTCCACTGGTCCGGGAACAGGCTGAAGGCGCGGATGGCGTTGGCCATGGTGATCACGGTGGTGTCGGCGCCGGCCGAAAGGATGGTCATCACCAGCAGGTGGGCCTCCACCTCGCTGACCTCG